>JADMIO010789686.1_pt1 | contig 75906 bp, 59 predicted proteins | sample 8958161 | NCBI WGS metagenome assembly JADMIO01 (sample SAMN16585339, study PRJNA669376) | soil metagenome | isolation source: Crop rotation soil | place: USA: Cullars Rotation, Alabama | collected 2011
CGCGACAACTTGTCCACGTGGAATTCTAAGCTTAGGATCCCAATGTGCTGGAAAGTCGCGACGATGCTTTCTACTATCGCTCGCTCGGCGCGCAGCTCGAGCGCACGCCATCGAGCGGCACCACGCGCGCGAAGCTCTTCGTCGAGCGCGACACACCCGCCGCGGTTACCACGCGCTTCAACATCGCGCGCTCACTCGGTTCGGCCGCGCGATTCCGTGATAACGTTGCTGCGAGCCGAGGCGTGCTCGGCGGGGTCGTGGTGCGCGACACCCGGAGCCTGGGCGTGAACCCGCAGGGGTGGCGGACTTTGAGCGACGTGAGACTCGAGGGTGGCTGGTTCGCCCCGGAGCAGGGCCGCGGGCTGCAGGCGCATGTCTACCTGCGCACCTCGGGCGATGTCACCATTTCGCGGGGTTTCGGTCCGCGCACCTCGGCGGCACTCACGTTAGGCGGAGGCATCAGCGATCACGCGCCCGTCCAGCGCGACTTCTTCCTTGGCGGAACCTACAGCGTGCGCGGCCAGCTTCCTGGCCAGCAGGTGGGCGACGCCTACTGGTTGAGCCGCCTCGAGCTCGGTCAGACGACGCATGGCGTTCGTCCCGTCGTCTTCGGCGACGTTGGCTGGGCCGGCCCTCGTTCTGCGTGGAAGACGCCCGGGCGTCCGATGAGTGGCGCGGGACTCGGTATCTCGTTCCTGGATGGCCTCGTCCGTGCCGATCTCGCGCGCGGAATCTACCCGCGGCAGCGAATGCGCTTCGATCTCTACCTCGATTCCCGATTCTGAGTGCGCGGCGCGAAGAGTCGAGTTGTGGCCATCTGAGATGCGCCCGACAAACCGTTCGCGGACCGTCGAGACCGAGACCGACTGAGACCGCTTCAGCCTACTCGGCGCGCATCGCAATGGATGGATCGATGGCCGTGGCGCGACGCGTTGGCACGATGCACGCCACCAGCGCCGTCCCCAGCAGCACCGCCGCGGCGGCCGCAAACGACGACGGATCGGTGCGCGACAGCCCGTAGAGCAGGTTCTCCACCAGCTTGGTCGCCCACCACGCCCCCAATACTCCGATCGTGAGACCAAAGGCGGCCAGCGCGAGCCCATTCCAAATCACGTCGCTGGCAATGAGACGTCGTGACGCGCCTAACGCCATGCGTATGCCGATCTCCCGCGTGCGTTGCGCGACGGTGTAGGCCATCACGCCGTAAAGCCCGATCGCGGCCAGGACCACCGCGACCATCGTGAATGTCGCCAGCAGGACCATCGTGAATCGGGGATACGCCACGCTCTTCAGCATCGCGTCTTCGATGTCCACGATCTTGGGCGGCGGCAGGTGCGCGTCGAGCGACGTCACCGCGGAACGCAGCGCTGGCAAGGCGGCGAACCCGGGCTTCATACGCACGATGACCGAGGGGCTGTAGTAATCGGGTGACGGCAGAAAGAGCGTCGGGTCGCTGCGCTGATCGGTGAGGCCTCCCGTGGCCGCATCACCCACGACGCCCACAACCGTCTTCCATTCGCCGCTGCCGTCAGCCTGAACGAGCTTCACGCGCTTGCCGATCGCTGACACTCCGTGCCAATGCTTCCTCGCGAAGCCCTGGTTCACCAGGATCTGTGCGCCTTTCCGCGCCGAATCGGTGAACGTTGTACCCTCGATGATGCGCATTCCCATGATCCGGAAATACGCCGGCTCGACCGCATTGTACTTGATGAACGAGGTGGTCCCGGGTGCCGGCGGTGGATCACCTTCGATTTGCAGCGCGCCAATGAGAAAGTTGAATCCCGGTGGAGAGCCATTCGACAAGGTGACTGCTTCGACACCAGGGACGGCTCGCGTCCGCTCGATGAGCTGATCGTAGAACGCCTTCTTCACGGTGTCGTTAGGGTAGCGGCGTTCCGGCAACCCCGGATTCAACGCGAAGAGGCCGCGTGGCTCGAACCCTGGGTCAGTGGCTTGCAGAGCCATCACGCTGCGCACGAGGAGGCTCGCTCCAACGAGCAACGTCGTTGAGAGCGCCATCTCGGTAACGACGAGCATCGCGCGCAATCGACCGTGCTTGCGTGTCTGCGAGCTCGTGAGCGCACCCGCCTTGAGCGATTCATGCGTCGAGTGTCGCACAGCCTGGATGGCGCCGATGACGCCGACGCCCAATCCGGTCACGAGTGAGAGTGCGACGATCACGAGGAGGGCCGTGCCGTTCATGCGGGCCGCACTCAGCTCGGCGAGACTGTCGGGGCGCAACGCAATCGTCGCGCGTAATCCTGCGTATCCGATGGCCAGGCCGGCGAGGCAACCCGCCGTCGCGAGCACCAGGCTCTCGGTCAATAGCTGCCGTACCACGCGCGTTTTGCTGGCACCAATCGCCGCGCGCACCGCGAGCTCCCGGTGCCTCGAGGCGGCGCGCGCGAGCAGCAAGTGCGCCACGTTTGCGCACGCGATGAGGAGAACGAGCGCGACCGCTCCACTCAACAGCACCAGCGATTCGCGGAACCGCACCATTTCCCCAGGGGGCACGAGCTTCGTGCGGAACTGGCCTCGCGTCGACTTGGCCGTTGTGGTGCGGGCGTACAACGAGTCCAATTCGCTCGAGGCCGTGGCGAGCGAGAGTCCTTCACGCAATCGCCCGATCACCATCATGCCAAAGGAGTTCTCGGTGATCTCGAGAGGAATCCAGAGGTCGGTCGTCGTTTGCTGCAAACGCGGCAGTCGCAGCGCCTGGGGAGCCACGCCGATGATGGTGTACACGTTGTCGTCGAGCGTGACCCCACGTCCGATGACGCTTGTGTCCGCGCCGAAGCGGGCTCGCCACATTGCTTCACTGAGAAGCGCGACCGGTTGATGTGATGCTACCTCCTGGGCGCTGAAGATCCGGCCCAGGAGTGGCCGCTGTCCCGCGAGCGAGAAGAATCCAGGTCGAACCGCGGCCACACGGGCGGAAAGCGGTGGACCCTCCTTCTGCTCGATCGTCATGGTGCTGGTATTGAACGCTTCGATCGTCTCGAAGGATCGCGAACCCTCCAGCCATGCCCGAACCACCGAAGGACTCGGCGTAATCGTCACGCGTACGCCGGTCTGGTTTCCGGTCGACGGTTCCTGGAACGCGATCGCGATGCGGTCAGCGTGAGGGTAGGGGAGGGGATGCAGGATCAGGCTGTTCACGACGCTGAACACGGCCGTGTTGGCGCCGATGCCGAGTCCTAACGTGAGAATGGCGGCGATCGTCCATCCCTTCTGTCGGCCGAGCGTGCGGAAGGCGTAGCGCACGTCCTGCAGGAATGCGTCGATGATCTGTGAGCGAACCATACGGCGTTCTCTCCGTGATGTGATGGCGACGCACTGTGCGCGAACGCCGGCGATGTTGCCGAGGCGACGCAGCACTGCCGCCCGCGCCTCTTCTTCGGACAAACCACGATTCATGAAATCGCGGACGCGCATCTCGAAATGGAATTGCAGCTCATCGTCCACGTCGTCGACCGCGCGCGGTCCCCAGAAGCGCAGATAACGCCGCCACGTGTACGCGCGGCGGGCGTGTGGAGTGGGCGCCTGGGTGGGATCCTGCATAACGAGAGTTACGCTGTGCGCGGAGAGGTCTCGAGCACCTTCGACACCGCGAGGGCAAAGCGCGCCCAATACTGATGCGAGGCCAGGAGCTCACGCTTTCCAGCCGCGGTGAGACGATAGAACTTCGCGCGGCGGTTGTGCTCGGAAATGCCCCACTCGGCGGTGATCAGTCCGCGTTCCTCGAGCTTGTGCAAAGCGGGATACAAGGACCCTTCTTCGACCTGGAGCACATCATCGGTGCACTGCTCGATCCAGCGGGCGATGCCGTAACCATGCGTCGGCGCCCACGACAACGTCTTGAGGACCATGAGATCGAGGGTGCCTTTCAGAAATTCGATCGATTGCTGCTCGGCCATTCTGATCTCCCCATAGGAGTCCGAGGTATATACCTCTGTGTCCTAGGGAAGGGAAGAGGGGGAGGGGAAAGGGAAGAGGGAAAAGGGAAAAGGGAAAAGGGAAAAGGGAAAAGGCAAAAGAGGGTCGAGGGTCGAGGGTCGAGGCGCGAGGGCGCGAGGGCGCGAGCCGCGAGGCGCGAACATAAAACGTCATCCCGAGCGAGGCCGGCGAACGCCGGCCGAGGAGGGATCCTCCTCGGGGCAGTTCACGCATTGGCCAAGTCACATCGGCCATTGACCAGCGGACATTGCACCAATAGCCATTGCACCAATTGCCATCGAGAGCGTCCAACGCCAATGGGGTCAGACCCCATTGCTAGGAACTATCTGCCGAGCACCTCGCTTCAACGGCCGAGGCTTAGAATTGTGAGGGTTCCACCCCAAGGCTCACGTGACCCTGCCCGGACTCGGCCCTATCGGTCCCCACGAGGCTTAGCGCTGGAGGGTCATCCGTGCGCGCGCTGCAAGCGCGCCCGCGTCATCCGCGAGTCCCCGTCATTGCTCCGCGCGCCAAGCGGGATCTCGCAGCACCGCGTCTATGCTAGCCGCGAGCGTGCCCGGGGAATGACGCCGAGTCGATGTGGATTTCTTTTCTCTCCCTCGACCCTCGACCCTCGACCCGCAACCCGCATCCCGCACCCGCAGTTGCGCGTGTGCGCGGGACGCGAGCTCTTCCGCGGGGCACGGCAACAGCGGCCAATGGGGTCTGACCCCATTGCTAGGAATTCTTTGCCGAGCACCTCGCTTCGCCACGGCCGAGGCTCGGTCCCTCAGGAGGCTTGGAGGCGGGAGGGCCTGTCCGCGAGCGCGCGTGAGCGCGCCCCTTTTGTGTCCGCGTAATCCGTGTGTTCTCGCTTTTGGCGTCTTAGCGAATACGTCGTGCGAAAACGCTGTCCCAGACTGTCAGCGCCGGCTTGGGCGCGAGTGATGCATCCACCACACCGAGTTGCGCGAAGAGCGGCAGGATCGATCCGGGAGGCTGCGGGGGAAACGAGGTGAGGTCGAGGTCGGCGTACGTCAGCTGGAAAACTGCGACCGCGTTCGCGGAATCGAGGAGCTCTGCCTGACGCCGGAGGTACTGCGCTTGCAGCGCGGGAGTCGACTGTACCGAGCCGACCGCGCCCGATGTCCAACCTCCCTCCACCACCAGGAGCGGCGTACTTCGCGCACCTCGCAGTCGCGTGTAGTAGTCGCCGGGGATCTCGTCGGGAGAAGAAAACACGAAGTAGGGATACGAGGAGAGGCCGAGCGCGCGCAGGAAGGGAAAGTCCTGAAAGTCCTGCTCGACACCGACGAAGTTGTTCGCGCCGCCCAATCGCCCCCAGGCCGCGTCCACCTGCACGCTCACGAACAGCGTTGTCGTGGACGTTGTGATGTTCGCGGCCGCTTCGTTCGACATGCGTACCACGGCGTCGTACACGGACCGCGGCGCGACGAGGCGAATGAGGTTCGTCTCCGCGGCGAGCCCCAGATATGCGGGCTTGAGGATGTTGGCCACGGCTTCCGCGTACTGCCGATAGACTAACTGCACGGACGGCTCGGAGATGCTGCGATGCAGCTCAACGAGCTCGGGCGCCTCGGCGCTCCGATCGAGGCCATTCGTCACGTCGAGCGTGACGACGAGCTCGAGATGTTTCGCCCGGTAGTAGTTCGCGAGCGGCAGATCGACCGTCTGCACGTAGGTCGTCGCGCTCGTGCCGCTCAAGAGCGCTTTGTACGGCACGCTGACGTGCATGATGGCCGCGTCCGCCCGTCGCGTCCATGCGTCAAGGGAGGCGAGCGTGACGAGACTGTCGGGCTTCGGCGGAATGGCGGAGAACCCCATCCGAAACGTTCGGACGGGAAGTTGCTCGTTTGGTGGTGAGGCCCCGTTACCGTCGCATGCCGCGAGTAGGGGTAACGCGAGCAGGAAGCGCCCGCCTAACGTCGCTTCTTTCCTCCGGACCGCTTTGCCTTCCTCGCCGCCGGTCGGCGACGCGCCGCCGATTTCTTGGCCGCTTTTCTGGCTGCTTTTTTCACCGGCTTCCGTGCCTTCTTGGTCGGAGCGGCCGCGCGCCGAGCTTTGGCACTGGCCTTCTTCGCCTTGGTCTTTGCAGGCGCCGTCGTCTTCGCAGGCTTCGCCGTCTTTTGCGCGGTCGCCTTCCGGGCGGTCTTGGTGGCGGGTTTGCCCGCGGTGGAGTCCCCTGTTGCGGCCGGCGCGCTCGCATGATGCACCGCGAATCCCGCGCCCTGTGGGTCGCCCATGATCGCAATCACGCCGCCCGGAATCTCCATCGGCGGCCGCTGAACGAAGGCACCGGCCTTGGTCGCGATGTCGACGGCCGTGGGTACATCCTTTACGTGGATATAGAGCAGCCAAAACGGAGGCATGGACGCCATTTCCTTCGGGCGATTGAACATGCCGCCGAACATGCGTCCCTTGCCGAACATGAAGTACATGTTGCCGCCGCCCATGTCCATCTCGCCTGTCTTTTCCCAGCCAAAGAGCTTGCGGTAGAACTCATTCGCCTTCTGCCAATCGGTGGTCATGAGCTCATGCCACGAAAACCGGCCTAACGAGGGTGTGCCGTCCCACGATTGCGACGGACCGCTCGATTTGTACACACCGAACATCGCGCCTTGCGGGTCCTGCAGGATCGCGAAGCGGCCCACGTTGGGAATGTCGGCGGGACCGTGAACGACCTTACCGCCTAACGATGACGCGAGTCTGGCGGTCTCGTCGACGTTGTTGGATTCCACGTACATGAGCCAATTGGGCGGCACGCCCTGGTCCTGCATGTCCGCACCGAGCTTGTACAGACCGGCAATCGGCACGCCGGCGTTGGTCCACATCTGGTAATCGTTATCGAAGGGCTGCGTGCCCCAACCCGTGAACCGCGGATAGAACTTCTTCGCTCCCTCGACGTCCGACGTGTGGAGCTCGTACCAGACGAATTGACCGTGCATCGTGGAAACCCGAGTAAAGTTTCAGAGATAACGGCGACTCGCCTGAAAGAGAGCGCCCGCACGGGATGACGTCCAGTTTTTCGTGACGCGGGTGCCTCATCGTGCCTAACGGCTGTGGGCACATAGACCAGCTCGGCCGTGATCGAGCGACGCCGAGGATGACTCACACCGCGACCACAGCGTGCGTCGCATGCCGGGACGGTTCGTCCCAAAGTCGAACAGGAGGCGCGAGCGGGCCATACCGCAACTCGTTGCGCTGCAATGCATTGGCTATGGAACAGCCCTTGCCTTGGTGGCTCGGGTCCGCCCTTGCCCTTCATTAGATAGGAGCGCACGATGCCCTGGTTCAACAAGCTGCATTACGCCTTCAGGCAGCTCAGACGATCCCCGTCGGTCACGCTCGTCGCCGTCATTTCGCTGGCCCTCGGCATCGGTGCCAACACGTCGCTCTTCGAGCTCGCTAATCGGGTGCTCTTCCACCCGCTGGACGTCTTGCAGCCGGAGCGACTCGTCTCGGTCGTCGACGGGGATGCGGCGAGCCAGCGCTGGAGTGAGAACTCGTTTCGCGAGTACACGATGTACCGCGACAACACTTCGGCCTTCAGCGGCGTCGCCGCGTCGTCGGAAACGAGCGCGGGACTGTCGGCAGGAGAGATCGCGAGGCCCGTGACCATTTCGTCCGTCACGCGGAACTTCTTCGACGTACTCGGCGTGCATCCATCGTTAGGCGCCGCGTTCACCGGCGCCGACGTCCCGATGGGGAGCGACGACGGTCAGCTCGTCATCGGTCACTCGTTGTGGGTGTCGGCCTTTGCCGCCGACCCCAAGGTCGTTGGACGTGTTGTGCGTCTGAATGGAACGCCATTCACGGTCATCGGCGTGAGCCCCGAGGGTTTCAACGGCATCAGCCTGGGAACGATCGACGCCTGGGTCCCGATCCAGGCCGTACGGTTGCTCGCGGTCGGCTTCAATGTCGGCTCGCAACTCTCGCTCACCGAGGACAACATGCGCTGGCTGCGGGTGACGGCGCGGATGAAGCCCGGCATCACGACCGAGGCCGCGGCCGCGAACATCGTTGCCGTGCGCAACACGATCGCGTATCCGAAGGATCAGCTGGGACCCGATGGCCGCATGCCCACCGCTCTGGTTTCCACGGTGTCGACTGTGTCCGTGCTCGGCAACGACGCCGGAAAATTCGTTATGCTCCTCGGCGGAGTCGTGGCCTTCACGCTTCTCATCGCCTGCGCGAACCTCGCCACGCTCCTCCTCGCCACCGGTACTGCCCGGGCTCGTGAGTTCGCCGTACGAACCGCGTTAGGCGCGGGGCGCGCGCGACTCATCGGTCAGCTCGTCGCCGAGAGCACCCTCCTCGCGCTCATCGGCGGTGGCGCCGGACTGCTCGTCGCATCGTGGACCGGTGAGCTGCTCAAGTCCTTCGGCTCTGCCCCCGGTCTTCCGCTCACCGCAGTGGTGCGCGACCCCGGGCTCGGGAGTGTGCTGATCGCGCTGGCGCTCGCCCTGGTCACGAGCGTGTTGATCGGTCTGACGCCGGCCCTCGTGGTTACGGCGCGCGATCCCTCCGCTACCCTTGGCCTCCGGTACCGTGGCGAAACACGCGGGCACTCGCGCGCGCGAAGCCTTCTGCTCGGGACACAAATCGCCCTCGCGCTGGTGCTGCTCTCGGGCGCCGGTCTATTCGCGCGTAGTCTCCGCAACGCCCTCGCGCTCGACCTCGGGTTCAAACCTGAGGGATTGAGTGTGGTGGGCTTCAACCTCGGGCAGCAGCGATACGACTCGGCGCGCGCGGCGAGCTTCTACACTGACCTGGTTTCGCGTCTTCAGGCGACACCCGGAATCGAGCGCTCGACTCTCGCGCGCGTGATCCCGGTTCGCGCCGCGGGTTCGCGTTCGTCCGCGTGGGCCGACGGCCCAACCGGCCCACACAACGTGGGTGAGCACAGCTTCAACGTGGTGGACCCATCGTACTTCGCGACGCTCGAGATTCCAATCGTTCGCGGGCGACCGTTCGAGACGGCTGACAATGCTCGCGCGCCCGGTGTCGTCATCGTCAATGAAGCGATGGCGAAGCTGGCGTGGCCCGGCGAAGACGCGGTTGGAAAGCGATTCTGGTTTGGTTCTCCCACCGACGGACCAGCGCTCACGGTCGTTGGTGTCGCCAAAAACAGTACCTATCGGAGCCTGCGCGAGAACGGGCTGCCCTACTACTTCCTGCCACTGGCGCAGAACTTTTCGTTCAGTGGCCTCTCGACCATGCGGGTCGCCTTCCGCTCGCCATTGCCGCCAGAGCGAGCGATTGCGGCTGTCCACGCAGTGATTCGATCGATCGATCCCGAGCTGCCGTTGATTCAGGCGCAGACGGTCCAGCAGCAGATGGCCGTTCTGCTCACGACGCAGCAGATGGGGGCAGCGATCCTGGGAACGCTCAGCGGCCTTGGACTCATCCTCGCGCTCTTCGGTCTCTACGGTGTGGTGAGTTATTCGGTGGCTCGTCGCACGCACGAGCTGGGAATTCGAATTGCATTGGGTGCGGGGGCGGCGAACGTGGTGCGCCTAACGCTGAGCGAGGGTATGCGGCCGGTTCTCGTCGGCGCCGGCATCGGCATCGTACTCGTCATCGCGCTGGCGCGTGCGGCTACGAACTTCCTGTACGGTGTCAACGCTCGCGATCCGCTCACCCTCGCCGGTGCAACGCTCGTGCTGCTTGGTGTGGCTGCGGCCTCGATGCTCGTGCCGGCGCGGCGCGCGACGCGCATCGAGCCCACGCAGGCGCTCCGCGAGGAGTAGGGGCCCGCGCGATGACGGGAAAGTCAAGGCCCGCCGCCTAACGTCCGAACGAGTCACGCTCATGAGCCCTAACCTCAGGAGCGACTGACGATTAGGCGGGCGCCGGGCGGCGAATCTCACAAGGTGGACGGCTGATTGCATGGTCGGCGGAAGCGCATAGCGTTAGGGTAGCATCACTTTCGGCTCCATTCGCCAACCGCTCTGCTGCCATGATGGATCTGTACCTAACGTGTCTCGCCCTCGGCGGCGTGGGACTTGGGTCCATGGCGCTGAGTGGATTCCTGCATCGCGCGCCGGGTCACGGTCCCGTTCATGCCCACGGTGCCGCTGCCCACGGCCATGCTCACGGCGGGCACGGCGCTGCCGCTCATGGCCCCCACTCGCAGGGCGGCGCGGCTCATGGTACCCACGCGCCCGCAGCTGGCGCGCACTCCACTCAGGGACACACTCACGCGAGTGAGGGCGGGGGGAGCAGCGGGCGGGGAATCGATGGCTTGCTGGCGCTGATGTCGCCGCGGCTCCTGTTCAGCGTCTGCCTGGGATTGGGCACGACCGGGCTCGTGCTCGAGCCGTTCATCGGCGGGCCGCTCCTGTTTATTGCCGCGTTGCTCGGCGGGTTTCTCTTCGAGCGCCTTCTCGTGTCACCGATCTGGAAGTTCGCGTTCCGGTTCGAGTCCGCGCCCGCGCTCACTCTCGAGCACTCCACCGGCAGTGAGGCGCGAGCGGTCACGACCTTTGACGCGGACGGACAGGGTCTCATTGCCATCGATGTCGATGGACAGATCGTGCAGTTGTTAGGCACACTGCGAGCCGCCGATCGAGCGTATCGAACGCGGGTTACGGCGGGCACGATGCTTCGCATCGAGGACGTCGATGCGGCGAGGAATCGCTGCACCGTCTCGTTGCTCTAGAACTTCAACCGATCAGGGAGCTTACTCCATGCAACAATATCTCTCAGGCGGAATGCTCATCGGCGGCGTGGTCATCTTCACCCTCGTTGCCATTCCACTCATCGTTGCCAAGTTCCTCCGCAACGTGGAGGCGGGCGAGATCCGGCTCGTGAGCTGGCTCTCGGGCGGCACGCTCATCTACCGAGGTCCAGGCAAGTCCAAGGAGATCCCACTGCTCACCACGGGCACCACGATCTCCAGTAAGGTGATCAACGTCGATCTGGACATCACCGACCAGACGGCCGACGTCGACGAACACGGCACGCCCCGCCCTATCAAAGTGCGCGTGTTGGCGAGCGCCATCGTGTCGGTGGGTGACAGTGACATGCTGATCAAGACAGCCGCCAATCGCTTCTTCTCGAAGCGTGAGGCCGATCAGGTGAATACGCTGACCGACCTTCTATCGAGCTCCGGGCGTCGCGCGATCAATCTCCTCACGCACGATCAGCTCTTCTCGGCGAAGGCGGCACCGACACCGCGGGTATTGCTCAACCCTGCGCCAGCGGGAACGGCAGTGCGTGCAGCGGCTCCGTCAGCCTTGACGCTGCACGACGGTGAGCCGGTGGTAATGGACGACGAAGACGACCCGCTGGCAGTGATCATCAGGAAGGCCTGCTCGCGCGAGCTGACCGATCTTGGTCTCATCTTCAATTCGCTCAACATCAAGGTCGTTCAGTCGGAAGTCGCTGAAGCGCGCCGCCGCCAATCAGCAGCCGAAGCGCAGGCGAACGCCGAGATCGTCGCGGCGACGCAATCGCGCCGATCCCGCGAAGCGCAGCTCGACGCCGAGCGTGCCATCTCCGACAAGGAGCGCGAGCTGGAGCAAACGCGGGCCGCCAACGCGGCGCTGATCCTCCAAGCCGAAGCGAAGCGCCAGGAAGCGGCCGGGGTGCAGAGAACCGCGGAACTGGATGCTACCCAAATCGCGCAGGCGCGAGCCGACGCGGCCAGGGTGCGCCTTCAGGCGGAAGCCGCGGCGGACGCCGAGGCGACTCGGATACGCCGCATCGCCGAGGCGACGGCGGAGAGCATCGAGAAGGTGAACGAAGCCATCAAGTCGGGAGGCGAGAGCTATTTTCGCTACCGTCAGATCGAGATGATGCCTCAGATCGCGCCTGCGATCGCCGATGCGCTGGCGAAGGCGAAACTCGTCACGGTTTCCGGCGGCGGCACGAGCGCGCCGGAGATGGCGACCAACAACATGGTCAGCGTGATTCAAACCGTGCTGGCGGCGCAGCTCGTCGCGAAGGGAGGACTCCTCGATGGCGACGGGGCCCGCGATGTGGTTCCCGTGGTGACGCCATCGCCGAACGCAGTGGGCTCGACCACAACAGCTGCTCCGGTCGCGCCCTCGTTCAAGCGTAACTAGGAGCGCTCAGACGTCAGCGCGCACCGCTGGTCGCGATATCGGGCGGACTCGTTAGGCCGAGGGCCCGCTCGATGAGTGGCTTGAGCTGTTCGGCTCCGTGAACGCTCAGGTGCGTATCGTCGGTGTAGAGCGAGTGCCCGTCACGGGCAACCGCGCAGCTCGTGGCGTCGCAGAGCCGTTCGTGGGGAAACACCAGCGTCGCGCCGAAATCGCTCGCGGCGCGCCGCAGGATCGCGAACGCGCGCGTCTGACGTGTCATGAAATCCGCCGCGCGCGGACTGATCTCGAGCGCCTTGCCGGTGCGTCGCGTGCGTCCCAGGGTGGCCGGTACGTTGTACGCCACCTCCGGCACGCTGGCCACGATCACGATCCGCACGTCGCGTCGTTGGAGCTCAGCGAGCGTTGTGCGCAACAGCGTATCCAACTCCGCAGGGTTGTCGCTGACTCGTCGGCTGGGCGTGAGTAGCGCCGGCGCGGCGAGAGGATCCAGCCCAATGCCTTCGGTCAGTTGCCCCCAGCGTGCGTGCAGCACCACGGTCGGGATGTGCATGGCGTCGACCAGCGCCATGACGGAATCTTCGAAGGCAGCGCAGTCCGCTCGATCGAGGTCGTAGCGCCGCAGCCGCAGAATCGGAACGCACGCGTTGCCGAAGGCGACGATCCCCCGCAACCGCCGCTCCTTCGCGATCTCCTCCACGACGGGCGCGAGCGCGCCCGCATGTGAGTCACCCCAAAGGATGAACGAGGGCGACTGGCTCTCGGTGCCAACGAAACAGATGTGGGTGTTACACGCATCCCGCCGCGACCAACTATCCCGCCAGCCAAAGACGATCGTGCGCGTCGCGGCGTCGAATCGTCCAGGGAGCCCTTGTCCCACCCGTGCGATGACGCCGTACACGCCGATAGCGAACGACGCCGTCAGAGCACTTGTGAAGATCCAGCGGCGTGTGCCAAAGCCATTGCGTCCGCGAAACGGTGATTCCACGAACCGCCAGGACAAGCTGGCGAGCAGGAAGGCGGTGGCGAGGAGCGTCGCGGTCTGGACGACGGTGAGTGCGTGCACGACGTAATAGCGGCCGAACACGAGGAGCACCCAGTGCCACAGGTATAACGAGTATGAGATCAATCCGATGAACACGAGCGGTCGCCAAGCCAGCGCCCGCGCAACGACGGTATCCCCATCGGCACCGCTGTAGATGATGAGCGCCGTGCCGATGACGGGAACGAGGGCGCTCGTTCCAGGAAACGCAGTCGCGGGAGAGAAGACAGCGACCGAGTAGAGGATCATCCCAAGGCCGAGGAACCCGAGCGCGGTATCAAGGATCCGATGCCGAGATTGCGGGATCACGCCCGTCGCGAGCACTGCGCCGACCAGGAGTTCCCAACCGCGACCCGGAGCGAGGTAGAAATTCGCAACGCGATGAGTCGCCGTACCCCAGACGTTGAGCGCGAACGAGAGCGAGAGGACAAAGGCGATGGCGGCCGGTACGTGGCGTCGCCAGTAGCGCGACACGAGAAACAGAAACAGCGGATAGATGATGTAGAATTGCTCCTCGACGGCGAGCGACCAGGTGTGGAGGAGCGGCTTCGTTTCCGCGGGCCGATCGAAGTATCCCGCCCGGGACCAGAAATAGATGTTCGATGAAAAGACAACCGTCGCGAGGAGGCTCTCACCGTATTCCTGCAGCTCACCTGGGAGGAGCAGGACGTGCGCGGCGACGGCCGACGCGGCCAGTACGACGAACAGCGCGGGAAGTATCCTTCGCGCGCGACGCTCATAGAACGCCGCGATCGAGAAGCGACTGCGCGCGATGTCGTTCGTGAGCAGTCCGGTGATCAGGAAACCCGAGATGACCAGGAAGACGTCGACGCCGACGAACCCTCCGGAAAACCCGCCGATGCGCGCATGAAACAGCAGCACCGGGACGATCGCCAGCGCGCGGAGGCCGTCGATGTCGCGGCGATGCCGCACTTCTGTGGTGGAACGTGGAGCGGTCATGCGCCGGCTCGTTTCAAGCGATAGCTCCCACAGCTGGTCCTCGAGGCGACGCGGAGGAACCTAACGATCGTCGCCGTCAACCAGCAAATTCAGTGCTCGCACACCTCGCGGAGAGCGGACTGGGCTCGCGGTGCAAGAACTTCCGCGCGCGCGGCGCCGGGCGTCGTGCCCAGGTGCCGGCGCACGGCGCGCACGAAGTGCGAGTGGCTGGAGAATCCGAGCTCGTGCGCGACCGAAGAGATCGTGAGCCCGCTCAGGCGGCTGCCCGTGAACAGCTCGAGCGCTCGCCGGATGCGCAGCTCGTTCCGGTAGTCGTGCAGGCTCCGGCCGGTGCACGAGCGGAAGACGCGGCACAGATGGTACGGTGAAGTGCCTAACGAGCACGCGATGTCGTGGATCGACACGTTGCGCGACAGCTCGCGCGCGACGTGGACCCGGGCCGCTTCCGCGAGCTCCTGATGGCGGCGCCGCGCGCGATGCTCACGCGCCACCGACGCCGGCGCGGAGCCAACTGCCGATGACAACACCGCCGCGACGATACCCATGACGGCTTCTTCGACCTCGAGCACGTCGACGGCCCCGGCGCTGGCTCGCTGGAAGAGCGCGCGTTGCCGCATGTAGAGTGCACCGCTACTGGGCGCCCACTCGAAGCCAAAAGGACGCTCGGCATCACCCGCTGCGGGCGTCGAGGCCGCCGCGATCTCGCGAGCGATGTCGTCGCTGAGACCAAACCAATCACACCGATCGCCTTCCGGTGATGCGGCGAATCGCTCGTATCGCTGAGCCCGATTGTAGATAGTGACGATGCCCGGATCGGAGAGAAAGCGGCGCGACCCTTCGTGCTGAATCCAGACAGTCGTGCGCGGGAAGACCACGATGCACCGCTCGATCGGTCCCGTATTACGGAAGGAGGCATAACTCACCGGGCAGCGGAACATGCCGATGGCGGCGCGCGCACTCAGAAATACGGGCGCGTCCACGAGGCGCGCCGCCGCATCCACCGAGCAATCAGGTGAAAGCGCGGCACGTCTGCCGGCCGTTGAATTCCGTGGTCCAGACTCCGAAAGGTGGATCCCGTGCGTCATCTGTCGTGTCGTCTCATACTCATTGTCTCGCTGCTCGCAGGAGCGCGACTTCCGGCTCAAACAAATTCTGCGTCGTCCCCTCCTCCTGACCAGCTCCAAAAAGCGCAGGAGTTGTTCAGCAAAAGCGACTGGAACGGAGCGCTGGCCGCCTACAGCGCGCTAGCCAAGCAGTATCCATCGCACGCATTGTCCCGGTTTCGCGTCGGCGTATCACTGATGGAGCTCGGACGCTTGGCGGACGCCGAGTCCAGCTTGCGTCAGGGCGAGGCTTTGGGGATTCCCGCGGCCCAGAGCGCATATCGTCTGGCGCAACTCTTCGCCCTGCAAGGGAAAAGTGACAGTGCGATCGCTGCGCTCCGGCGTGGGGTAGCAAACCAGCTCTTCCTGCCGCCATCGGCGCTCACCAGTGACCGTCATTTCTCGAGTCTCGCGTCGCACCGTGAATGGGCGTCCGTGCTCGATGCCTTCGACGCGCTCGTTCAGCCCTGCAAGCACGACGCGCATTTCCGCGATTTCGACTTCTGGGTCGGAGACTGGGATGTGCGGCCGACGGGACAGCCGCCGGCTGGTCCGCCGGCGCGTAACACGGTAACGCTGGAAGACAACGGATGCGTCGTGATGGAGCACTGGACGTCGCCCAGCGGCTCGGAGGGGCAGAGCTTCAACATCTACGACCGATCATACGGAATGTGGCGACAAACGTGGGTGGACAACGGTGGCGGGCAGCACGACTATCGCGGGAATCTCGAGGGCGGCAACATGGTATTCCTGGGTGACACTCCAGCGCCTAACGGGCAGCGTGGCCGCATTCCGACTCGACTCACGTTCTTCCACATCAGCAAGGACTCGGTGCGACAGTTTTCCGAGGTATCGCCGGACAGCGGCCGCACGTGGCAGGTGAGCTACGACCTGATGTACGTGCGGAGAAAACCCTAGCGTCCAACCATGGGCTCCCCGCTACCTCCGCGGCCTTCATGCGAGCGCGGGGGTCCGGGGAGAGAGTGTCGACGCGGCTCTCGACGCTCCTCGAGGTGCTCTTTCCCGGCGCTCGTTCGTACATTCTGCCTGGTCGTGCGCAGAGTGCTCATCATTGGGTCCGGAGGGGCGGGAAAGACGACGCTGGCGAAAGCCGTCGCCGAGCGCACGGGATTGCCCCTCGTTCACCTCGACAAGCTGTTCTGGCGCGCGGGATGGGTGCCGGCGCCTAACGACGAATGGGATCGCGTCATCGCCGAGCTGAGCGGACGCGACAGGTGGATTCAGGACGGGAACTACGGCCGAACGCTGCCGACACGTCTGGCGGCGGCCGACACGGTGATCTTCCTCGACGTGCCGGCGCTGGTCTGTCTATGGCGCGTGTTCAAGCGCCAGCTCCGCCACATCGGACGCGTGCGTCCCGAGCTACCCGAGGGCTGCCGCGAGCGCCTCACCTTCGAGTTCGTCGCCTGGATCTGGACCTATCGAACGCGGCGGCGTCCCGAGATTCTGCGACGGCTGGCCGAATACCAGGGTACGAAGCGGGTGGTCGTGCTCCGGACGGCGCGTGACGTGCGGGCATTCCTGCGGGGGCTGGGGGACGGGGCAGCACGGGAGCCGGCCGGCCCGGGGACGGATACCTAGACATCCTTCCGGTGCATATCTAGAATGTCTTGATATGACGCCTCCGACGAAAGCCGACCTGCTCCAAGGCACGCTCGACATGCTGGTGATGCGCGCCGTGGCCGACGAGCCGCTCCATGGGTACGCGCTCGTGCACCGACTCAAGCTCATCTCGGGCGGCCGGTTGAAAGTGCCTCAGGGCTCGCTCTACCCGGCGCTGCATCGTCTCGAGAACCAGGGGATGCTCAAGGGCGAGTGGCGCGACACGCCTTCGGGGCGCGAAGCCAAGTTCTATCGCCTCACCGCGAAGGGGCGCCGTCACCTCGAGAGCGAAGTCGCCGAGTGGCGCGAGCTCTCCAAGGCCATCGCGCTCGTTCTCGGGATTGCCTAACGACCATGTCCTGGATCGGACGACTGTTGCGACGCTCCCGGCTCGAGCGTGAGCTGGCGAAGGAATTGCAGTTCCATCTCGATGAAGCCGCGGCCGATCTCGAGCGCGCGGGGCTGACCCGAAGCGAAGCGCGGCGTGTCGCGCGCGTGGAGCTGGGAGGAGTGGAAATGGTGAAGGAAGATGCGCGCGACGCCCGCGGCACGCGCTGGTTCGAGGACTGGTGGACGGATACCCGGTACGCCGCGCGGGCGATGCTGCGGTCGCCGGGCTTCAGTTTTGCCGCCGCGCTCACGCTCGCGATCGGGATCGGCGCGAACACGTCGGTATGGAGCATCCTCCAGGCGCTGACGAGGCGGTCGCTGCCGATCCCGCGACCGGAGCAGCTGCACGCCATCAAGCGGGTGGGGATCGAAGAGGGGAGCTATCTGATCTCGCATCCCTTGCTGCTTCGGCTCCGAGCCGCGCTTCCCGACTCGATCGAGATCGCGGCCACGGGTTCCGCGGCGCGGATGTACGCGACACCGGGGGACACGCCGGAAGCGGTGACCATGCAGCTCGTCTCGGGAAACTTCTTTCCCATGCTTGGTATCCGCCCAAAGCTCGGGCGCATGATCTCAGCAGACGACGATCGCGCGCTCGGGGGAGGGCCGGTCATGGTGCTGTCCGAGCCTTTCTGGGTCCGTCGCTTCGGAAGCGATCCGTCGATCGTGGGCCGGAGCATTCGCGTGAACGGCATGCCGCTCACGGTGATTGGAGTGGCACAGGAGGGGTTCGCGGGGCTCACGGTGGGGTACCAGATCGACGCGTTCGCCCCACTCGTTATGCAGCACGAGCTCAAGTACCGGTCGAACGCCGCCTCATGGGATTCCGATACCGAGAAGCCGTGGATTCCGCAGAACGGCGTCAGCTGGCTCACGCTGGTGACGCGCGTCGATCCTCCGGCGGTCCGGGCAGCGACCGCGCGGCTGGAAGTGCCGTTTCGGGCGGATCTCGAGCAGGTGCTGGCGAGCCGCGACTCCGTCCAGCGTGCGTATGGCATGCGCGAGCACTTGAGCCTCGAGCCAATCAGCCGCGGGTTCTCGCCCCTCCGCGAGGAGTTTGGTGATCCACTGCGCACGCTCCTGGTAAGCGTGGGGTTGATTCTGCTCATCGCCTGCGCCAACCTGGCCGGGTTGCTCCTGGCGCGCAGTGCCGCGCGGACACACGAGATCGCGATCCGTGTCTCGTTAGGTGCCCGCCCCGGGCGGCTCGTGCGGCAGGCGCTGACGGAGAGCCTCACGTTGGCGATGGTCGGAGGCGTCCTGGGCATGGCGGTCGCCCAGTTCGTGACAAAGGCGCTCCTGCGCCTGGCGTCGAGCGGCACGCGCGCCATTCCGCTCGACGCGGCGCTCGACGCGCGGGTGCTGCTGTTCGCGTTCGCCATCACGATCGTCGCGGGCATTCTGTTCGGGCTGGCGCCGGCGGCGCGTGTTACGCAGGCCGATCTCTACGACAGCTTCAAGACGGGCGGCCGGGTCGTGATCGGGCACGGTGCGCACCGTCTCCCGTTAGGCAGGGCACTCGTCATCGCCCAGATCGCGCTCTCGCTGGTGCTCGTCACGTCGGCGGGGGTGTTCGTGCGAACGTTCCAGAATTACCTCCACATCGATGCGGGCTTCGAGCGGGCGCGGCTCGTGACCGGGCGACTCGACGTGCGTGCCGCCGGATACAAAGACGACCAGCTCTCCTCGCTGCACGATCGTCTCCTGGCCGCGCTCGGCGCCGTTCCCGGTGTGCAGTCCTCGAGCCTCTCGCTCTATGGCCTGGCGGCGGGAACGCGCCGACTCAGTGGAATGGTTGTGCCGGGGCGGATGCTCCCACCGGGCGGTAACAGCGGACAGGAGAACTTCGTCACGCCCGATTATTTCAAGACCGTGGGTATCCAGCTGTTGAGTGGACGCGTCTTTACGCAAGCCGACGGCAAGGACGCGCCGAAGGTGGCCGTCATCACCGTGACGGCCGCGAGAAAGTTCTTCGGCACCGACTCGGTCCTGGGGCAGCACCTGGGCTACGACGAGCCAGGATGGGAGATCGTGGGCGTAGTGAAGGATGTTCGGGCAAATTCGCTGCGGGAACCGGCACCACCGATGATCTTCCGTCCCCTCGCCCAACAATCGCAAGAGTACATCACGAGCTTCGAGGTGCGCGTGACCGGCAAGCCGCAGAACATCATCGCGGGCGTGCGCAGCGCGCTGGCATCGGTCGATCGCAATCTGCCGGTGCGAGATATCGTGGTGATGGAAGATCTCATCGAGCGCGGGCTCACACGGGAAAAACTGGTAGCGAGATTGGCCGGCGCCTTCGGCGTGCTGGCGCTCTTGCTCGCCGCCATCGGCTTGTACGGAGTGATCAGTTATTCGGTGGCACGCCGGACGAACGAGATGGGGGTGCGCCTGGCACTCGGCGCCACGCCGGCCAAGGTCTCGTGGGTCGTGCTGAGCGATTCGATCGGGACCATTATCAGCGGGCTCGCGCTGGGAATGCTGATCTGGTTCCCACTCCTCGGCCTAACGAGGAAACTCGTATACGGCCTCTCGCCGCGAGACCCGGTGACGCTGGCGGTGAGCGTCATGCTCTTGCTGGCGGTGGGAACGCTGGCCGGCCTCCTCCCCGCAATGCGGGCGGCGCGGATCGATCCCATTGAAGCGATACGGGCGGAGTGAGAGGGTCGAGAGTCGAGGGAAAAGGGAAAAGGGAAGGATACTGACTCGGCGTCATTCCCCGGGCATGCGGGCGGCGAGGATAGGGGGCGGTGCTCCGTGATCCCGCTTGGCGCGCGGAGCAAAGACGGGGACTCGCGGATGAGACGGATTGTGCGGGCGCGCTTGCAGCGCGCGGCGCGGATGACCCTCCCGCGCTGAGCCTCGTGGGGGACCGAGAGCGCCGAGGCCGGGCATGGTCCCGGGAGCCTTGGGGTGGGGCCCTGACAATTCAAAGCCTCGGTCGATCCGAGGCCAATGCTAGCCGAGGAGCTCGGCAGAGATTTCCTAGCAATGGGGTCTGACCCCATTGGCGTTGACGTCTGCGACGAGCCTACTTCTTCTCCACGTCCGCGAGTCTCGAGAGTCGATACTTCGCGTCGGCCACTTGTGATTGCAGGGGCGCGTCTGCGTGCTCCCAGAGCTTGATGAACTCGCGGTAGCGTTGGGTGGCGTGGACCGCGTCGTTCTTGGACTCGTACAACTCGCCAAGTCGTTTCAGGATGTGCGGCCGCGTCACGCCGTCCACACCCGCCCGGCTGAAGTAGGGAGTATTCAGGAAGCGCTCCCAATAGAAAATGGCGGAATCGGCGGCACCGGCCGCGTCCCAGGCCCTGCCCACGTCGTCGAGCATGCAGATGGTGCAGTTCCCATCCGGGCCGTCGTACGTCGTGTCGGCGCGCCAATATTCACGCACCGCGTCCTGATACCGATGCTCGGCGAGCGCGATCGTGCCGAGCACTTGGTGTCGCTCGGGCTCGCGGACGCGGCGCGCGACGGAGTCGGGGACGCCCGCGTCGAACTCGGCGAGCATGTCGCGCGCTCTGCTGATGTTACCGCTCAGAGCGAACAGTGTGGCGAGGCCGAACTCCGGACGCTGATCGAACGGAAGTTTGCGCATCTCGCCCTTGGCCAACATCAACTCCATGCGACGCACGGCGCGTGCGGTGTCACCGTAGAAGAGCAGGTCGATCCATGATTTCTCCAGCGAGTCACTGAGGGGCACCGGCGGCTGCCCACCAAGCGACGCCTGGAGCTTTTGCGTTTCCTGCTGATAGCGGAACACGTCGGTCAACTTGCCATGTAGCAGCGCCATGGTCGTGAGGCCGCCCAGCCCGTTGAGGCGGATGACGGGACTCGGGTTCTTTGCCAGATCGCGTAGTCGCGCCTCGACCGAATCAAACTCGCCGCGCTCGTAGAGAAACTGCAGCGGCCCGGTCATGCTGAACTGCGTGTTCGGGAAGCGCTGTCGATATTCTTTGAACACCGACTCGGCTTGCGCCACTTTGCCGCCGTTGAACAGGACGCCGATGAGATTCGTGTACTGCTGCGACGTTGCCCTTCCCGATACGATCTGCCGGCGGAAGAGCGACTCCGCGCGAGCGAACTCGCGACGGCCGCTGAGAATGCTCCCCAGGTTGTTGGCGGCGCCACTCTCGTTAGGGTCGATCGCCAGCAGCGCTTCGTAGGCGCGGATGGCCCGCGGTCGGTTGCGTCCCGGTCCGAGCTGGAAGTACGTCCCCTCGGCGAGCAGGCGTTCGCGATCCGTGAGGCGGTCACGAAACCGATACGCTCGCTCCAGCGCGCTATCGACGCTCGCACGAGGCAGACCGGCATTGTTCAACGCCACACCGAGCTTCCGCCACGCCATCGCGAAGCCGGTGTCCATGCGAACGGCTTCGCGCAGACGCTCGATGCCCTCGAGGGGATTGCCGCCCATATCGATGAAGCGGGCTGCCTCGGCATAAATACGAAGTGCCTGGAGGGAGCCGGTCGTCACCTGTTCGAGCGGTGGGCTGGCGCGAACCTCGCGGAGCGATTCGCCGATGCGTCCGCGCATGCGACGCGTCAGCTTGTCGATCGCCTGGAGCAGCTCACGCGGACTGTCGGCTGTTTCCTGGAAAGCGGCCAGTTCCCTGGCGGAGTCCGCCGAAACGAGCCGCAACGAGAGGGCGTACCCGCCGGCGAGCGAGCGGATCGATCCGTCGACTATGGCCGAGATGCCTTCGCGCTGCGCGACCTCGCGGGCGAGATCGAGATCGAGCCGGCTCGTATCCGGTCGCTGCATACGCTGGAGCGCGGCACGAATGGCAACCGGCGTCATGATGGAAATGACGTGTGACTGCCCGAGGTTGGTGCGCACGGCCTCGTTGACGAGCGTGCCTAACGAAGTATCCGGGGCGGAGAAGTTGGTGACGATCAGCTGGCCCTGGCTCTGGAGCTTTCCCGCGGCGAGGAGCGAGCCTTGCGGTCCGATCCCCAGGCTGCGCAGCACCATAAAGCCCGCGACGACGACCACGAACGCGATTACCACCGTCATCGCCGAGGATCGAAGCCGGCGCGTAGTGAGATACGGGCTCGCTTTGATGGCAAGCGTCGCCATCGTCGTTTGTCCCGGCGCCGAGCCGCTGGTGATCACCGGCGCACTGCTCGCGGTGACATGCTGGAGCGATCGCTGCGCCAACCACGAAACGAGCAGCACCGGAACACCGAGCACGGCCAGCACGATCGACGCAGTGAATACCCAGTCGGGCAGACCAAGCGCGATGATCGACGCGCGGGCCACGACGACGAACCCGGCGGCAGCGGCGGCATACCAGCCCAACGTGCGCGTGATCGACGCAGACGCGGTGGAAGCCGTCTGGGTGCTTCCCGAAGTGACGCCGGTAATCGCGTCGAGCGTGTCGACGATCTCCGTGCCCGACTGTGGCCGGCCGGACGGCTCCTTCGCCAGCGAGCGCATGACGAGCTGCTCGAGGAGCTTCGGCGTATCGGGGCGGAGCTGCGAAACCGGCGCGGGCGTCTCCGTGATGTGGGCGGCGAGCATCCGGGCCGGCGTCCGGTTCGCGAACGGGACTTGTCCGGTGAGGAGCTCGTAGGCCATGCAGCCTAACGAGTAGATGTCCGCGCGGTGGTCGACGTTGGGATCGCCGGCCGCCTGCTCGGGGGACATGTAGGCGGGCGTGCCGATGGACGTGCCGAGCTGCGTCAGCACCGCGCCCTCGACCTCCACGCGCGCGGCCGAGAGTGCCTTCGCGATACCGAAATCGGTGACGACGGCTGTGCCGCCGGAGAGGAGGACGTTGTCGGGTTTGATGTCGCGGTGGACGACGCCGCGCTCGTGCGCATAGCTCAGCGCTTTCGCGACGTCGCCGAGCACGTGTATGACCGTCGCGATGGGGAGCGCCCCGTCGCGCGCGAGCCTGGCGCGAAGCGACTGGCCATCGACGAGAGGCATCGTGTAGAACGGCAGCCCATTCGTTTCGCCGGCCGCCAGGATCGGAACGATGTTCGCCTGCTGCAGCGACGCCGCGAGCTGGATTTCGCGCTCGAAACGCTCAGCGCTCACCCCGGCGGCGAGCTCGGTCGAGAGCACCTTGATGACGACTTTGCGATTGAGACGGCGCTCATCGGCGACGAAGACGCGCGACATGCCGCCCCCGCCGAGCTCACGCTCGAGGACGTAGGCGCTGCTGAGGGTTTTCTGCAGTTCGTCGCGAAGGTCCATGGGCGAAGTCGTCCGTAGACAAATCTACTCGCCGGATCGGCCCTCCGTACCTGCCCGCTGGGCAGGAAGGCGCACAGGCGCCAGCGAGATGCGCCGGTTCGTACGACACACTCAGGTGCTGCCTAACGATCTCTGGTGTCGTCGGAACCCACTCTCCGTGGAGGGGTCAGACTCGCTTCTCCCTCGCCATGGAGGTCCGATGGCACTGCAATCGAAGGATGACGACGGCATTCGTCACATTCGGAAAACAGTGACGATCTTGCGACCCGTCGACGAGTTGTACGAAGTGTGGCGCGATTTCGAGCGCCTTCCGGAATTCATGAAACACGTCGAGTCGGTGACCGTGAGCAGACCCGGCCAGTCGCATTGGGTAGTGCGAGCGCCTGCCGGTCGGATGGTGGAATGGGACGCCGAAGTCACCGAGGATCAACCGAACGAACGCATCGGCTGGCGCTCGCTCCCCGGCGCGGAAGTCGAAAACGGCGGAGAGGTGGTCTTCACTCCTGCGCCCGCGGGGCGCGGCACCGAAGTTCGCGTCTCACTCTATTACAAACCACCAGGCGGCACGATCGGTGCCGCGCTCGCGAAATTCTTCGGCGAAGAGCCGTCCGTTCAGCTCGATGAGGATCTGTATCGCTTCAAGCAGTTAATGGAAGCGGGACCGATCGTGACGGTGAACGGTCAGCCGGTGGGTGGCAAACAGCTCGATCGCGATCGCCGGCGTGAAGAGCGCGACGCTGATCGACAGGTGGCGCCGGCGTTGAGCGAGTCGCGTCGGGACGAGGAGGTGCGGCCATGAAAGCAGTCTGCTGGACCGGCGTGGGTGAGGTGAGCGTCGAAACGGTTCCCGATCCCACGATTCTCGACCCGCGCGACGCGATCGTCCGCGTCACATCCGCGGCCATCTGCGGCAGCGATCTCCACCTCTATGATGGCTACATCCCCGCCATGAAGAATGGCGACATACTCGGCCATGAGTTCATGGGAGAAGTGGTCGAGGTGGGCAGTGCCGTGAAAAACATCCACGTGGGTGACCGTGTGGTGGTGCCGTTCAATATCTCGTGCGGTAACTGTTTTCACTGCCAGCGCGACGAGTGGTCACTCTGCGAGAACTCGAATCCGAACTGGCAGGCGTTGGCACTCGCGTTCGGATATCCGGGGGCGGGTCTCTTCGGCTACTCACATCTGTATGGAGCGTTCGCCGGAGGTCAGGCGGAGTACGTCCGCGTACCGTTCGCCGACGTAGGACCGGTGAAGGTTCCCGACGACCTCCCTGATGAGAAAGTGCTCTTTCTTGGCGACATCTTTCCCACCGGTTACATGGCCGCGGAGAACTGCGGCATCAAGGATGGAGACGCGGTCGCGATCTGGGGGGCGGGACCGGTCGGTCTCATGGCGGCGCTGAGCTGCGACTTGTTAGGCGCGGAACGTGTGATCGTGATCGACAAGGTGCCGGAGCGGCTGGCGATGGCGCGCGACAACCTCGGCGCACAGGTGATCAACGAAGACGAGGCCAAAGATCTCACCGAAGAATTGCTGGAGCTGACCGGCGGACGCGGCCCCGACGCCGTGATCGAGGCCGTGGGCATGGAAGCGCACGGTGATGGCCCGGGCGGCGTGTACGATCGCGCCAAACACGCGCTACGGATGGAGACGGACCGACCGACGGCGCTACGTCAAGCGATTCACGCGTGCCGGCCTGGCGGTACGGTCTCGATACCGGGCGTATACGGCGGCGCGGTCGACAAAATGCCGATGGGCACCGCATTCGGAAAAGGACTGACGTTCCGCATGGGGCAAACGCACACTCACCGGTACATGCGTCCGTTGCTCCGCCGCGTGGCGAACGGCGAAGTGGATCCGAGCTTCATCATCACGCACCGGCTCCCGATCGATCGCGCGCCGTGGGCCTACAAGGCGTTCCGCGATAAAGAGGATGGATGCGTGAAGGTAGTGCTGAAACCGGCTGCCTAACGATCGGCGGCGCCATCGACATCCCGCGTAAACTTGTCCCCCGCTAAAACCTGGGGACAAGTTTCGCGGAAACGACGGCGGTTACCGTAACGCGATCGTCTGCGTGGTCTGCAACTTCATGAGCGTGCCGGCAGGAAGCACGCCTTCCACGTTTCCGGTGCCGAGCGAGATGACGGTGCCGGCGGCGGCGCCGAGCGCACCACCGATCAGGATCTTGTCGAGATCACCGCCGCTCACTACCGCGCCGAGCACTGCACCGGCCGCGGCACCGATACCGGCCTTCTTCAGCGTCTCTTCACGGCTTGCTCCGCCTCGCGTCTCGAGATTCGTCGCGGTCACCTTGGCGCTGAACGGATAACTCTGACCTTGCATGACGATGCGATCGAAGTCGATGCTGATCGCCGCCTGCTCACCAGCATTCCCCGAGCTCTTGAGCCCAGTCACCTTGCCATAAATCTTGGCACCGGCGGGAACGACCACCGCGCCATTCTGGGCAACGATTTCATTCTCGACTGAGGCGGTGAATCCATCGCCCACCCTGCTCACTTTCGTGCCGATCTCGCGATCGAGCCGCGCTTCGACCACGCTCCCGCTGGGCAGCGAACGAGCGTTGACTGGTGCATTGATCGCGACATCACCCGTCGACTCGAGTCTCGTTTGCCGCGCACACCCGGCGAGAACGAGCCCGGCCACTATCACTGCAGAGATTCGTGAAGGCATGTTTGGGACCTCCGCTAAGGAAGTATCATCAGTCATAAACCCTCGCTCGTGTCGTAGTTCGTCGAGATTTCCAGTCGAGATTGGCTCACGTTAGCGGGCGCATGAGTGTTTCTTCCGTCTGGTGGTCCCGGTGCGCTGTCGCCCCATCACCCAGCAGTTGTGCCCGGCTCCGAACGTGGGAAATTCCTACATCCCTCGGAGCGACGGCGGCGTGGCGACTCTCCCATCACGATGGCTCGGATTGCTGTTGCTCGCCTCTCCGGTCGCCACGCACGCGCAGTTGATACGCGGAACGGTCCGAGATGCCGGCAGCAGAGAGCCACTCGAGGGCGCATTTGCGGCGATCATCGATACGAGCGGAAGCGTCGTCGCCGCCGCGAGCACGGATCGACTGGGCCATTACACGCTTCAGCTCCATCAGCCGGGCGTGCACGCGGTCGTCACGACGCACATTGGCTACGTACGAGAGATCTCGAATTGGTTCAGCGCCGCGGCGACAGATACGCTGGCGATCCTTTCGAGTCTCGCACCATTTGTTACGCAGCTTTCGCCGGTCATTGTCCGTGCCGAGCGAGATTCCCTGCGCGCACTGCGCGCGTTCGGACTATCTCCGGTGTCACTCGGCGGGACGATCGTAACGCCGGCTCAGGTCAACGAAGCGGCCGCGCGGTCCATCACCGTGTACGATCTCGTCCAATCTCTGCACGTGCCTGCACTTCAACTGAAATACGTGTTCGCACAGAGCACGTGGCAAAACTGTGTGACGTTCGTGCGGACCGGAGGATGCGTCCTCCTCGTGGTCGATGGCGTGGTTCATGATCGGGATTCGTACACACTCGATCAGGTGGTCACGCCCGGGGGGGTCTCCTACATGTTCTTTTTGCGGCCGACCGAGGCGACCACGTTCTACGGCACGATGGCGACGAACGGCGTGCTGTACATCGTGACCAAAGGTGCGTCGAAGTAAGCCGATTGCGTTTTCACATCACGCGACGCTCGAACGGATTCCCGCTTCCGCGGGAATGACCGACACGGGTCGCAACGAGCGCCGAAGCGCGAGGATGAGGATGCCGGCGGCCAGCAATGCACTCGCGAGAAAGAGCAGCCCGCCGGTGAAGTAGCCCGTGGCCTTCTTCACAACGCCGATGACGTAGGGGCCCGCGAACCCGCCCAGCGCGCCGATCGTATTAATGAAAGCGATGCCCCCGGCGGCACCGCGTCCGGACAGGAACGCAGTGGGAAGCGCCCAGAACGGACCGTTCCGACTGAAGGTGCCGGTGGCAGCGACCGTGAGCGCGGCGAAACCGAGCCACGGTGAGCGGAGAAAGGCAGCGATCGCGAAACCGAACGCCCCCACGAAGCACGAGATCGCGACGTGCCTAACGCGTTCACCGGTTCGATCTGAATGTCGTCCGACGAGGATGGTGGCAACGGTTGCCACCAAGTACGGAAACGCCGAGATGAGTCCCACGAATGCGTTGCTCAGCCCCGACAATCCTTTGAGGATTTCCGGCATCCAGAGCGTGAGGCCGTACGAGCAGATCGAGCCCAGGAAATACGTGACGCCGAGTAACCAGACGATCGGGTCGGAGAGCGCCGCGGCGAGCGAATGGTTCTGGCGCTGAGTGACCCCGCTGCGCTCACGCGCTATCTCATTACTGAGCCACTCGCGTTCGTTCGCGTCGAGCCAGCGGGCTTCGCGTGGCTCGTCCGGTAGATAACGCCACACGACGGCGCCGAGAATGACGGCGGGAATCCCTTCGACGAGAAAGAGCCATTGCCACCCCGCGAGATGGAACGTCCCGTTGAGCTTGAGGAGTGCCCCGCTCAAGGGACCACCGATCACGGACGATAACGGGATGGCCGCGGTGAATCCGGCCATGGCCTTCGCGCGCTCAGCTCGTGGAAACCAGTTGCCGAGGTAATAGATGATGCCCGGGAAAAACCCTGCCTCGGCCGCGCCCAGGAGGCAACGCAAGACGTAGAAGCTCGTGCGCCCGCGTACGAGGAGCATGGCGATGGAGAGGATGCCCCACGTCACCATGATGCGGGCGATCCAGCGCCGCGCGCCAACCCGATGCAGGACGAGATTACTGGGAACCTCGCACAGCGCGTAGGTCAGGAAGAACACGCCGGCTCCGAATCCATAAACGGCGGAATCGAAGCCGAGGTCGCGGTTCATCTGCAACCCCGCGAATCCGACGTTCACGCGATCGAGCCACGCCACCACGTAAAGCAGAAGCAGGAATGGCACGAGCCGGCGCGTCGCCTTCTGGACGGCGCTCGCGCCAATTGTGGAGGCGATGTGGTTCACGTTAGGCAGGGTCGGTTCCCGCCGTGAGTAAGTCCCCGATGTTGCGACGACCGAAGAAGTCTGCCCAGCCGGCTGCATCGCTGTCGTGTTTCGTATCGCGCATGCCAGGATCGGCACCGGCGGCCAGCAGGTGCTTCACCGCCTCGGCGTGGCCGGCGAGCGTCGCGAGATGGAGTGGCGTGACCTCGGAGTCCCAATGCGCCCACCGGACGTTGGGGTCGGCACCGTGCGCCAAAAGCCAATCGAGGCCGCGCACGTCATTTCGTTTGGCCATGAGATGCAGCACTCCACTGTCGGCAAGCTGTGGCTCGCTCCGCAGAAGGCGATCCGCGAGCTCGAAGTCGCCTAACGCGACCGCGGCCGCGAGGTCGAGCATCTCGAGCCGCGGCGCGCGATGTCCTCGCTCGGCGCTCAAGAGCTCGGCGCTGGTCATCGTTCGAAGACGTGCCATGAGCGCGAGATCGACGTCGGGATGGGTCGCGTGGGCCGCGGGTGGCAGACCGGAGTTATCGGTCACGAGCGGGTCCGCACCCAGCTCGACGAGCAGCGCGACCATGTCAGGGCGGTTCATCCGAACGGCGAAGTGCAGCGGCGACTGATGGTTCTCGTTGCGGCTCATGCGCGCGTTGAGCGCCGCGGGGGTTTCACCGAAGATCCGGCGCACCTCGTCCGGCAAATTCGATGCGATTGCAGAGAAGATATGATGTCGGGCGCCGCGGCTGATCAGGAAATCGGCGACGGCCCGATGCGGGGGGTCATCGCATCCCTCCCAGCAGGTCGCCCATCCGATGATCTCGAGCTCGTGATCATCGCCAGCTCCGATCACGTCACCACCGGCGTCGGCGAGCCGCTTGACGATGTCCAGGTGGCCTGCGGCCGCGGCCCAGTGCATGGCGTAGGTGTTGTCTCCGACCTCACGTGCGTTGACATCGCTGCCACGCGCGATGAGGGCGTCCACGGCACCGATGTGTCCCTTGCTCGCTGCGATGTGAAGGAGGGTCCAGCCGTACGGATCCATGCGCGCCGAGAGTTTGTCCGGGTTGGCGTCGAGGAACGAAACGAGGGATGGAACGTCGCCGTTTTCCGCCGCGGCGAACAGGAGGTCGTCGTTTGTCATAGGCTAAAAGAGGAGGATCCCTCGTCGGCCGCTATTCAGCGGCCTCGCTCGGGATGACGTTCGTTGGAAGGGGGCCTCGCTCGGGATGATGTTCGTTGGATGGGGGCCTCGCTCGGGATGACGTTCGTTGGAAGGCGGCCTCGCTCGGGATGACTTTCTGTCTATACGATCGCTTTTTTCACCGCACAACTGCGAGCATTCACCGGCTGCGAGCCGGCTCCCGCCGCCCTTCCGTTGTTGGCAACGCACCCGGAGCGATATGGTGAGCCCGTGAAGGTACCCCAACTCCGGGGCGTAGCTTGCGTCGGCCACCACACGCGGAGGCGACCTAATGCGTCTTCTTCGTCAAACGATTTCCGTTGGAGCAGCGATCGGTGCGCTGGCGTGCGGTGGTGGCGGAGCTGGGTCGACCGGACCGGGGACCAACACCGGCGGAAATAACCCACCGCCGACGGGTGGCGGCAACACGGCGCTCGATAACATCACGCTCGGTTTCACGCAGGCGACGATGACGGCGGGCCAGATCCGCACGATGAACGTGATCGCTCGCGATACCCAAGGAGCCGTAATCGCGGGCGCAACGGCGAACTTCGCGTCGGATGATCAGAGCATCGCCGAAGTGTCGTCGTCGGGTGACGTGATGGCGGTGCACGCTGGGTCGACGCAAATCGCGGTGAGCGTGACGGTGGGCAATGTGACGAAGACCGGCAACGCCGCGATCACCGTAAATGGAACTCTTCCGAATGGCGCCTCCGTCACGGCTGGTGCCGACGCGACGTTTCAGCCTGGGACGGTGGTCATTGCTCAAGGTGGGTCGGTTACGTGGTCGTTTGGTCCAGTGAGTCATACAGTGACGTTCACGGCGGCGGCATCGGGCACACCGGCGAGTATTTTCGAGAGTTACAACGCGAATGCCAACCGGACCTTTACAACGAAGGGTAACTTCCCGTATGTCTGCTCGATTCACGCCGGGATGTCTGGCGAAGTGATAGTGCGTTGAGGCGCCAGACGGTCCGTGCCTCTCATGGATGTCTATGCGATTAACTACTCTCTTTGGCTGCGCGGTCCTGACCGTGTGCGTGGGTTGCGGTGGGGGCGGGGACGGAACGGGACCATCGAACAATCAGACGCTGGCATCGATCGCCGCGACGCCCTCGTCGATCGGCACGCTGCAGGCAGGGTCCACCGCGAAGATCACGGTGACGGGAACGGACACCGAGGGAAAAGCGATCTCGAACCTTACCGGGATTTCCTTCGTATCTCAGGACGACAACGTCGCCCAGCTCCTCGCCGGCGGAACGGTGATCGGTCTGGCGCAAGGCACAACGCAAGTCGTTGTGACCGTCTCGTTTCATGGAGTGACGAAGGTGGCGAACGTACCCGTGACGGTTGTGGGTACGCTCCCAACGAGCAACGAAATCATCGGCAACACAGCCGCGTCGCCGTCGTGGAATCCACCAATCGTGGCTGTCGCGCGCACGGGAACGGTGAATTTCACGATCGGTTCGCTCAATCACAGTGTGCTTTTCGGAGCAGTTGCGGGCGCGCCAGCGAACGTGCCAACCACGGTCAATGCGAGCGTGCCGAGAACGTTCAACACGGCTGGCAACTTCTCCTTCGAGTGTGGGATCCACGCCGGGATGATCGGGATGGTCATCGTGCGCTGATCAGCAGGCGAGCTCGAAGGATCGAAAAAACGAGCGGCGTACCGTCGCAGACCGTGGGGGTGGAGCAGGCAGGTGGTCTTCGGCGGTACGCCGTTCTCTTTGCATACGCACGAGGGGCCCCAAACGTGGTTGCACGGAGCGGTGATGAGGGGGCGGTGTGAGACACAACTCGCAGCTGAACGGCGAGAACCATGAGATTCGCCTGGACAGCGACAACACGACGGTCGCGTTCAGCGTGCGTTGGCTCGGCGCCATCACCGTGCGTGGAAGGTTTTCGGAAGTCGAAGGGTCACTGCGAATCCCTGATGGGAGCGTCGATCACGCGCACATCGAGGTTCGCGTGGCGTCGAGGAGCCTCTCCACCGGGATCGCGCTCCGGGATCGCCATCTGCGCGGACCGCAGTTTCTGGACGTGGAGCGTTATCCCGCCATCTCGTTCAAGAGCCGCAGGATCGAGCGACCGAATGGAATCATCGTCGTGGCCGGATCGCTGGATCTCCGCGGACTGGAGCGCGAAGTGCTGGCGACGTGTCCGGTGGACTGGGCCAACGGTACGGGGCTACGGTCACTCGTCCGGGTCTCCGCCACGCTCGTAGTCTCGAGACTACCCCATCGCATAGGGGTGGCCGAGGGATTCGACCGCTTGAATCCATTGTTGTACGCGATCGGAACCGACGTAACGGTGACCGCCGACATCATGGTCCCTGCCTCGAAGCTCTTGCCGGCCTTGCTGCCTGCGCTGGGACCGTAGCACCGCGTTATCTGCCGTCGCGACCGAGGCAGGCGTCCGATTCGAGCCGTCATCGTCGTTGAAGCGAATGGGACATTTCAGGGACGCTCGCTTGCTCAACGCTCCGCCACTGGAACAGTTGCCTGGAGGTTGCATGAAAAAACTTCGTCTGGGAATCGCTGTCCTTGGAACCGCGCTCAGTGTGGCGTGCGGCGGTGGTGGATCGACCGATCCGTACGGCAACAATGGCGGCAACAATCCACCACCCACGGGCGGCGGCAACACGGCGCTGGACAACATCACCGTCAACTTCACGCAGGCGACGATGAGCGCGGGCGACACGCGCACGATCAACGTCGTTGCGCGCGACACGCAGGGAGCCGTGATAGCCGGGGCGACGCCCTCGTTCGCCTCGGGAAATGAGAGCGTGGCCGAGGTGAGCTCGAACGGGACGCTACTCGCGGTGCACGCTGGCTCGACGCAAATCACGGTAACGGTGACGGTCGGCAGCGTCTCGAAAACCGCTTCGGTGAGTGTGGCAGTGAGTGGGACGCTACCGTCAACCGCGACGGTCGCAGCGGGCGCGGATGCGACGTTCCAGCCGGGAACGGTCGTGATCGCGCAAGGCGGCTCCGTTTCGTGGGCGTTCGCGAGCGTCGAGCACACGGTGAATTTCACGACGGGTGGGGCAGGGACGCCGAGTGCCATCGGCAACAGCTACAACACAACCGTGCAGCGCACCTTCAACGCCAAGGGCAACTATCAGTACATGTGCTCGATCCACTACGGGATGAGTGGGGAAGTGATCGTGCGTTAGGCGGCCGAGTCGTGGGTTGCGAGTTGCGAGTTGCGAGTTGCGAGTTGCGAATGGCCTGAGACAGTGCCGGGCGGCGGGCTGGAAGAGGGCAGGTCACGCGGCGGGACGCGCGGGGACTCGAGGGTCCGCACCATATTCGAGTGGCCGAAGGATTTAACCGTCTCATTTGCTTGCTGTACGCCACCGGCACGGATCAGCCAACGATGGCCGACATCATCGTCCCGGCCTCGACGTTCAGCCAGCGCTTCTGCCCGCTCTCGGACCTATAGACTCGCGAACGAGCCGTCGCGCATCGTAACATTCCGTACGCTGAGGAGGTTACGATGCGAAAACTCGAGCTCGTGATCGTAGTTGGAGCGGTGGCGTTGGCAGTGGGTTGCGGGGGATCAACGGAGCCGAGCGACGGCGGGAACCCGAACGGGAATCCGGTTCTCGCCGAAATCACGGCGACATTTACGCCGGCACAAATCAATGCCGGTGAGACGCGCGTGACTGCTGTCGTTGCCCACGACACGAAAGGGGCGGTGATCCCCGATGTTGCTTGGACGTTCACTTCCGACGCCGCGACTGTCGCCGACGTGAGCTCAGGAGGACGCGTCGTCGGCCTCGGGGCCGGTCCCGCCAAGATCGCGATCACGGGCAAGGTCGGTAGCGTGACCAAGGCGACCTCGGTCGACGTCGTCGTGATCGGCGCGCTTCCTTCCGCGGCCAATGTGATCACGGAAAGCAACATCACCGCCGGATCCAGTCAGCGTTTCGTGCCCGATACCGTGGCGGTCGCGCAGGGCGGGACGGTAACGTGGACATTCGATGCCACCGATCACGACCTGTACTTTACGACCGCGGGTCCCAACGTTCCGGCAGGGATTCCCGTCACTCACAGCGCGAGCGTGCAGCGAACGTTCTCTGCGAAGGGCAACTACAAATACTACTGTTCACTTCACCTCGGCATGACGGGCGAGGTGATTGTTCGTTAGGCAACGAGAAGGAGAATCCCGTCGACCGCTGTTCTGCGGCCTCGCTGGGGATCACGATGATAGAACGTCGTTCCGAATCACGGCGAAGTCGCGGAGGGATTCTCCTTAACGCGAAGCGGCTGCCCCCACGGTTTCCCGGCCACGCGCCGTGACGGGCCATGACGTCTCCACCACTTCGTCGCGGACACCGTAGATCACGTCGTTGAGATGCACGACCACGCACACGTGGTTCGGGACGATGCGCACCACCTGGCCAACGCGCGGTCGCCAGGCGGTGCGGCGCAGGTCCAGGATTCCGTGCTCCTCGGACATGCGCGCGACGGTGACGTCGGGGTTGTCCAGCAGCGCTCCGAACCCCTCGTCGTCGCCGCCCGGCGTCGGCGCACGGCTCATCGGTTCTCTGCCTAACGCTTTGCTGCCCGCATCGACCACGGCCTGATCGGGAACGGCGGTGCTCACGACGGTGGCCAGCACCGTGAACGCGCAATCGTCCCACGAGCAGGCGCCTAACGCGGCGGTGGTGCGGTCATTGTAGACGTACGTGCCGGGCCGCACCTCGGTCACCCCTTCGATCTCGTGCATGTGCCAGGCGGCGGGTGTCGATCCCCCGCTGACGACTCGCGGCGGCAGGCCCACCTCGTCGAGTGCCGACCGCAGCGCCGACACGTCGCGCTGCAGCCTGGCCAGCTTCTCGCCCTGCTCGTCGACCCGCTCGCGGATGTGGCCGGGGTAGAACGTCACACCCGTGAAGGAGAGCGGAGGGAGCTGCTGCACGTGCTTCGCGAGTGTAACGGCTTCGTCGATCGACGGCACGCCCACCCGATGCATGCCCAGATCCACTTCTACATAGATGCCGATTTCGCGACGCGCCGCGTCGGCGGCTTCGGCGAGAGACTCGATGGACTCGGCGGAGTCGATGGCCACGGTGATGCGGGCGCTCTCAGGGAGAGTGAGCACACGATGCGTTTTCGCGGCGCCGACGAGCGGATACGCCAGCAGCAAATCGTCGCAGGTCTCGCTCATGACCTCGAGCTCGCGCGGCGTGGCGCAGGTGAGGCCCACTGCTCCCAGGCGCAGCTGCTCGGCGGCGATCCGCGGAGACTTGTGCGTTTTGACGTGCGGCCGCAGAGCGAGCCCGTGCAGGGCGCAGTACTCGGCCATGCGATCGAGGTTGCCGGAGAGGCGGTCGAGATCGACGAGCGCTGCCGGGGTCTCGAGATCGCCGATGAGGCGAGGCTGGGAAGGCTGGCGGGGGAGGCGCAAGTTTACAAGAGCGAGAGGGTCACGGAAAAAGGGTGAGGCAGGGACGGTCGTTTAGGAAGGCCACACGGAGCGCTATGAGCCACGGGCCGCCAGCCAACAGCGGTAACTGCTGAAAGCTGCTAGCTCTCGGCTGTTCGCTCTCCGACTGGTCTTCAGGACGGGCTGGGACAGCGATTTGCCTCCAATAGCTGCCAACCCGGAAGGGTGGAAGTGTGTCCTAAGGCCAACAGAGACAATGGTGTTATGTCGAGAGGTGCCAGGATTGGAAACGCTGCTTTGCGGATCGAGACGTCACGGGGCGGTGTGGGCGACACAGATCTGATCGCTCGCGCTGTTGCCGGGGATGCTCAGGCCCAACGTTCGCTGTACGATGCGCACGTTGACCGGGTGTACCGGCTGGCGTTCCGGCTCGCCGGCGAGGACGAGCTGGCCCGCGATTTCACCCAGGAAACGTTCATCCGGGCATTCGATCGGCTCGCTGGGTTCCGGCGTGAGTCGGCGTTCAGTACCTGGCTGTACGCGATCGCGATGTCGGTCACCCTGAACGGGCTCCGGCGGGTGAAGCGGCTTCGGACGCGGGAAGTGGCGCTGGAGGCGGCGGAATCGATGGGTAGCACTCGCGCGCCAGTGGATCCGGATCTTCGAGAGCGGCTGCACCGAGCGATCGACGATCTCCCGGCCGGATATCGCACCGTGTTTTTGATGCACGACGTCGAGGGCTTCACCCACGAGGAAATTGGAGAAGCACTCGGCATTCAGGTAGGCACGTCGAAGGCACAGCTCTTCCGCGCCCGCGGAAAGCTGCGCGAAGCGTTACGGGATTTCGCAGGAGCATGGTCAGCATGAGCACGCACGAGCACGACGATCGTTTCAACGAGTGGCTGAAGGACGCGGCCCGCGGCTACAACCGTCCGCCCGATATCGTCCCGCGCGACGCGATGTGGGATGACCTCAAGGCGCGAGGATCGCGCGTCGACGGTCGAGGCGCGAAGCGTGAGGGTCGGAGACTGATGGCGTTTCCGATCTGGAGCCTGGCGGCGGCGGCGGTCCTTCTGCTTGCGGTCGGCATCGGGCTCGGTCGCCTGACGATGGGACGCACCGGTGTGACGATCGCGGGAGTGGATTCTTCGGTGCGTGCCCCGGCTCGAGATTCCGTGGGCTCAACGCTGCCTAACGCGGTCGTCGCCGGTACACAGCGGGAGACGGCTGGCGTGGTTCGGAACCCGAACGCGACGCGCGATCCGAACGTGAAGGATCCGGCATTCGCGGAGCTGGGTGGCGAATCGCGCGGCAGGCTCTATGACATCGCGGCCACGCAATATCTCACGGCGGCGGAAGCGTTGCTCACGACGTTCCGGGCTGCACGCGACACGACGATGGACGACGTGATGCGTCGCTGGGCGCGGGATCTCCTTTCCACGACTCGTCTTCTTCTCGACTCCCCGGCCGGCGGCGATGCGCAGCGCCGACGGCTCCTCGAGGATCTCGAGTTTGTGCTCGTCCAAATGGTCAAACTGCCGGCCAACGATGCCCGCTTCGATCGCGAGCTGATCGAGCGCTCCATCTCACGCCAGCAGGTTCTCACCCGAATTCGTACCTCCATTCCCGCTGGCACAGCCAGCGGTACGTGAGGAGTCACGTAGTCATGAAACGTCATAAGCAAGTGATCAGGTTCGCCATTGCGCTCACGCTCCTCACGCTGGGTTCCAGCGTGACTGCGCAGGCACAGGAGAGTGGGCAGTTCGCCTCCGCCCGGCGATCGGACCGCAGCACGTCGGTGCGGGATTCGCGCGCCGAGCAGCAGGCCGATTCCGCGTATCGCGAGGCGATGGACGAGTTGAACGACGGCAACTATACGCGAGCGGCCGAGCTGTTTCGGCGCGTCGCCGAACGGTTCTCGGGCTCGAGCCGTGCGGGATCGGCGCTCTACTATCGAGCATTCTCGCTCTTCAAGGCTGGTGGAACGCGCAACTATTCGACAGCGCTGTCGACGCTGGAGAATCTGAAGGACGACTACGACACGTCGTACGATCGCCTGGCGAGCAACCTCCGCATCCAGATATGCGGTGCGCTGGCCAAGCAGGGCGACGATCGGTGTGCCGGCGAGGTAGTCGAGAAGGCCAATCCGCAAGCGAGCCGGCCCAGCCAGGGTCGTTCGAGAGAGCCGGCATCGTGCCCGAAGGAAGACGACGACAACGACGATCGCATCGCGGCGCTGAACGCGTTGCTCCAGATGAATTCGGACGACGCGCTGCCGGTGCTCGAGCGGCTGCTCAACAAGCGCGATCAGACGTGCGAAGTACTGCGAAAGAAGGCCGTGTTCCTCGTATCGCAGAAGCGTGGCGACGCGGCGGCCGAGATCCTCATGAATGTCGCGCGCAGCGATCCGAGCTCGGAGGTTCGCGAGCAGGCGGTATTCTGGCTCGGCCAGACGAATTCCGAGCGCGCGGTGGACATCCTTTCCGAGATCCTCGAGAAGTCGAACGACACCGAATTGATGAAGAAGGCGGTTTTCTCGCTCACGCAGAACAGAAGCTCGCGGGCACAACAGATCATCCGCGGCGTGGCGCAGCGAGGCAACGTGCCCAAGGAAGTGCGCGCCGATGCGATCTTCTGGCTCGGCCAGCGACGTGACGCCGACAATGCTGAGTTTCTCCGCAATCTCTTTGGTCGTGTCACCGAGCAGGAATTGAAGGAGAAAATCATCTTCTCCCTCTCGCAGCAGCGCGGCGTGGGGAACGAGAAGTGGCTCATGGACATCGCGATGAACGACCGCGAGGACATGGAGATGCGCAAGAAGGCGCTCTTCTGGGCTGGTCAGACGAGCGGCGTAAGCCTCACCGACATGGCGGACCTGTACGATCGCGTGAAGGAACGAGAGATGAAGGAGCAGATCATTTTCTCGCTCTCGCAGCGTCGCGGCGATGCAGCGGTGGACAAGCTCATGAGCATTGCCAAGAACGACTCGGACCGCGAGCTGCGGAAGAAGGCAGTTTTCTGGCTCTCTCAGTCGCGCGACCCGCGCGTGGTCAAGTTCCTCGAGGAATTAATCAACCGATGATCTCTTCACACCTAACGAGAACCGCGGTCGCCGCCGGGTTTGTCGCGGCGATCGCGCAGGGCGCGGCGGCGCAATCGCTCGCGGACCGCATCGACCGGGTTCGCGACTCGGACGTCCGATTTTCCTTCCCCGTGCGGCAAGACGTGTGCGGGCGAGGGCAATCGATCAGCTACCGCGGCCGCCGGAACCAGATCAACTGGAATGACGACCGCTCGATGAACCGCGACGTCGAGTGGGACATCGACTGCGACGAAGGTCCGGGACGCGTCGTGATGGTGAAGACCGACGGCGAAGTGTCGTCGCTCAGGTTCTACGTTGGCGGTCGTTGGCGTCGGTCGAGCGACGCCGTGGATCTGGGGATGGTCGGCGCGCGAGAGGCGGCGAACTACCTCACGAATCTCGCGGCGACGAACGACCGCAGTGCGGGGAAGGAGGCCGTGTTCCCGGCGACGCTCGTCGACTCGGTCACTGTGTGGCCGCAGCTGATGCGGATTGCGCGCGATGAGCGGCGTCCGCGGGCCACTCGTACGAACGCGGTGTTCTGGCTCGGCCAGCTGGCCGAGGAGCCGGCAACGGCTGGGCTCAAGGACCTGGTCGGCGAGAGCGACGTGGACCGTGAAGTGCGGGAGCAGGCGGTATTTGCGCTCTCGCAGCGGCCGAACAAGGAAGGCGTGCCGGCCTTGATTCAGATCGTGCGAACGAACCGCGATCCGGACATCCGGAAGAAGGCGCTGTTCTGGCTGGCGCAGTCCCAGGATCCCCGCGCGTTGGATCTGATCGAAGAGCTCCTGACCAAGCGCTAAGCGCGAATTTGCGCGACTTTGGGGTCAGACCCTAATTAGCGTGATGTAATTGGGGTCAGACCCCAATTGGAGGAGAAGGGGTCAGGACAATTGTCCCGAACAATTGTCCTGACCCCTTGTCCTGACCCCAAAACGTCAGTCGGGCTTCTTCTCCGCGCGCTCGGAGCGATTGCCGACGTCGCGCTCGCCGTAGCCTTCGCGCGAATCGTCGCCGTCGGCCTGCGGGATGTCATCCCCGCCCTCATCCTCATGCGGCGACGCGGCGCTCGATGCCGCGATTTGGCCGGGTGAGACGTCCCGGTCATCGAGCTCCTCAGGGTCGATCCGAGAAGTCTTGTCCGCCTGATTCGTCTCGCCTTGGCTCGACGGCGTCGTGTGATCCGCCCAAGGCACGCCTCGAGTAAAGTCCTGTTTTTTGTCAGGCATCTTATGGGTCTCGGTTGAAGATGAATGTCGGGACGAGGATCGAGCGAGTATCCGCGCTTGCTGCAACGAGCCCGAGCAGAGCCAAAGATGACTCGTCACGCGTCCCAGTAACTCATACCACAGCGCCCTTGACTCGCTCCCTGGCAGTACGCCTACTTGGTTCAGCGGACTCCTCAACCTGGACCAACCGGTGACTTCCATCGTTTACCTGAACGGACAGTTCCTCCCGCGTGCAGAGGCAAAGGTCTCGGTCGACGATCGCGGCTTCTACTTTGGCGACGGCGTCTATGAAGTGACCCGCGCGGTCAACGGACACATCTTCGAATCGCAACGGCACATGCGTCGCCTGGACCGCGGCATGCACGAGCTCCGCCTGGAGCCACCGATGAGCACGGACGAGCTCCTCGACGTCCACGCACAACTCCTCCACGAGAACGGCCTCGAGCAGGGTGAAGCGACGATTTACCTGCAAATCACCCGGGGCGCTGTGTATCCCCGAACGCATCACTTCCCGCCCGTCGGCACGCCCGCGACCGTGTTCCTCTCGGCGTCTGCCTTCAACCCGCCGCACGAGGCGCGGAGCCGAGGTGTCTCCGCGGTCACGTTCCCCGATTATCGGTGGTCGCGCTGCGATCTCAAGACGGTGAATTTGCTCCCCTCGGTCATGGCGAAGCAGCACGCGGTCGATCAGGGGGCGTTCGAGTCGATCTTCGTCCGCGGCACCGCGATTACTGAAGGATCGCACACGAATTTCTTCGGCGTCATCGACGGCGAATTGCGCACGTATCCGAACTCGAACTACATCCTGCCCGGCGTAACGCGCGACGTGGTCGTGGAGATCGCGCACGAGCTCCAGATCCCAGTCAGTGAGACGCCGATCTTCACGCACGAAGTGCCGCAGCTCGAAGAATGCTTCGTGACCGGAACGACGAGCGACGTGATGCCGATCGTGAAGCTCGACACGGGCGTCGTGGGCAACGGGAAGCCGGGACGGATAACGATGGCATTGTACGAATCGCTCGCGGCTCGGCTCGCGGCTGTTCCAGTCGCGAGCGCGCAATGAGGGCGCGGACATTTCTCTCGATTGCACTGGGTCTCGCCGGGCCGATACAGGGCGCAGGCGCACAGGGGCCGCAGGCGCAGCCGGCGGCCCTCAAGACCGCGCTCGATCACGTCCGGATCGACAACGCGTGGACGGTCGAGCAACAAATCTCCATCTGTGAGATCCCTGCGCCGCCGTTCAAGGAACAGGTGCGGGCGGCGGAGATGAAAAGGCGGTTCACGGCGTTAGGCCTCAAGAACGTTCGCATCGACTCGATCGGGAACGTCATCGCCGAGCGTCCGGGGAGCGGGAGCGGTAAAACGGTGCTCTTTTCCGCGCATCTCGACACCGTGTTTCCCGAAGGAACCGACGTGCACGTCAAGCACGATGGAGCGACGCTGCGCGGACCCGGCATCGGCGATGATTGCCGCGGGCTCGCGGTGCTCCTCGCCGTGGCCAAGGCCATGCGCGATGCCGACGTCCGCACGTTAGGCACGATCCTGTTCGTGGCAAACGTTGGTGAAGAGGGGCCCGGCAACCTCCGCGGCGTACGATACCTGTTCGCCAAACCGCCCGCGAAGATCGATTACTTCGTAGCCGTGGACGGCATCGGGCTCGATCTGACCACGCGCGCCGTGGGCAGCAACCGCTACAAGGTTTCGTTCAAGGGTCCCGGTGGTCACAGCTACGGCGCGTTCGGCATGCCCAGTCCGATTCACGCGCTGGGACGCGCCATCGCGAAGATCTCCGAGATCCAGGTCCCCACGACCCCGAAGACCACGTTCAACGTGGGCATCATCGAGGGGGGGACGTCGGTGAACACCATTTCGCCGTTAGGCGCCATGGAAGTGGACTTGCGCTCGGAGTCGCCCGACGAGCTGGCGAAGCTCGACGGCAAGTTCCGAAAAGCCGTCGATGACGCGTTGGCCGAGGAGAATGGGCGGTGGCCGTCGTCCAGGGTGCGCATCACGGTGGACGTGCAGTCCATGGGCGTGCGGCCGGCGGCGGCGCCCGCCGACACCACCTTCATCGTCCGCACGGCGATGGCCGCGGCGTCGTCGTTAGGTTTCTCGCCCCGAACCGACGCTTCGAGCACCGACGCCAACATCCCCATGTCGCTCGGCGTTCCCGCCGTCACCATGGACGGCGGCGGCACGGGCTCGGGAGCCCACGCGCTGTCGGAGTCCTATACCGATGGCGACAAGGGCTGGCTGGGTCCGCAGTGGGCGCTGGTTTTGATCACCAGGCTGGCGGGGACGGCGGCGGCTTCAACCCCTTGATCTTCCTCGGATTCACGGGGGCGGCGCGCGTCCAGAACGCGATCGCGCCGCAGTTGTTCATCACGTCCTGGAATTCCTGCGGGCGCTCGAGCTCCCGCGGATAGACCTCGATGGCCAGGAAATCATCTGACCGGTAAAAGCCGTCGAGCGCATCGAAGTCGAGCAGGCTCTTGAAGCCGTCGATGTAGAGCGTGGGCGTGCACCCGTCGAACGCACTCCTGCCGGTGAGGTCGATGCCGGGCTTGAACGCTTTCATCGTCACCGTGGTCACGCCTTGCCGATGATCCACGGTCACGCCCGACAAACCCTGCACGAGCGCGCTCGGTTGCGTCGACGGCCGGCGATCCAGGTCTTCGGGATTGATGAAGAAACCGCCGAAGCTGTGGAGACGATGCCGCTGGTATTCCACGAGCTTGCGATTGAACACGATGTTGGAGCGCACGGCGACGGTAGGAAGCATCTGCGCTGACTCACCCAGCTCGATCCGCTGTTCGGCGGGGCGATCCTCCGCGAGCTGCACGATCGTGTGCACAGGTACGTATCCAATCACCTTCGTCTCCACCGTGTGCGTTCCTCCTGGAAGCCCGTCGAGGAAGAACGCCCCCTGATCGTTGGTCACTGCCTCGGGACGACCCGCGTCCCACACGAGAACGTGGGCGTTAGGCACCGGCTTGCCGTGGGCGTCGTACACCGTGCCCGTTAGGCGCGCCTTGCCGAGCCACACCCGCGCGAAAGAAATGTTCTGGCGAATCAACGCGGCGGTGTCGATGCCGGGCGAGGGCACCAGTGATGCGCCGCCGACGAGGAATGAGACGTGACGTACGCTTCCCGCCGGGACTTCAACCTCCACGTAGCCGCTCGAGTCGGCGCCGTGCGCAGCGTGAAGGAGTAGTGGAACATCGGGCGCGACTTCGCAGATGGCGAACCAACCCGGACCGACCGTCTCGGCCCGGCCGATGCGATCGCGGTTCCTGATTCCGCGCGCGTCGATGACCGTCTCGGACCATTCCACGGTGACCTTTGCGCCGGCGATCGGCTGCTCGGAGCTCGTCTCCCGTACGTGACCGATGACCATGGCCGAATCGGGCGTATCCGATGCTGGACAGAGCGCCTTCATCAGCGTGTGCGGCGATGGCGTGGCGAGGTTGAGGCGATGGATTCCGTTCGTGAGGTCGAAGGTCACGATCGGCGCCTCGATACCCAGACTGTCGAGCGCCGGGTGGTAAAAACCCACGGCGTACTTCCCGACCGGGACGCCCGAAATGCCGAAGGAGCCGTTGGGCTCCGCCTGCGAGCTGAAGCCACGCCCGGCCATCTCCCCGCTCAAGGCCGTGAACTGAACGATCGCGCCGCCTAACGGCGCCTTGCCGATGCTATCGTATACCACGCCCCGTACAGCATTTTGCGTGGTGTTGCCTTGCGCGAAGGCCGCAAGGGGGAGCAAGGCAACAGCGAGGCTCAGCGCGTGGACCTGGCGGATGGACATCGGTGCTTCCTCCGCTGCGATTGGGGGTGATCGCCGCGCGGACGATGCCGGGCTCGTCCGGGCAATGCCCTTTTACCGCGTGTCGAGAACTTGGGTTCCGAGGTAGTCGCGAGACCCGCGTCCCCCAGATTTATTCCCCAAATGCCCCGCATCTGTGCGCTCAATGTCTATCCGCTCAAATCCGCCCGGGGCACGCACGTCGATACTCTGGAGCTGGATGACCGCGGGGCACTGAACGATCGTCGTTGGATGGTCGTAGACGATCGCGGCATGTTCGTGTCGCAGCGCGAGCAGTCGAAGATGGCGCTCGTGGCTCCCACGATGACGCCCGACGGGCTGGAACTGAGCGCCCCGGGCATGCCCACCCTCGGCGTGAGCCGTCCGCCGGATTACGCCCCGAGCATCCAAGGCCAAGTTTGGGACGGTCATTGCGAAGTGCGTCTCGCGGACGACGAGGCACATCGCTGGTTCAGCACCTATCTCGGCGGCTCCTATCGATTGGTTTTTCAAGGGGATGACGCGGTGCTCCCGATGCTGCCGAAGTACGCCGGCGCGATCACCGAGCCTAGGCGCATAGCCCTGACCGACGGAGCACCGCTTCTCCTCATCGGCCAAGCGTCATTGGACGATCTCAATTCGCGCCTGCGTGTACCGCTTCCGATGAATCGTTTTCGCCCGAACATCGTGGTCGACGGAACGATGCCGTACGAGGAAGACTCGTGGACGCGGTTCGAGAGCGCTGGTGTGCTGTTCGAGGTCGCGAACGCGTGCCCACGGTGTGTGACCACCACGGTCGATCAGGCCACCGGCATCCGCAGCGACGAACCGCTGCGCACCCTGGCGACGTACCGGAAAGTGGCCTCGGGGGTCATCTTCGGAAAAAACGTGACGCACCATGGGGCTGGCCGGCTCCGCCTCGGTGAGGAGCTTCGGGTGCTAGGCTCGCTGAGCCCGCCCGCTCTCGCCCAGCGCTGAATCGCGCGGTAGCGTATCGAGTGTGATACTGGATCCGCGGGGATCCAGCGAAACCCGCTCCGCTCAGTGCGAGGTTCTCATGGCACGTCACGGTTTTCTCCCCCGGCGCGTCGGCGCGGTCGTGGCCGCATGGCTCTTTCCGGCGTTTATCCATGGACAGCAGCCGCAGAACGCCGAAGCGACGCCGGCATGGCTTGCAGCCGATCGCGCGATCCTCGCGGCCGATGGCTATCAGGTGCCGCCGCCCGAGATCGTAAAGCTCGTGACGGCGCCGCGGCATCTGAACGTGACGCTCACGCAGCCCAGCCCCGATCGTCGTTACTTCCTCAAGGAGCAGGGTGAAGGCTTGCCGAGCGTGAACGTGTTCGGCAAACCGCATTACTACTTCGCCGGGTTGCAGGTGGACTTCAAGGCGAACCGTGCGCGTTCGCTCACCACGCGGGGAAGTGTGGGTCTTCAACTGATCGACGCGATGACGGGAAAGTCGCAAACGATCGAGACGCCGAAGGGTGCGACGGTGAGCAGCTCCTCGTGGTCCCCGGACGGCAAGTCATTGGCCTACATCGCCAACTTCGACACGGCATCGTACGTGTTCGTGGCGGACCTGGCGACCGGGAAGTCGACGCAGGTGACGCGGACGCCGCTGTTGGCCACGCTCGTGACCGAAGTCGACTGGACCTCGGATGGGCGGAGTCTCGTGACGGTGTTGCTGCCCGACGGCCGCAAGGCCGAGCCGAAGCGTCCCGCGATCGCGACCGGTCCGCTCGTTAGGCTGTGGACCGACGGGTTGAGTGCCCCGGAGCGGAATTACGCCAGTCTGCTACAGGAGCCATACGACGCGGAGCTGATGGAGTATTACGTGACGGGTCAACTCGCCGTGGTCGACGTAAAAACGCGAGCCGTCCGCAAAGTCGGCGCGCCCGCGATGATCCAGAGCGTGGACGCGTCGCCGGACGGGCAATACTTCCGCGTGGCCACGCTCCAGAAGCCATTCTCCTACGTGGTGCAGTACAACGCGTTCCCGGCTCACGAAGAGATCTGGGATGGCACCGGCAAAGTCCTGGCGGAACTCGGCAAACGGACCACGCGCTTTGCCGGCGACACCGTTGGAGGCGGGTTCGGTGGCCGCGGAAGCCTGACGGGCTCGCGACGCGACGTGGCGTGGATGCCGCGCGGCGCCGGGCTCTATTTCATCGAACAGGAACCGGGCCGCGGTGGAGACTCCACGAACGCTGGCCGAGGAGGGAGGAACGGGCGAGGCGGGGGCGCGTCGCGTCCGGATCGGCTGGTGCAGTGGCTGCCTCCGTTTTCGCCTAACGACACGAAGGTGCTCTACCAGAACGACGCCCCGATGTCGCAGGTGGTGTTCAGCGACGACGCGAAGACGATCTTCGTGGGGACGAGCTCGAACGGGCAGGGCGAGATCTTCGCCGTGCATCTGGATGACGCCTCGAAGAAGTTCCCGATCGTGAGGCAGCGTGGCTACACGCCGGCCTTCTCCGACGGAGGCCGTGGTGGGCGCGGAGGCGGAGGCGGTGGTGGTGGTCGTGGCAATGCCGCCGACGATACGCTCTCGTTCTACAACAATCCGGGCGCGCTCGTGACCAAGCGTGGAACGAGTGGCGGTGCGGTGGCGATGGTGTCGTCGGACGGCGCGGTCTTCCTCCAGGGGACGCAGTATCAGCGCAACTTCGAGCAGGACGCGCCGCGCGCGTTCGTGGATCGCGTAGACATTGCGACGGGTCAGAAGACCCGTATCTACCAGGCGCCGGCCGATGCCGCCGAGGCGGTCGCCGCCGCCCTCGACGACGACTTCACCAAGGCGGTCGTCAATCGAGAGTCGCCGCGGGAGGTGGCCAATTCCTTCCTGCGCGACATGAAGACGAATGCCATGACCAAGCTGACGTCGAATGTCGACTACACGCCGGAGTTCACCAACACAATCCGCAAGCGCATCACGGTGACGCGCGCCGACGGGTTCAAGTTCCTCGTGCGCCTAACGCTACCCGCGGACTACAAGGCGGGCACCAGGCTTCCGGCGCTCTTCTGGTTCTATCCGCGCGAGTACACGGAGCAGGCCGGGTACGACCGCACGCTCCGGACGTACAACGCCAATTCGTTCCCAACGGCTGGCGCCCGCACGCTCGAGTACTTCACGACGCAGGGGTACGCGGTGGCGAACTTCGACCCACCGATCGTGGGTGAGCAGGGGGCGATGAACGACAACTACGTCTCGGATCTGGTCATGAACCTGTCGGCGGTGATCGATGAGCTGGATCGTCAGGGCTACATCGACCGCACGCGGCTGGGCATCGGGGGGCACAGCTACGGCGCTTTCAGCACGATGAATGCGCTGGTGCACACGCCGTTCTTCAAGGCGGGCATCGCTGGCGATGGGATGTACAATCGCACGCTCACACCCGACGGATTCCAGAGCGAGCGGCGGGATCTATGGAGCGGGCAGAAGACGTATCTCGACATGTCGCCACTGCTCTATGCCGACAAACTGCAGGGCGCTGTGCTGATGTATCACTCGCTCGAGGACCAGAACGTGGGAACGGATCCCATCAGCTCGATCCGCATGATGCAGGCGCTGCGCGCGAATGGAAAAACGGCCGCGCTATACCTCTATCCGTACGAGGACCACGGCCCGGCGACGCGCGAGACGGATCTCGATCAGTGGGCGCGATGGGTGGCGTGGATGGACATTTACGTGAAGCATGCGGGTGAGGCGAAGGGAGTGAAGGTGGTGCAGTAGAGTTGCGAGTTGAGAGTTGTGAGTTGCCAGGTGAGAGGAGTACCGACTTCGGTGTCATTCCCTTGCACTTGGGCGGCGAGGATAGGGGCGGGGCTGCGCGATCCCGCTTGGCGCGCAGAGCAAAGACCGGGACTCGCGGATGAGACGGATGACGCGGGCGCGCTTGCAGCGCGCGCACGGATGACCCTATCGCTTCTGAGTCTCGTGGGGGACCGAGAGCGCTGAGACCGCGCACGGTCCCGTGAGCGTTGAGGTGGGGACCCTATGAGTCCTGAGCCTCGGCCGTTTGCGAAGCGAGGTGCTCGGCAAAGAGTTCCTAGCAATGGGGTCTGACCCCATTGGCCGTTGCTGTTGCAGTTTCCGCGAGCGCGCCCGTGAGGGCGCGCCAGCGTGTGTTTCCGCGTGTGCCGTTCCCCGCTTTTTGTTGTTTGTTGTTGTTGTCGTCTCTGCCGTTCCCGCTGTCCTTCACGGCTCCGCGCGCCGAAGCTGTTCTTGATCTTCGTCACTGCTTCTACTGAATCGACGCAATAGAGTGAGTTTTGTCATCGATTCTGGAGCAGGTCATGCCGGAGAAAGAGACGCTCGACAGGGCAAAACAGGATAAGCGGGAAGGGAAATCGCCTTCTACACAGGCCGGCGAGTTCGTGCGTGAAGAAATGCATCACGTGCGCGAAGGAAAGCATGGCGCGGCCTCGACCAAACAGGCTATCGCGATTGGCCTCTCCAAGGCGCGGCGTGCTGGGGTGAAATTGCCGCGGCAGGGTGGCTCGTCGCGCTCGAGCGCGCGCAGCACGAGCCGTCGCAAAAGTGGCCGCCCTTCGGCGAAACGGTCGCGCGCCACCACGAAGGCGCTCAAGCGCCAACCACGCTCGGCAGCCTCACCGCGGGCGCTTTCACGGCACGCCCATACGGTGGCACGTCGGCGCGGAGCGGCGGCGCGATCGGCGTCGGCCCGCAAGGCGGTACAAACCAAGGGTGCGGCTCGACGCTCGGCAGCCGCCCGCAAGGGGGCACGCACACGAGCGCGAAAGCGTTAGGCGCGCGTATCACCAACGGCAATACCTGGTAGGCCTGTTCTCCATCGGAACAGGCGGTTCATCCCTGCGCGTTGGTGGTAGCGGGCTGTACGGGGATACATTGAGGCCATGCGCTCCTTCTTCGCCCTCCTACTGATTCCCGCTGCTGCCTGGTCGCAGGTCGTAGCAAATCCGAACACCGATCGAGTAGCGAACGACGCGTACACGCGGTCGCACGATTACGACCTCGTGCACCAACGAATATCCCTTCGAGCCTTCGACTGGGACTCGACGTCGTTCAGCGGCACGGTTGCGTCGACGCTCATCGCGCTCCGGCCGAACATGGACTCCGTGCTTCTGGATGCCGGCGAGCTGCTCAACGTACGCCGCGTCGTGGGAGCGTCCGGCGCGACGCTGCGACATGCGCGCCGCGGGGACACGCTGGTCGTCTTCCTTGCTCGGCCGGCGGGGTTTCGCGATACCGTCCGCTTTTCGATCGACTACGACGGGAGCGTGAACAATGGCGAAGGACTGACGTTCATCGCCGAGCGGCCGCACGTGCCCCGACAGATCTGGAGCCAGGGTGAAGATCAGTTCAACCACTTCTGGTTTCCGACGTACGATTTTCCTAACGACAAAATGACATGGGAGCTCGAGGCCTCGGTGCCTCTCGAGTATTCCGTCATCTCGAACGGTCGAGTCGTAAGTGACACGCGGCAGGGCACGTCGCACACGGTTCGGTGGTCGCAAGAGCAGCCGAGTGCGACGTATCTCGTGTCTTTGATCGTGTCACCGCTCGCCAAGATCCACGATACGTGGCGCAACACGCCCGTCGACTACTACGTCTATCACGCCGACAGCGCGCTCGCGCCGCGGCTCTTCAAGCTCACGCCGGACATGATCGAGGTGTACTCGAAGCTCACCGGCGTGCCGTATCCGTGGCCCAAGTACGCGCAGACGGGAGTCGCCGATTTCTTCGGCGGCATGGAGAACGTGAGCGCGACCACGCTCGTCGATTGGTTGCCCGACGCGCGCGCCTATCAGGACCGGCCCTGGTACGAGTACATCCTGATTCCGCATGAGCTCGCGCATCAGTGGTTCGGCGACTACGTGACGACGGCCAACTGGGCCAACGTCTGGCTCAATGAAGGTTTCGCCGAGTACATGCCGGGGCAATACTGGCGATTGCACGTGGGCGAGAAGCTCGCTGACGAGTACTATGCCGACGAATATCGCCAGTACATGGGGATCGAGGCTCGGCGACCGATGCCGCTCGCCTCGCTGGAGTCGAACAACGTCTACCCCAAAGGTGCGCTCGTGCTCGAGATGCTCCGCGAGTACCTCGGCGACGATCGGTTCTGGGCGGGCGTGAAGCAATACCTGACGAGTCACGCGTTAGGCACCGCCACCAGCGACGATCTCCGGCAGGCCTTTCTCACGGCGACGGGCGAGAACCTCAATTGGTTCTTCGATGAATGGGTGTACGGCACTGGGCATCCGAGCTTCACGGTGTCGGCGGCGTACGACTCGGTGGCGCATCGGGTCAGCCTGATCGCTCGGCAGACGCAGCGTGATTCCCTCCGCCCAGATGCATCTGGCTTGCGCTTTATCATTCCCGACGTGTTCAGGATGCCGGTTACGGTTCGCGTCGGGACGGCGAGCGGCGACAGGCTCACGCACACATGGATCGACCAGCGCGAAGACACGATCCAGGTCGACTCGGTCATGTCCCCGCCGACGATGGTCGTGTTCGACGAGGGCAATCGCATCTTGAAGTCGCTCACGTTCGATCAGCCCACGAGCTGGCTCGCGGCTCAACTCAAGCGCGATCCCGATCTATGGAATCGCGAGTGGATCGTCGGAGAGCTTCAGAAGCGCCGAACGGACGCCGCTGCCGCGACTGCACTCGCCGAGGCGGCTACGAACGCGGACTACAAGTACACGCGTGCGCTCGCGGCGACGGCGTTAGGCGCGTTCCCATCGGATGCCGCCTTGCCGCCGCTGGAGCGCGCGCTCAAGGACACGGCGAGTGCGGTGCGGGCGGCAGCGGCCGCATCGTTGGTGAACATGCACGACGCCCACGCGCTCGAGCTTGCGCGCACGGCCTGGCGCAACGATTCGAGTTATGCGGTTCGGACGTCGGCATTCAATTCATTGATGCGTCTGGACAGCGCCGGTCGGCACGCGCTCATCGCCGAGGGGCTCAAAACGCTTTCGTACCGGGCTGCGATCCAGCAAGCCGCGCTCTTTGCGATCGCCCGGCTGAACGACACGACGTTCTTCAAGGAACTTCAGGACGTACTCGGCGATCAGCGGCTGGTAGCGCAGGTGATCGCAACCTTGGCGCGGTCCAATGCGCACGCGCTGACGATCCTAACGAACACCCTGAACGATGAGCGTGGGTACGTGCGACAGTGGGCGCTGACGATGCTTCGGGCGGTCGTGCCGAAGGATCGCGCGCTTCCCGCACTCCGCGAGGTTCAGCCTAACCTCAAGTTCAAGGACACGAGGGAAGCAGTCGCGCAAACACTCGCGACGATGAGTCGTTAGGCGAGCGGCGGGTCTCCAGAAACGCCGTCTACCGTCGGCGGGCGGTGATCAGGACGGCGATGTCGTCGTTGCGGCCGTTGATGAAGTCGAGGCGCACGCGGCCATCTTCCGTCATGGCAACCGTCGCGGGGATGGAAGAGTTCGTGAGGTACCACCCGGCCGGAAGCACCACGGCATTTGCCGGGCGTCCGAACGAGCGATCCCACACAAGCTCGTCGCCCTCGATGCGATAGCGCGCGGAGTCGGTGTACGTCTCGCTCATGCGGAGCCGGACTGACTGACCTTGTTTGACCGCCGGGAACCGAAAGACCACGATCTCGGTTGCGGGCGTGACGGGCTCGCCGATGTCGAGCTTTTGCGCCGTGATCTCGGCGCCGCGCATCACCTCGAGCTTGAGCTGCTCGCCGGTATCGAGAATCTTCGCCGACGGTTTCGAGACTCGGCTCCCCGCGCGGACCACGTTGATGTACTTGTCCGTCCCCGGACGCGATTCGGTGTAGTCGTGGTAGAGGTCGAAGGAGTGCGTCTCCGGCTGCTGGAGGAAGTAGACAATCTCGCGGTCCTGGTGCGCGCGCTCGTTCAGGCGGGCTTCCCGTGATGGCGTCGACACTGTCGTCGTTGTCGCCGGCGCACTGGACGTCATTGCTCGTGAAGTCACGGTCGGCGCCGTGCAGGCGCGCATCCCTGAGCCATCGGCGGCGGAGTTGAGTGGACGCTGCCGTAGGCAGAGGCCTCGAACGGTGTAGTTCACTTCGCTGTTGCCCGGATTCCAGAAGCTCGCGGCGATGCGGCCGTCTTCCTCCATGCGGATCTGCGATGGGTAGGTGACGGTGGTGAGCTCGTAGCCCGCGGGCAGGACGACGGCGTTCCGCTTGATGCCTAACGAGCGCGTGTACGTGATGGTATCGCCGGAGACGAAGTAGCTCTTGGCGTCTTCATACGTCTTGTCGATCATGAGGCGGGCCTCGCCCCCGTCGCCGGGGACCGGCCGGGCGAGGTGGACCATGATGTAGTCGCCGGTCGAGTCGGCGCCGCGAACGCCGTTTTCCTTGGCGATGCGACCGTTCACGACCTCGAACTTGAGCGGCGCGCCCGTCATGCGATCGTAGACGGCCTCGTTGCTGGCGACGCTGCCTTTCCGGATGGCGTTGAAGAACTTGGTGGCACCGGCCGTGGTTGCCGTGACCTCGTAGTAGATCCTGAACTTCGCCGAGCCGGGGGCGAGCAGCTCGTAGCGCGTATAGTCGTCGGCTTGAGTCTGCGTAGGCGCGGTCTGGGCTGAGGCGGCCGACGCGATCACAACGAAGAGGCAGATAGCGCAACGCGCGTCAACCATGGCAGACTCCGGCTGGATGTGGAGGTGGAGAATCTGCCTCATAACGAGGAAACCGGCAATCACATGATCCGTAACTCACCGTTACGAGATCCGGATTGCCGGTTTCAACTTTCTGCCTAACGTGGCTTTCTTCAAGGAGATCCCTCGTCGGCCGCCATTTGGCGGCTCACTCAGGATGACCTCTTATTGCGCTCCCCTATAACGTGCCGGTCGTGGTGCGACGACCAACGGCGACGCGATAGAGCCATAACAGGAGTATCGCACCCACGATCGAGGCGATGAATCCCGCGCCCTGTCCCGCTCGATACCAGCCGACCGCGCGTCCCAGCCAACCGGCGAGCAGCGCGCCCGCGATACCCAGGACCATCGTGATCACCCAACCGCCCGGATCACGACCCGGCATGATGAATTTGGCGATTGCACCAACGATCAACCCGATGATTGCCATCCACAGGATATCCATAGCTCCCTCCCTAGAGTACGAATGGCGCCAGCGGCGAACTCCCTAGTGTCCGAGGCTGAACGCCCGCAATACGGCCCCCGATCCACCACCTGTTGCGATGACGACGAACTGCACTCCATTCCGCGTCCGGTACGTCATGGGGTTCGCGTACGCGCGCTGGCCAAGATCGAACTGCCACCGCGTGCGTCCATCGCGCGTATCGACTGCGTAGAGCACGCTGCCGCCGCCCGTCGCGAACACCAATCCTCCGGCCGTTACCATGGCGCCCGGCGAACCGGAAACGCCTAACGGTGGCAATTGGACTCCTCGTAAGGCCGGATGGTTCCGTATTTCGGGCGAATCCCCCAAGGGAACCTGCCAACGGAACTCACCCGTGCCGAGGTCGATCGCCGTCAACGTGCCGTACGGTGGCTTGTTGATCGGGAGATCGCTCACCCGTTCACCGCCGGTCGCGGGCAATCGAACGCTCAACGACGAATTCGGCAAATCGAGCATGTACTCTGCGTCGACCGTGTCGGATGGTGCGTCACGCTTTTCCATACGCATGAACGCGGGGGTGTTCGACGCCTTGACGAACAGCGTGTTGCTCTCGGGGTCGTACGCGGCGCCTCCCCACCCCATTCCTCCGATTACACCGGGCATCACGATCGTTCCGTCCATCGATGGCGGCGTATAGAGCGGTCCCATGCGATACTTCCTAACGAGCGCCAGCGCAGCGTCATGTACCGCGGGCGTGAAATCGATGACGTCGTTTTCGGTGAAGCCCTGCACGCTCACCGGAGGCGGCTTGGTGGGGAACGGCTGCGTCGGCCACGACGCTTCACCAGGCACATCGCTTTGCGGTACGGCTCGCTCCTCGATCGGCCAGACGGGCTTTCCCGTAGCGCGCTCGAAGACGAAAAGAAAGCCCTGCTTGGTAGGCGCAACGACGGCCTCGACACGCTCGTTGCCGCGCCGAATGTTCACGACGTTAGGCGGCGCCGGCAGATCGTAATCCCAGAGCCCGTGATGCGCGGCCTGGAAATGCCAGACCCGCTTGCCGGTTCGAGCGTCGAGCGCGACCAAGGCTTCGCCAAAGAGCCCAGCTCCCTTGCGACGGCCACCGTACCAGTCATTGCTGGGCGTTCCAACCGGAAGGAACACGAGACCGCGCGCGCTGTCGACCGTGAAAGGCGCCCATACGTTCGTGTGACCGGTGACCTTCCACGAAGAGTCCTGCCAGGTGTCGTTTCCAAATTCGCCTGGCTCGGGGACGGTCTTGAAGCGCCACACTCGCTTGCCCGTGCGCACATCGAAGGCCTGTACGTCGCCGGGCGGATCGTTCTTGTATGCGAGCCGATCGCCCACGCCATTGCCGAGCATGACGACATTGCCCCAGACGACCGGCGGCGACGTGTTCGTGTAGTGGAGCTTGTTGACCGGGCGCGAGAGTCCTTCGGTGAGATCAATCTCGCCGTTCCTGCCGAAGGAACTGATCGGCTTCCCCGTGGAGGCGTTGAGAGCGATCAGGCGCCAGCGGCTGTTGAGGAAGATCCGTCGCTCGCGACCATCGCTCCACGCCGCCACGCCGCGGTGCACGAAGCCGGTACCGTTCGAGGGCTGGCCGGTGAGTGACGTACCCGGGTCATACGACCACAGCTCTTTGCCGGTGGTCGCATCGAGCGCGATGACGCGATTGAACGGCGTGCTCAGATAGAGCGTGTCGTTGATCATGATCGGCGTGACCTCGAAGTTGCCGGGTCGCGCCGCCTTCGTGGTGGCGGATGCTGATACGGTTTTCTCTCCGGTTGCCCACGACCACGCCGGCGTTAGGCGGGTGACATTGTCGCGGTTGACGTCGGCGGCCGGCGAATACTTCATGCCCCCTGCGTCGCCGCCGTAGGTGGGCCACTCCACCATCGACGACGGGCGCTGGAAGCCGACGAGCGCGATCGTGATACCGGCGAGTGTCGCGCTTAGGAACGCGCTTCGCTTAACCCAACGGGCTGAGTGCTGGATGCTAGTGCTCGTTGCTGGATGCTGGGTCACTGAGCTCAGTGCGCGGTGGCGTCGGCCCAGCAACCAGCGTCCAGCACGAGCATCAAGCACCCAGCGACTAAGTCTAGTGTCTTTTCGCATCGACTCCGCGAGGTTGGCCATTACTTCGCCGCGCCGTGGACGTTCTTGTAGATCATTCCATTCTTCATCACGAACGTCACGCGGCGGAGCGCCGTGAAATCCGTGAGCGGATTACCGGCCACGGCGATCACGTCGGCGATCTTGTTCGGTGCAAGCGTGCCAAGAGAGTCGGCGAGGCCCATCGATTGCGCGGCCAGCCCCGTGGCGGCCGTGATCGCGTCGAGCGGTTTCTGTCCCGCCTCGTTGACGCGACAGATCAGGTCTTCGACGTTGCGTCCGTGCGCGCCGGCCACCGCGTCGGTGCCGAACACCATTTTGAGACCAGGTGTGGCGAGGGCCTTCTTCACCGCCTCCGTCGCCATCGGCACGGCCTTCTCCATGTACGCGAAGCCCTCGGCGTTGTAGTTGCCGATGCCTTCGTACTTGGGACGGTTCTCGAGGTAGTTCCGGAAGACGAGACCGCACTGCGGGTCGAAGTACGTGCCCTTCTCGGCCATGAGCTTGAGCACTTCGGGCGTCACAAAGACGCCATGCTCGATCTGGGTGCAGCCGGCCATGGTCGCGGCCTTGATCGCCGACGCGGCGTGCGCATGGACGAGCGTGCGCAGGCCTAACGACTTGGCCTCGCCACAGGCTGCCGCGAGCTGCTCGTCGGTCATGGTCTGATCGCCGCCCTCGCGGATGCTTTTCGAGGCGAAGAGCTTGATCAGGTCCGCGCCCCGTTCCTTGAAGGCTCGGATCTTGGCGCGCAGAGTATCGGGGCCACCGCTCCGTTCGTTCAGTGAGCCTAACGAGGTAAGGATCCGAGGTCCGGGTACGACACCGCGCGCGATGGCATCGCGCAGGTCCTTGTCCGACGGATCACCGGGACTCTGCACCAGCGTCACGCCGCTCATGAGTGTCGTGTACGCGTTCCCCTCGGCGGCGAGCATTTCCTGGACCGGCGTATCGCCGTCGTTGTTGGTGTGGTAGCGCCCTTTCGAGTTGAAGTACCAGACGATGTGGGCGTGCGTGTCCATCAATCCAGGCATGATCGTCGCGTCGCCCAGGTCGTAGACCGTACCAGAGCCGGCTCCAGCTCGCGGTCCAACACTCGTTATGCGGTTGCCGCTGACCACGACGGCGCCGTTCGGGATGAGCTTCCCATTCCCGTCGATGACCCGTGCAGCGGTGATCGTGATCGTGGACTGTCCGCTGGCGGTAGCGCCCAGGACGGCGATAGCGAGAGTGGCGGTGATGAACCGAAAGACGGTCGAACGATGCATCGTCGAACTCCTTAGATGATGGATGCAGGCGCGCTTCACCTTACAAAAAAACTGGAAGAGGATACAGAGGGACAGAGGATACGGAGACACCGCTTCCTGTGGCGTCAGGTGAGAGCGGCATGGAATCACGCGAACCAGAGCTGAGAGAACCTGAATCGGTTGCCTGCACAGCCACGTCTATGCCGTTCTCAATGTCCTCTATGCCTTCATATCCTCGTCTCAATGCCTTTGCAGTTTGTATGGTTTTGCCCGTCTGTAGCGACGGGTGGATAGAGGACAGCCGAAACAACGACTTCGACAAGTTGGTGTCTCGGGACTGACACCGCGAGGTGTGTGTCAGTCGTCGTATGGCGCGACAACCTCGAGCCTCGCGCTCCGAGAAGCCAAAGCGCATCTTTGCCGGGTGACCGACAGGGCCACTCCCCTCGCGACCGCGCTCGCCGACCGGTACACCCTCGAGCGTGAGCTGGGCTCGGGTGGGATGGCCACCGTATATCAGGCACACGACGTCCGGCACGACCGCAAAGTCGCGATCAAGGTCGTCCACCCCGAGCTCGCTGCCGTCCTCGGCGCCGAGCGGTTTCTGAGCGAGATCAAGACCACCGCGGCGCTCCAGCACTCGCACATCCTCCCGCTATTCGATTCGGGGCAGGCCGAGGGGCAGCTCTTTTACGTCATGCCCCTCGTTGAAGGAGAGTCGCTGCGCGATCGGCTCAATCGTGAGACGCAACTGCCCATCGAAGAGGCGGTCCGGCTGAGCCGTGAGGTGGCCGATGCGCTGAGCTACGCCCACGCCCGCGGCATCGTCCACCGCGATATCAAGCCGGAGAACATCCTGCTCCAGGGGGGACACGCCCTCGTCGCCGATTTCGGGATCGCCCTTGCGGTGCAGAGTGCGGGCGGTACCCGGCTCACGCAAACCGGTCTTTCACTCGGAACGCCACAGTACATGGCTCCCGAGCAAGCCATGGGCGAGAAGACCGTGGATGGCCGCGCCGACGTCTATGCGTTAGGCGCGGTGACGTATGAGATGCTCACCGGCGAGGCACCCTTCTCAGGGCCGACCGCCCAGGCGATCGTCGCCAAGCTGCTCACTGCCGAGCCGGTGCGGCTGTCGGAGTTGCGGAAGACGATCCCGAGCGGTGTCGAGGACGCGGTGTTGACCGCGCTCCAAAAGCTCCCCGCCGATCGTTTCGGAACCGCGGCCGAATTCGCGACCGCGTTAGGCAGCTCAGGTACCACTGCCCGAACGGCGCCGCGCGCTCAGGCACAGGCAGTGGGTTCGCAGCGTTTGTCGGTGATGACGATGGCGCTGGCCGCTGCGCTCGTTGTCTCGATCGGGGTAGCGCTTTGGGGGTGGCTCAGGCAGCCGCCCCCACCACCAACTGTCGTACGCGTTCCGCTCGACATCGGAAGCGTGCGACTGACCGCTGGCACGTTCGCGCTTTCACCCGACGGCTCCGAGCTCGCGATCGTTGCTCGGGACTCCGGTGTACCGGTTCGTGTCTTCATCCGCTCCTTGCGGGATGAGCGAATCACCATTGTGGGTGGCGCCGAAGCACCGATGGGTGCGCCGTTCTTTTCTCCCGATGGCAGATCCCTTGCTTATCTCCGCTGCTGCTCGCCCGTGCGCCTCGCCAAGGTCCTCACGGCAGGGGGTGGACTCACAACCCTCGTGGAGATAGACGGATGGCGGGGCGGGAGTTGGGATACCGGCGATGCGCTCGTCTATAGCGATCGTGGTGGCGTCTTTCGCATGCCGTCTGGTGGTGGCTCGCGCATTCGTATTATCGCAGACTCATCTAACGACCTGCGTTGGACCAATCCTCGGCTCCTCCCTGGCGGCAAGACAATCATCGTCTCGAAGCGCAAGGGTGCCACCGAGCGAGAAATCGTTGCCATCTCGTTAGACGGTCGAAGGGTCACGCCGCTTGGCATCAGGTCGTCGGGGGCCTTCTATGTGGATGCAGGTTACCTGGTCTACGGTGATGGGAGCACTCTTCGCGCGATCCGCTTCGATCCCGATCGCATTCGCACCGCAGGAGAGTCTCAAGTCCTCGCTGAGGACGTAACGAGTGTGCTCGGCGACACGTACTTCACCGTCGCGCGCAACGGGACCATAGCGTACGCCACCGGCTCACTCCCACCGAGTGAGCTGGTGTTGGTCGATCGCACGGGCCGCGCTGAGACGCTCGGCGTGCCGCCCGGTGTCCACGTGCAGCCTCGTTTTTCGCCGGACGGCGGTCGGCTTGCCTTCGGTAGCGGGGGCGGGGGCGCGTTCCAGGCGGACGTCTGGGTCTACGACTTCGCGTCCCGTCGAACCACGCGCCTAACGACTGACACGGTGAGCTCGCGTCCCGAGTGGACCGCCGACGGCCGTTCGCTCCTCCTCGTGCGGGCTCCCCTGCGTCAGTTCTATCGCATTCCGGCCGACGGCAGCGCCGAGGCCACGCCGTTTTTCGCGCGACCACAAGGTGGATTGGTGGAAGGGCGACTGCTCGCCGGCAACCGTTTCGTCTTTCGTGAGGACGTCGCGGGGAACGGCGTGCGTGACATTCTCGTTGCGCCGGTGGACAGCCCCACTGCAGCGCGAGCACTGGCCGTTACGGCCAGCAATGAGCGCGGCATCGCCGTCACCACGGACGGGGACTGGCTTGCCTTCGTCTCGGATCGGTCGGGAACGGACGAGGTGTACATCCGGCGCATCGCGGATGGGAGTGCCCAGTGGAAGGTTTCCACGAGCGGCGGCACCGAACCGCGCTGGGGCCCCGGCGGCCGTGAGCTGTTCTACCGCGCGAACGACTCGCTCTACGCAGTTCCCATGATGCTTGCAAGCGAGCCACGCATCGGCCAACCCAAGGCGCTCTTCGAGGATCGCTACAACCGACTAGGCCACGAACCGAATTACGACGTTTCGCCGGACGGAAAACAATTCGTGTTTCCCCGCGCCATCGGCACGAATGCCCTCAGGCTCCATCTGTTGCTCAACTGGTTCGCGCAGCCCGAGCTGAAGCGCTGAGTTCGTCCCGCTGAGCTACGCGGCTCCGGGAGAGGAATTGCTTCGGCGACCGGCGCGCTCCGGAAAGGCTTTCCCGATTTCCTGCGCGGCGCGCAGTGACAGCGCGCAGAACGTGAGCGTGGCATTCGCGCAGCTCCCGCTCACGGCGGTCGGCGCGCCGACGACGAACAGATTGTCGTGATCGTGGCTTCGCCCCCACGAGTCCACCACGCTATTCGAACCGTCCGTTCCCATCCGGCAGCCGCCGGCGGGATGGTCCTGGAACGAATCGCTGTTCGCGCGCAGCACCTTGCCGTTCCCGACTCGGGCCAGTGACTCGAAGAGCTGCTTGATCTGATCTTCACTCCAACCGCGAAGATCGCGCGACACGTCAGCGTCGTTCCACGAGAGTCGAGGCAGTGGGTCACCGTGCGCGTTCTTCTTCGCTCCGTCGAGCGTGAGCGCGCTCTCACGGCTCGGAATGACGTCGTAATAGCAACGCACGCGCGCGGTCCCGGTCTGTGTCCGCTCTCGCCAGTCGGCGAGCATAGCGTCGCCTAACAAAACGTCACCAGCTTCATTCTTGAAGCGAGGATCTTTGCCAACGGCCGACTCCCAGACGCGCAGGTCGTGGCGCAGGTACTTCGGGTACCTGGGGGTGCGCATGAAGTGCTTCGTGACGAGCGAATGCTGCTCGTTCATCCCCGGATAAAGCTTGAGCGGAAGCGAAATGAACCCCTGCACGTTGCGATGACCGGTGAGGAACCTGCCGACAAGACCTGATCGGTTCGCCACGCCGTTGGGGAAGCGCGTGCTGGCGGACAACAGGAGAAGGTGCGAGCTCCAGACGTACCCGCCGGCGACAACGAACGACCGCGCTCTGATCTCGAGTGGCTCGTTAGGCCGATCGCGCGATACCGCCTGGGCCACCTCGATGCGATCGCTCCCCGAGGCGGGCACGAGCCGCCTAACGAGTGTACGCGTGAGCAACGTGGCCCGGCCGCTGGTTCGCAGCGTCCGCCACGTCGCGTCCGGAGAATACTTTGCTCCGACGGGACAGATGGGCGAGCACGTATCATTGCGACAGCAGGCGCTGCGACCCTTGTACGGCACGGAATTCTTCGCCGAGGGCTGACTCCACATCGGAATTCCCGCTTCGGTCACCCAGCCCTTGAGCTGCTGCAGGTTATACGTGAGCGGCAGCATCGGCATCGGGAACGGGTTCGCGCGCGGGTCGATGTCCGCGGGACCCTGTTCGCCCGCCACGCCCAACCGCTGCTCGGCCTCGAGGTAATGCGGCTCCAGATCCTCGTAGGTGATCGGCCAGTCGTCACCGACGCCGCAGAGGGACTTTGTCTTGAAGTCTTCTGGACTGAAGCGAGGCGTCACGCCGCCCCAGTGCATGGCGAGGCCACCCACGCACATCGACCGCGACTGGAGCGGCCCCTCGGCCTGCATGTCGTCGAGATGATCCTTGGGCCAGGGGCTCTCGCCATAATCCATGAAGCGCTTGCGAAGACCATACCAGTCGGCGACTGGTGGGACATCATCGCCGGCCTCGAGTACCACGATGCGTGCCTGCCGCTCGTCGGCGAGCTTTTCTGCGACCATCGCCGCCGAGATACCGGAGCCGATGATGCACACGTCTGCTTCGATGACGCGAGGCATCGTTAGGCTCCCTTGCGGGCGAGGGGCAACGGTTCGCGCGGCGAGTTGACGAGCGGTCGGCACTGGTTGCGCCCGATCGCGCGGTTGTAGCAGAGATCGTTGGCTTCGCTCGAGCCGAAGTAAAAGGCAACCAACGCCACGACGACATGATTGGCTGTGATCGGATCGGGCATGCGATCGAGACGCTCGGCCGCAATTGCGGAGCGGATCAGCTCTTCGCGCGCGGTCTTGGGAAGCGCAGCGAACGATTTCCTGTGTTTCGTCTGCGCGGCGCGATCGAGCGCGTCGAGCTGTTGTCGCCAGCGGGGCGCGGGTGAGTCACCAGTGAAGCGAAGATTGGGGCTGCCATAGGCGTGAACGAATTCTGCGCCCTTCTTGTAAGCGGGAATCCAGTTCACGAATCCGCGGCTCACGCGGGCGCGTCCGTCGGCGCCGAGCTCGCTTGGCAGGACGACGTCTGCGACGCGACTCAGCATCACCGCGTCGAGAACGGGAGGTGCGCTGGTATCAGGACTACGAATCTCGGGTGCGTCACCGGTCGCGAGAGCGCGAGAGGCTCCCGCGAGCTTCGCGGTGGCCGCGGCGCCGCCGAGCCAAGCGAGGAATGAACGGCGAGAGAGGGGCATAGTCCTCGAGAGACGAGACCGATGCGAATGTAGGTTTCGAGAGGGAAGAGGGAAGAGGGAAGAGGGAAGAGGGAAGAGGGAAGAGGGAAAAGGGAAAAGGGAAAAACAGGCGCGAGGCGCGAGGATGGGGCGGCGAGGCGGCGGGCGAGGCGAAGTTAAAGGCGGGGAACGAAAGGACGGCGATTGGCCATCGTTCACGCGTGTTCACCGTCACTTACTAAGCGAGAGCGGAATGGAGCTCAGTCTTGCGACGTGTATCGTTCGAACGCTGCGTACCAACGACGCAGACGATTTGGCGCGGTGTGCGAACGACCGTGACATCTGGCGCAATCTCAAGGACCGGTTTCCACACCCGTACGCCCTCGAGCATGCGACGTCGTTCATTTCCTACTGCCAGGCGCAGGAGCGTGAGAGCGCATTCGCCATCGATGTCGGCGGCCGGCTCGCGGGAGTTATTGGCTTCGAGCATCGCGACGACATCTGGCGGCGATCGGTGGAGCTGGGCTACTGGCTCGGTCGCGCCTACTGGGGAAAGGGAATCGCGAGTGACGCTGTACGCGGCGTAACCGAGTGGGCGTTCACCGAGTGGGACATCAACCGGGTATGGGCTGGTGTATTCGCGTGGAACCCGGCGTCAGCGCGCGTACTCGAGAAGGCAGGCTTTACGCGTGAAGCGCGACTCGTCAAGAGCGCGACGAAAGACGGCCAGAGCGTCGACGAGCTTATTTACGCGTTCGTTCGCTGAGCAGTGACTGGTTCAGCGCCGCAACGGGTCAGCGCAGTCTACTTGACCGCTCCACACAAAGCAGCAAACGCGCCTTCCGCCTTGCATTTACCTACGGCAGACGTCGCGGCGTTGTAGCCTGCCGAGAAATCGTAGTTAGGCGTGCTGCTCTTGGCGACGGCGATCGTGTTCGTCCAGCGGGCGCGTGTGCCTCGCACATCGATGTGTGCGAACGGACCGCGAGGTCCCGTGGCATGATACAGGCCGAGTCCACCAACGAGCTCAGGGTACTGATGCTCGACCCGTTCGACGGCACTGTTGATCACGTCGGTGTCACGGAAATCGACGATGCCGTCGTGATTCAAATCGTCCATACGTCCGTCACCGTCGGCGTCGATGATCACGTCGGCGGCATCGCCGTATTGATGACGGCTCGCGTACGCCGCGCCTTCCATTCGCGCCTGCGCGTTGTATTGCGGTGTGCGGAACCCTGACAGCACGACCACGTGCGACGTGGATACGCCGCGCTCCTGAAGCGCGCCGAGCACCAACTCGAGCTTGTCGAGGAGCTCCTCGCGCAGCACCACGAACTTGGGCCAGATCTCTTCCTGATCGTGCGTGATGAAATCGCGCAACGTGAAATGGGTCGAAAGCCGGAGCCGAGCATCCTGGGGCATGATCGCCACGAAGCCGTCAGGATTGCGATACCCCGCAGGCATGAGCGAGCGCTCTCCGGGCCAGTACCCGACGTGATACGTGTGGATGAACGTCCCCTTCTTCTCACGCCACGGCGTGAGCGTGATGCATGCAAACGTCTGACCGGTCACATCGAAGGGTTGTGTACGGATGCCGGGTTGCGTCGACTCAGTTCCGCAGCGCTGGCGCAGTGGCGCCGAGGCGTCTGCCTCTTCACCCGTGAACAGCATCACGCGCAGTTGCCGGCTTCGCCCGGTGAGCGAGTCCAGCGGAATTGCTCCGGCGCCGGTGACGCGAGTGGGGACGTTTACGAGCTCGGCGCGCACACTCGGCTGTGCGGCCGAGAGCGCGTGATCGCCACCCATGGCAATGCGCACCAGGGGGAGGAGACTGAGCGGGATGAAAACCGAAAGCCAGCGCACGATTTGCGGCCGGCTGAAGATGGGGAGACGCATCACTCAAAGGACGAGTGGCAAAAAGTGAGGGCAACCCTTTTGGGCGATTCCTGTCGAGTGAGGCGCGCACGCTACGTGGGCTGCGTCACACTTGCGTCATGCGGCGCGTGTCGTTGGGAGGAGGACGTCGTCACTAAGCCAGACAACCAACTGCACTTATCACACTATGAGCGTACCAGCCGGGGTCGATGTCGTGTCGATGGCGCACAAGCCATCGACGGTTCGTGTGGCGGATCGCGTCTGGGATGCCGTCGCGCTGGTGTTCGTAGTGGCCGGCATCGCGCTGTTCGCCGTGGCGCGTCGCGCGTTAGGCGCGATGGCCGCCGGCTTGATCAAGCTCCCCAAGGGTGCGTCTTACGTGGCGCAGACCGACTGGCACGTGGCGCAGATCCGGATGGCGGTGTGGCTCATGGCCACCGGATTGCTGATCGGCGTCGTCGCGGCCGCGAGACACAAGTTGCGGGGACGCTAGGGCGACTGATTTGCTGGGTGCTGGATGCTCGTGCTGGTCGCTGGGTGCTGGGACTATTGAATGACGCGGGGCGCTTTGGCCACGCGCCCACAGAGTGCCTTCGAACCCAGGAACCTGCCTGGTGCCCTCGGCCCAGCACTCAGCATCAAGCACCAGCATCCAGCATTCAGCACTTATTCCCATCATCTCGCGCGTTTATCAAGCACGGGACGATAGGCTGACTGAAGGCTTAGTGCTGGAGCCTGGCGCTTGGCGCTGACGCTGATCAGCTGGAGCTGATCGCCAGCGGAGATTTCCGCGAACTGAGTCGAAGTCCAGCGGCTAGGCCGAGCGTCCAGCGCCAGCCCGAGCACCTAGCGATAGGTTCCTATTTTGGTCGTTTATCCACCACGATTACTCCTCCCTTCATCACCCAGCGGACATCGCGGGTGACGAGGCGGATGTTCGCGAGGGGGTCTCCTTCCACCGCGATGATGTCGGCGAAGTAGCCGGGCGCGACCGCGCCCAGCTCGTTGCTCCTGCCCAACAACGCCGCGCCGTTCGTGGTCGCGGCCGCGATCGCCTGAGCGGGAGTCATGCCCGCGGCCACGAACCACTCGAGCTCGCGAGCATTCTGGCCGAACATCGTGAACACCGCGTCGGATCCCATGGCGAACTTCACGCCGGCGCGTACCGCTCGCTTTGCCGTCTCGAGATTCTTCGTGCGATAGGCGTCGAGCGCGGCCGCCTGTTCATCCGTATACGCAAATTCCCTGCGATACTCGGCGTAGTACCGATTGTGATCGATCGTCGGCACGTAGTACGTCCCGCGCCGCACCATCTCTGTCAGCGTTTCATCGTCGAGATCGATCGCATGCTCCAGCGACTCCGCGCCCGCGCGCACGGCATCGCGACCGCCCTCGGGCCCATACGAGTGGATCGCGATGCGCTTCCCGAACTTGTGCGCGGCGTCGACGGCCGCCTTCATCTCGTCGAAGTTGAAGGTTTGCCGCATGGTCACATCGGCGCCGCTGCCCGTGGAACCGTACATCTTGATGACGTCAGCGCCGGCGTCGACCTGCGCCTTCACCGCACCTTCGATCTCGGAGATGTTGGAGATGCGACCGCGCGGCCACACCGGCGCCGATCCAGCCGCGAGCGGCGTGCGCAGCTTCGAGAGGCCAAAACCAGCGACGAACATGCGCGGGCCGATCATCGCCCCGCGATTGATCAAATCGCGCATGGCGATGTCGCCGTACTCGGACGCGCCCAGGTCGCGTGCGGTCGTCGCGCCGGATTCGAGAGTGCGACGCGCATTTTCCTGGGCGAGGAACACCGTGACGGCACTGCGGCGCTGGCCATTCTGCGTCCATGGGTTCGTCCCCGGCGCGCGATCCCAGTAGTACGTCATGTGCGTGTGGACGTCGATCAATCCGGGGAGCGCCGTTAGGCGACGGAGGTCGACGACGGTAGCACCCGCGGGGATCGCGGCGGGTCCTGTACCGACGCTCGTTATGCGCTCGCCCGAAACGACGACGACGGCGTCCTTGATCGTATGTCCCGCGCCGTCGATGAGCGCCGCGAAACGAAGTGCCCTCGGGACCGGTGCCGCATCGTGTTGCGGCATCGGATGTGTGCAAGCAGCAAGTGCTGTCATCCCGAACGTCGCGTAGCGACGGAGGGATCGTCTCTCTTCTCGCCGTCGCGTTTGGTTCATCAGCCGAACGCCTGCGCTCGGAATCACTCGCGACAGCGGAGGACGACTCCTCCGGACGACAGAACGTCGCATTACTTCTTCTCCTCTCGCAGATACGCGTCCGTCTTGTTCAGCCAGTCCTGCCTCGGCGGGCTGAACACGTCCACGTCCAGTGTGTCCTCGAGCGCGAGCGCCTTGTGCGGCACGTTGGACGGGATGTACAACACTTCGCCCGCCATCACGTCGATCTCTTCGGTCTGGTCTTCGCCGATCCAGAAGTGAAGCCCGCCCTCGAGGATATAGGTGAGCTGCTCGTTTTCGTGCTGATGCTTGGCCACGATGCAACCCTTCTTCAAGAACACCTGGGCCAGCATCATGCGATCACCTGTGATCAGCTTGCGGTCGAGCATCGGGGTCACGTTCTCGAGCGGCACTTCGCTCCAGCGATGGAAAACGACGGCGGATTGCTGCGGCATGTCTGCTCCAGTGCGAATGAAGGAAGATCGGCGAGCACGAGATTAACCCGCCGGGCTCCTGAGCCGCCAGCCTCCCGGTTTCGCGACCGGCGCTAACTTTCCAGTGTGTTCATCACACCGGGATTTCACCACATCACGATGGTCTCGAGCGACGCCCGCCGCACGCTCGCGTTCTATCGTGACGTGCTTGGTCTGCCGTTCGTGAAGCGGACCGTCAACTTCGACGATCCTACCGCCTACCATCTCTACTTCGGCGACGAAGTCGGATCTCCTGGCACCATCCTCACGTTCTTCGAGTGGCGCGGGCTGCCCCGGGGGCGATGGGGAATTGGCGGCGTGCATCATCTCGCGTTAGGCACGGCCACGCCGGAGTCGCAGCTCAAATGGAAGCGCCGGCTCACCGATCACGGCGCTAGCGTGTCCGGTCCGCTCAATCGCGGCTACTTTCGCAGCATCTACTTCACCGATCCCGACGGACAGATTCTCGAAATCGCCACGCGTGGTCCGGGGTACGCGGTCGACGAGGCGGCCGACGCGCTCGGCCAGCGCGAAGTGGCGCCTCCGGTGGACGCAGAGATCATCGGTCGCCGAGACGACGCCGCGATCGAGGCGTTGACTCATCCCGAACTCGTCCCCGACGTCACGCCCGACATGACACTCGAGGGCATTCACCACATTACCGGGATCACTGATGACCTCGAGCGGGCCGACGAGTTCTACCATCGCGCGTTAGGCCTGCGCATCGTCAAGAAGACGTTCAACCAGGACGATCCGTCCACGAAGCACTGGTTCTGGGGGAGCTACGACGGCGAGACGGTCGCGCCGCACAGCGCGCTCACGTTCTTCGGCTGGCCCAAGGGGCGGCGGGAAGCCCGCGGCGGTGTGGGTCAGACGCACCACATCGCCTTTCGCGTGCGCGGCGATGAGGAACAGCGCGCCTGGCAGGACCATCTGCGCGCGTTAGGCATCGACGTGACGCCGGTCATGGACCGCACCTATTTCCGCAGCGTGTACTTTCAGGCGCCGGACGGGCTCCTGGTGGAGATCGCGACCGACGGCCCAGGGTTTCTCATCGACGAAGACCGGCAGAAGCTCGGGAGCAACCTGCAACTTCCGTCATGGCTCGAACCAGAGCGCGAGCACATTGCCTCGGCGCTCACCCCCTTGTGACCACTCCTTCGGAATTCGGACAGCGCCAGCACGCCGGCCCGGGAACAGGGCGCCCCGGCCCGCATCAGGGCCAACCACTCGTCCGCGCGGGGACTCCGCTCGACCAGGCGCGCGCCGCCATGGTCTGCGTCCATGGACGCGGTGCCCAGTCGCGCAACATCCTGGAGCTCGCTGAAGCGATTGGCGTGGACGGCTTCGCGTTCCTCGCGCCGCAGGCCGCGGAGAACACCTGGTATCCAAACCGGTTTCTCGCTCCGATCGAATCCAACGAACCGGGGATCTCGTCAGGCATGCTGGCGATCGAGGGCGCGGTGAACGTGGCGAACGCCGCCGGGATTCCGCCGGCGCGGATCGTGTTGATGGGGTTCTCCCAGGGCGCCTGCCTAACGCTCGAGTACGCGGCGCGACATGCGCAACGCTACGGAGCCGTATTCGGGTTGAGCGGCGGCCTCATTGGGCCTGACGGCACGCCACGCGACTACGCCGGACACTTCGGCGGCATGCCCGTGCTCCTCGGCTGCAGCGACATCGATCCCCACATCCCACTCGTCCGCGTGCAGGAGACGGCCGCGGTGCTCGAGCGCATGGGCGCGCGCGTCGACGTGCGGATCTATCCCGGCATGGGCCACATGGTCAATGGCGATGAAATCGAGGCGATGCGAGCAATTCTCGAAGTCATCGGAGCGTGACGGAAGCGGGTACGGAAACGCGGAAAAAGCAAAGCGTAGAACGGATTACGCGGAAACAAAAACGGCGCGCTTTCAGCGCGCTCGCGGAAAGACCCTATCGCCTCTTAGTCTCGTGGGGAACCGAGAGCGCCGAGCCAGGGCAGGATCCCGCGAGCCTTGGGGTGGAACCCTCGATGTTCTAAGCCTCGGCTAAGCCGAGGCCGAAGGCGCGGCCGAGGCTTTCGGCCGCAGGGTCTTCACCCAGTCAGTTGCTGTTGCTGTTTCCGCGAGCGCGCCCATGAGGGCGCGCCAGCGTGTGTTTCCGCGTGTGCAGTTCCCCGCTTTGCTGTTGATCGCTTACTTCACGATCCGCTTGTAGCTCTCCGGATTCCACTTGGGCCGAGCTTGGTCCGTTCCGATCTGGCGACCGAGCCAATACACGAGCTTCACGATTCGCGACTCCTTCTCGGCGTCGATCTTCTCCGGCGAATCCGACGGGGCGTGATAATCGGCGTGCGTGCCGTTGAAGAAGAAGAGGATCGGCACGCCGTGCTTGGCGAAGTTGTAATGGTCCGAGCGAAAGTAAAAACTCTCCTGCGGCCATAGGTCGTCGATGACCGACATGTGGAGCTCGGGATGCGCGGCCGAGACACGCTCGAGCGTCGGCCCGAGATCCGAATGTTCTTTCCCGATCGCGACGATCGTGTCGCGCCAGTTGCGACCGATCATATCGAGGTTGAGGTCCGCCACGATCTGACCGATCCCGACGGGAGGATGCGAGGTAAACACCTCACTCCCCCAGAGCCCTTTCTCCTCGCCGCTCACGGTCAGGAAGATCATGGACCGACGAGTCGGTGCCTTCGAAAAGGCTTCCGCGAGCGTGAGAACGGCCGCCACCCCTGACGCGTCGTCGTCGGCACCATTCCAGATGCTGTCCTTGGTGCTCGAGGGATTCATGCCCACATGGTCCATGTGCGCCGAGAAGACGACGTATTCGCGCTTGAGCTCCGGATCCGTTCCCTCGACGATCCCCACGACGTTAGGCGCCGATTGGATCGATCCGGGAACGTCTCTGATCGAGACCGATAGCTCAACGCCGGGCAGCGCTCGAAGGAGCGGCTTGGACGAACCGCGAATCTCGGCGAGCGGCACGCCGGCAGACGCGAGCGCGCCCGCGACGACATGATCCCGCACCTCGACGCTGACGGTCTCCGAGTCCGACCAGGTTTCCAGCGTCGGCTCGTCGAGCGCCTGCGTTCGCACCAAACGTTCGAAAAGCATTGGCTCGCGATTGGAGGCGAGCACGAGCGCGCGCGGGTGAGCCGCGAGCAGCTCGACGAACACGTCATTCAGCCGCTGCAGGGACTTGGAGTAGTCGGGAACGAACAGGACGACCTTGCCCGCGAGCTGCGCGGTGGCGAGGAACGCGGAATCGACGCGGCCACCGATGACCACCATTGGCCCGTTGATCGCGGTGCCGGTGCGCGGACCGTAGAGGTAGCGGGCATCGCGCTCGAACGACGCGACCGACGACGCTGTGCCCGCCTGCACGCGCACCCACGACGCCGTCGCGTCGATCTTGCGGCGCGTGATCTGGTAGCGCTGCAGGTACCCACCCGCATCGCCGCCGGCGCGGAGGTTGAGACGCTTGAAGTTGGAAGCGATGTACGCGGCCGTTGCCTCGAGCCCATGGCTGGGCGTGTCCCGGCCGAGCATCGAGTCGTCGGCGATGACGCCGATGTGACGGCGGATGATGGAATCGGTGATCACGCTCGTCGCCCGCGTTGCGCTGTCTTGCGCGCAGGCAACCGAAGCGATCGTCACGCTTGCCGCGAGCGCAGCCGCGGACCAGCGGGAAACAGTCATCCGTCGGGACAAAAAAAGTTCGAGCCGGCACGACCGTCCGGCTCGCCGAAAAGGGGACCCGTAAATGTAGCCGGTGTCTTCGGAGGACGCTCAGTCGTCCGTGTACGGAGCCATAGGGCGAAACGAGCCACCGGCGACCGCCAGAACCACTTATCGCACCATGACATCGACCACCTCGGACCGACTCATCTCTAGCGATCTCTTCGTCGAAGGACCAACGCCGGCGCGATTCTGGGGAGATCAGTGGCTGCGGGTGAGCGAGAAGCTTCTGAAGGGGCTCAACCACCACTTCACCAATCGCGTGGCGAGCCTCGACGCGGCGGTGAAGCTCTTCGAGATGGACGGTCCTCCGGCCGGTGGATTGGCGAACGTCCTGTCGGGTGAGGTGTCGCGCCTACATGAGTTGCTGCGATTGTACCGGGCGATCACCTCGGAGCCCGTGTCATCGCCGGAGCCCGCTCGACTCCAAGACCTGCTGTCGATCGCCGTCCAGATCCAGGAACATCACAGCGACCTGCGTGGGATTCCGTGCGTCCTCACCGATGACGGCGATGCGGAGCCGGTGCTTGTTAGGCATAGCGCGCTGCTCCGTTGCCTCCTCGTCCTGCTGGCAAGCGTCGCGGGCAATGTACTGCGCTCAGGTCGTGAAGAATCGAGCGTGGCGATCGAGTACGGCACCGTAGCAGGCGAAACGTGGCTGCGGATGCGCGGCAGCGCGCCATCGGGACAGCTCCTGTTCTCGGGCGAAGGGAGCCTCCTGCACGCAGTGCGCGCGACGCTCGCGCATGCCCACGCCTCTGTCGACGGCGTGATCAGACGCAGCAACGAGGGAGACGAGCTCGAATACGAGCTTCGTTTCCCGACGCTGGCGATGGCGCGGCAGTCGTTCGTCTAGGTCGCAGCGCACTCCCGTCGCTGGAGCCGCCTCTGTAACGTTGGGCATGCATCGACGTGCCATTGCCCATCTGAGGAAAACCGATCCCGTTCTCGACAGCGTCATCGAGCGCGTGGGAGCGTACCAGCTGCGCCCGCGCAACGAAGGATCGCACTTCGATCACATCGCGCGCGCCATCGTCTATCAGCAGTTGTCGGGCAAAGCCGCGTCGACGATTCACGGCCGTTTGTGCGCGCTGTTTCCGAACGGTCGCGTGGACCCGGCGCTCTTGCGGACCATGCCTGACGAGACATTGCGGGCGGCCGGGCTGTCGCGGCAGAAGATCGGCTACCTGCGCGATCTCGCCGCGCACACGACCGAGGGCACGCTCCGAATCGACTCCTTGCACGAGCTGCCTGACGAGGACATTTCCGCGCAGCTCGTGAAAGTGAAGGGGGTGGGCATCTGGACGGCGCAGATGTTTCTCATCTTCCGGCTCGGGCGGCCCGACGTGCTCCCCGTGAACGACCTCGGCATCAGAAAGGGCGTGCAGGTCGCGTACAAGCTGCGCAAGCTCCCGAGTCCGAAGCAGGTCGAGACGATTGGCGCGCGGTGGATGCCATTCCGGAGCGTCGCGTCCTGGTATCTCTGGCGCTTGCTGGATGTCGCGCCGGCGCCGCGGCAGCAACGCGCGCGCAAAAAGCCGGCACGCCCGCGTGCCAAGACGAAACGCGCAGCGGTGAAGGGCCGGTCGCGGAAGACGGCGAAGCCTTCCCGCGCCTAACGAACGCGAACCCGGACCGTGCGCGCAGGCGAGCGATGGCGAATCGCGGTGGCGGGCGCGTCGGGTTTCCTCGGCTCGGCACTCGTTAGGCTCATCGAGGCCCAGGGACATCAGGTGCTGCGGATCGACCGGGCCCATCCCGGCCGGCAAACGGACATCGTCTGGGATCCCGGCAAGGGCGTCCTCGATGTGGCCAAGCTCGAGGGGATCGACGCCGCGATCAACCTGACCGGAACGAACGTCGGACAGCGTTGGAACCCCGCCGTCAAACGCGCGATCGTCGAGAGCCGCGTGCGATCCACCGAACTGCTCGCGGGCGCGATCGCGCAGCTCAATCCGCGGCCGCGCGTGCTGCTCAACATGTCCGCCGCCGGTTATTACGGGGATCGCAAGGACGAGCCCGTGGATGAGCGCAGCAAGCCTGGTCGCGGATTCCTCGCGCAGGTCGTGGAACAGTGGGAAGCGGCGACGCGCGCCGCGAGCGACGCGGGGATCCGCGTGGTGTGCGCGCGCTGCGGTGTCGTGCTCCATCCCTCAGCCAGCATCCTTGCGCGGCTCATTCCGATTTTTCGCTTGGGCGTAGGCGGTCGGATCGGCAGCGGCCGGCAATGGCTGAGCTGGATCAGCCGGACCGACGCCCTGCGGGCGCTCGAGTTCCTGCTGTCGGCGGAGTCGTTAGGTGGCCCGGTGAACGTCACGTCGCCCCAACCGGTGCGGAACGCCGAATTCACGCGCGTGCTGGCCCGCGTCGTTCGGCGACCAGCGATCACGGTCGTGCCGCCGTTCGCCGTGAAGTTGCTCTATGGTGAGATGGGCCAGGAAACCGTTCTTGCCGGACAGCGAGTGGTGCCACGCCGGTTGCTCGAAGCCGGGTTTCAATTCAAGCATCCGGACATCGAGGACGCGATACGGTGGGAGATGACGAACCTGAAATAGTCGAGGGTCGAGGGTCGAGGGTCGAGGGTCGAGGGAAAAGGGAAAGGGGAAAGGGATACATTACCCGACCCCGCGTCATTCTGGGCGTGGGCGGCGAGGATAGCGCGATGCTGCGTGATCCCGCTCGGCGCGCAGAGCAATGACGGGGACTCGCGGATGAGGCGGATGACGCGGGCGCGCTTGCAGCGCGCGCACGGATGACCCTACCGTGCTAAGCCTCGTGCGGGACCGAGAGTGCCGAGACCACGGCTCGGTCCCGTGAGCCTTGGGTGGAACCCTATCAATTCTGAGCCTCGACCGATCCGAGGCCGACGCGAGTCGAGGCGCTCGGCCATAGGGTCTTCACCAAGTCAGTTGCCGTTGCTGTTGCCGTTGCTGTTGCCGTTTCCGCGAGCGCGCCCGTGAGGGCGCGCCAGCGTGTGTCCGCGTGTGCAGTTCCCCGCTTTTGTTGGTGCCGTTGCTGTTGCGGTTCCTTGTGCTTGCTCCGCGATCGTGCCCCGCGTTCCTCCGCGCCTCCGCGTGAGCACGGTTTGGCTGTTTCGGGGTTCAGCCCAAGAGGCGAACCGGCCACGGGCTCGAATGACGGAGGATCCCTCGTCGGTCGCCATGCGGCGACCTCGCTCGGGATGAAGTTTGATGTTCGCGCCTCGCGCCTCGTGCCTCGCGCCTCGCGCCTCGCCTCATCTGTACCCCGCGGCCTGCATCGAGAACAATTCGCTATACAGACCGCCTCGCGTCACGAGCTCCTCATGCGTGCCTGCTTCGACCACTTCGCCCAGCCGGAGAACGACGATTCGATCGGCCATGCGCACGGTCGAGAAGCGGTGCGAGATGATGACCGCCGTCCTCCCAGCCATGAGCTCGGAGAACCGCACAAAGACCTCGTATTCCGCCCGAGCGTCGAGCGCCGCGGTGGGCTCGTCGAGGATGAGAACCTGCGCGTCACGCATGTACGCTCTCGCGAGGGCGATCTTCTGCCACTCGCCGCCGGAGAGATCGACCCCTTCGTCGAATCGTCTCCCCAGCATTTGCCGCCACTTCGAGGGTAGCCGCGGCAGCAGGGACGACGCGAGCGATTTCTCGGAGGCGTCGCGAATCGCTTGCGGCGGCGCACCGTCGGCGCCAGGAGGTTCGTTTTCTGGTGCGGGAAGCTCGGGCCCAAGTGCCTGCGGCCGGTGACGCGTGGCTTCGTGGTCGAGATATTCGCGCACCTCGCTGATCTCGCCAACGCCGATGTTCTCGTCGAACCGCAGGTCGTACCGCACGAAGTCCTGAAAAATCACGCCGATCGCTTTCCGCACCGAGGCGACGTCGTACTCGCGGAGGTCGATCCCGTCGAGCAGGATGCGCCCTTCGGTGGGATCGTAGAGACGTGCCAGGAGCTTCGTGAGGGTCGTCTTGCCGGCACCGTTCTCGCCGACGAGCGCGACGCGCTCCCCCGGCTGGATCGTGAGGTCGATGTGTCGCACCGCCCAGCGGTCGCTTCGGGGGTAACGAAACCCGACGTTCTCGAATATGAATCCTTCGCGAATCGGCCTCGGCACGGGCCTCGCTCCCGGCCGAGACGTAATCGAGGGCGCCATCTCGAAGAAGACGAAGAGGTCGCGCAGGTACAGGCTCCCGTCGTAGACGTTGCCTAACGAGCTCAAGAGTCCCTGGATCAGATCGCGGCCGCGCGCGAACGATCCCGCGAGGAAGGTGAGCGAGCCGAGGGAGATCGCTCCGGTGACGGTGCGCGCGATGATGATGAGATAGGCCGCGTAATACCCGGCGGTGCTGATCAGCGAGAGCACGGATCCCACGAGCGCCCGCCGCAACGCGAGCCGGCGGTTCTCGTCGAACCACCGCTGCGAGAGCCGCCGGTAACGATCGACGAGCCACGGCGCGAGGCCGAAGAGCTGCACCTCTTTGGCCGTTTCCGCGCTCGCGCCCATGTAGCGCAGGTAATCCAGCTCGCGTCGCTGTTGCGTCCAGCGAAAGGCGAGCGCGTACTGCAGCGTGGCGAAGCGCGTCTCGCCCACGAAGCCGGGCATGATGGCAACGACGAGCAGCAGCATGAGCCACGGATTGAACGCCAGGAGCGCGGCGCTCATGGTGATGAGCGTGATCGTGTTCTCCCCCATGCCGAGCAGCTGGCTGAGGAGCACGACCCGTCCCGACGTCTGCTGGCGAGCCCGCTCCAGCTGATCGTAAAACGTCGGATCCTCGAAGGTGGCGAGATCGAGCGTTGCCGCATGCTCCATGAGCCGGATGCTGACGCGATTGCTGAACAGGCCGGCGAGCGTCGCATCCACGAACCCGGAGGCGCGCGAGATGAGCTCACCGGTAACGACGATCGCGATCTCGATCAGCACCAGCGAAACGATGGGCTTCACCGATGCCGTGCCGACCTGGCGCGCCGCGACGATGCGGTCGACAATGAGCTTCCCGATCCAGAGGGTGGCGATCGGGACGAAACTTCGCGTTAGGCGGAGGAGGGCGGTCGCGACGGTCAGCGCGGGGCTCGTCTCCCAGACGAGCTTGAGCAACGCGGGCGCGTAGCGTAGCGCCTGGATGCGCTCGCGCCAGGAAGGGACCTTCTCGTTTGGTCGGCGTCGGGAGTGATAGCGCACGACGCCGTAGCCGGGACCGCCCATACGGGCAGAATAACTATTGGGCGAACGTCGCGGTGACCGGCGAACGTCCGGCTTGCGCGGCCGGTGGCGCGGCCCTATGCGACCGCGCTCAGCCGGCGAGACGCGTGGCCGCGGGCGCGTCTTCCGCGCCGAAAGCCACGCTGTGCTGCTCACGCCCAATGGCGGTGAGCACGGCGATGGCGACCGCGGCGCTCGCGGCCACGATCGCCAGCGCGAGTGCGTAGTTCCCTCCGCGCTTCTCGGCGAATCCGGCTTGGAACGTGGCGTTGTACGAGGCCAGCAGGTTCCCCAGCTGGTAGGCGAAGCCCGGGAACGTCCCCCGCACCTCATCCGGCGAGAGCTCATTCAGGTGCACGGGAATGACGCCCCACGCTCCTTGAACGGAGATCTGTATGAGGAACGCGCCTAACGCGATGAAGAAGATACTCGTGCTGAAGGCCCACACCGGGATGATGGGCAGCGCCAGCAGCACGGCGAAGATGATCGCCCGCCGCCGGCCGATGCGCTGCGACAGCGTGCCGAAGATGATCCCGCCGATGATGGCCCCGATGTTGGCGATGATCGGGATCAGACCCACCGTGTGCGTATCGAGCTTGCGCTGCGCCTGGAGAAAGGTGGGATAGAGATCCTGCGTCCCGTGGCTGAAAAAGTTGAAGGCGGTCATGAGGATCACGACGTACGCGAACAGCTTGCCGTGGCCCTTGATCACCGCGCCTAACGAGCGGCGCTTCCGCTGCTGGCCCTTGTGCCAGACCGGAGACTCCTCGACGTTCCGGCGGATGAAGATCACGAGTAGGGCAGGGAGCACGCCCACCATGAACATCCCTCGCCAGCCGATGCGGTCGAAGAGCGCGTAGAACACCACCGCGGCCAGGAGGTAACCGCACGCGTATCCCTCCTGCAGGATGCCCGACACGGCGCCGCGCGCCTTCGCGGGAATGGTCTCCATCGTCAGCGACGCGCCGATCCCCCATTCTCCTCCCATCGCGAACCCGAACGCCGCGCGCAGAATGAGCAGCACTGTCAGCGACGGTGCGAACGCCGACGCCAGCTCGAGGGCGGAGAAGAGCAGGATGTCGATCATGAGGATCGGCCGGCGGCCGAATTTGTCGGCGAGCATCCCGAAGAAGAGAGCGCCGAGGGGACGCATGGCCAGCGTCAACGTGATGCCGACGGTCACCGCCTTCACGGTCGTCCCGAATTCCGCCGCGATCGCGCGGAGGATGAACACCATGAGGAAGAAGTCGAAGGCATCCAGCGTCCAGCCGAGGAAGCTGGCAACGAACGCATTCCGCTGGCGGCTGTCGAAGGTCTTCCACTCGGCCACGAGGCCCATCGGAGTCTCCGCGAAAAGTGATGGACGCCGCGCGGTATCGCGGCGCGGGGAGTTTATCCCGCGGAGGGATCAGATGCGAGGCTCGGTCGGCTCGGCGCGGTACGCTCGGGCCCCGAACAGTTAACCATTGGCCATGTCACATCGGCCATTCAACCAACGGGCATTGCACCAGTAGCCAGTGCACCATGTGCCATTGAACAGCTTTCTCGCTGTAAGTCCCTCGCGGATGGAGAATGGCCAATGGTTATTGGTGCAATCACCGTTGGACGAATGGCCGATGTGACATGGCCAATAAAGCTGCTTGAGTAGGAGGATCCCTCGTCGGCCGGCCTTCGCCCGCCT
>JADMIO010955762.1_pt1 | contig 75895 bp, 55 predicted proteins | sample 8958161 | NCBI WGS metagenome assembly JADMIO01 (sample SAMN16585339, study PRJNA669376) | soil metagenome | isolation source: Crop rotation soil | place: USA: Cullars Rotation, Alabama | collected 2011
AATGGTGTTCAGGGTTCTTCCAGGAGAGGTTATGCTTTCAGAAACTATAATCAATCATTCAACCGCCTGTTTGAAACAACACTTTCATATAACCACAAATTCGGGAAACTGGGTCTTGATGCGATTGGCGGTTACTCCTGGCAGCAATTCGATTTCTCTGGTTATAACGTAGGTGGTGGTGATTTCATCACTGATGCATCCAGCTATAACTTTGGTGCGGCACTTGATTTCCGCAATGGTATCGGTTCTGTGGGTTCTTATAAAAATGCCAATCGTCTTATCGCATTCTTCGGAAGAGTTAACCTTAACTGGGACGACTTCATCTTCCTTTCTGCGAGCTTAAGGCATGAAGGTTCAACAATGTTTGGTGCTCAAAACCAGTGGGGAGATTTCCCTGCGGTAAGTGCCGGTATTGATTTGAAAAGAATAATCGACGTTGACTTCATCAACTCTTTGAAATTCAGAGCCAGCTATGGTATTACCGGTGCACTTCCTCCTCAGCCATACCTTTCAATGGACAGGCTTGGAACTTCCGGCAACTATTATGCGGGTAATGGAACATACCTCCAGTCATATGCAGGTTTTGTAAACCCGAATTCTGACCTGGGTTGGGAAAGAAAAGCAGAGTTGGACTTTGGATTGGATTTCTCATTGTTGAGCAGCAGGTTGAATGGTAGTTTTGATTACTATAATCGCCAGACAAAGGACCTGATCTTCAATGTAACAGTTCCTTCTCCTCCAGCCCTTTTCAATAACACATGGAAAAACATCGGTATCCTCGAGAACCATGGTTTTGAACTTACATTGAATTACGATGTGTTCAGAAGACAGAATTTCACATGGACTACCGGAATCGTTTATACAACCTATAATGTATTCCTGAAAGAATTGGATGAATCACTGAAAGGCGCTTATGTTGGTTCTACAAACCTTGGAACTCCTGGTCAGGAAGCTACTGAACTGAACAGAAACTATGAAGGTCAGCCAGTAGGTAATCTCTGGGGATACAAGTATATTGGTGTGGATCCACGCGGTAAATACCTGTTTGCTGATGCCACCGGAAAGGGTGTAAGAGCAGATAGTGGTGCAGTTCGTCAGTTCATTGGAAATGGATTACCTGATTTTGAATTTGGATGGACAAACACATTCAAGTATAAAAACTTTGATTTCAGCTTCTTCATCCGTGGTGCGATCGGCCATGAAATGATCAACACTTTCAGGGCTTTCTACGAAAACCCGAATGTTGCAACCAGCTATAATGTTATCAATTCAAAATACTTTGATCCAAAGATTACCGATGCGCAGATTTATAGCAGTCTGCACGTTGAAAAAGGTTCTTTTGCAAAACTGGACAACGCTACGCTCGGATATAACGTACCTATTCGTCAGGGAAGCAATTTCTCCGGATATGTTCGCAATCTGAGAGTATACCTCACAGGTCAGAACCTGTTTATGATCACAGATTATACTGGTGTTGATCCTGAAGTAAGGTATGCTGATGGTAATAACGTTCTGGCTCCTGGTATTGACAGAAGAGAAACCTGGGTAATGTCAAGGATTTTCACTTTTGGTGTAAACATTGGTCTCTAATTCATCAAAAAAAAACTTCAGTAATCATGAAACTGAATAAATTAATAAAGATCTCGGTTGCTGCTTCGGTCTGTTTTTCTTTGTCCTGTACAAAACTGGATGAAACAGAACTGTTATACGATACAGTAACAACAGCCAATTTCTACAAAACCGACGCTGAGCTTGCTTCAGCAGTTGGTGCGGCTTATAGTAATATTTATGGAATTCTCGGAAACGGAAATATCTTTTCCGTTGGTGAGGTACCTTCAGACGAAGTAGTGGTTCCACAACGTGGAGCTGACTGGGGTGATGGTGGTCACTGGATCCGTCTCAAACAGCATCTGTACAAAACTGATGATCCAATGATCATCAACAGCTGGAACTTCGGATTTTCAGGAGTTACAAACTGTAATAAACTACTGGCTGTTGTTGCAGAAAGTACATCACCTATTGCTGATCAGTATGTGGCAGAGTTGAAAGCACTCCGCGCCATCTATTATCTCTGGTTGATCGATCTTTTCGGAAACGTGCCGATTACTACAGACTTCTCTGACGTTGCACCTCCTGCAACAAAACCGAGAGCTGAAGTTTACGCCTTTATCGAAAAAGAACTTAATGATAATGTAGGCGATCTGAACAAAGACGCTGGTTTTGCAGATGGTCCATATTATGGTCGTATTACCTACTGGGCTGCTAAAGCGGCGCTGTTAAAACTGTACTTAAATGCGCAGGTTTATAAAGGTGCTCCTGAGTATGACAAAGCAATTGCTATCGCTGATGAAATTATCAACTCAGGCAAGTTTGCGTTGATGACTAACTACGTTGACAATTTTAAACGTGAGAATAAAGGATCAAGTGAGTTTATCTGGGCGGTTCCTTACGATGGTATTAAAGCAGGCGGAAACAACATCGTTATGATGACGTTGAGCTACCTGAACCAGGATACCTACAGGATCAATGCACAACCCTGGAATGGTTTTGCAACAACTGCTGAGTTCTACAGTTCCTATATCGATCCGGCGAAGAATCCTGGACCTCAAGGTCAGGTTGTCGGTCTGGCTCCAAATGGTCAGAAAGTTACCGGTACTCTTGACAAACGTTTATCAAACTTTCTCGTAGGTCCTCAGTTCGCAGCTGATGGAGTAACAAGATTACTTGATGGTGGTGCTGATCTTACAGATCCTGATGGCGCTCCACTCACTTTTACTCCTTATATCAACGAACTTCTCCCTAACGCATGGCGTCAATCTGGTGCGAGGATCGCGAAATACCAGTTCTATAATGGTATATTACAGAATGCTGACAATGACTTTCCAATCTTCAGATATGCTGACGTCCTTCTGATGAAAGCTGAAGCTGTTGCCCGTAAAGCAAATAACTGGAGCGATGGAATTACACTCGCGATCATTAACCAGATCAGAACTACACATGGTGGAGTAGATCCTCTTGCTTCATTAACTGCTGAGTCTTTCCTCGCTGAACGCGGTAGAGAGATGTTTGCAGAAACAACAAGAAGAACTGATATGATCCGGTTTGGTGTGTTTAACAGGGCATTTGACTGGCACGCTGCTGATGGTGATACCCACGTTAACCTTTTCCCGATTCCAGCCGCGCAGATTAATTCTAATCCAAATCTGGTACAGAATCCTGGTTACTAATATTCTTTTTATATTGAATTTGAATAAAGCAAGTGATTTTTCACTTGCTTTATTCTTTATTGGAACTACTACTAATTTGGGTATAAATTAACTTCCCTACAACGGCTGTGACTTAACTTTATCCATTTGATGTTCGTGATCCTGTCATGTTGAATAAAAGTGAATCCTATAAAGTTTTAAGGCCTATCTGGTTACTATTGCTGCTTGCAGGATGCAACACAGGAGTTAATCACCAGGATATTGCAACAGATTCTTCTAATGCTTCCAACACACTCTTTGTGAGTGAAAAGTCTCAGTCAACAGGCATCAGCTTTTCAAATGATGTGGAATACACAGAAGAGCTGAATGTTTATACTTTCCGGAATTTTTATAATGGTGGCGGTGTTGCAATCGGCGATATCAATAATGATGGCCTGCCTGATATTTTTTTCTGCGGCAACCAGAAATCTAACAGGTTATACCTCAACAAAGGCAATTTTAAATTTGAAGATATAACTGCTAAAGCTGGTCTTGATTCAAAAGGCGTTTGGTCGACCGGAGTTACTCTGGCAGATATTAACGGAGACGGATTGCTTGATATTTACATTTGCAAGTCGGGCGATTTTACAAAGTCGAACCGTAGTAATGCACTGTATATCAATAATGGTAATCTGACATTTACCGACAAAGCAACAGAATATGGTCTGAATAATCTGGGTTTATCAACGCACGCAGTATTTTTTGATTATGACAGAGACGGTGACCTCGACTGCTACCTGCTGAATAACTCCTTTAAGTCAGTTGGTAATTTTGACCTGGTAAAGGATCAAAGAAGAATTCCGGACAGCATCGGAGGTAATAAATTATACAGGAATGACAATGGTCATTTCTCTGATGTAACAATTGCTGCAGGTATATTCAGCAGCAGGATTGGATTTGGCCTGGGCGTTACCGTTAGTGACCTTAATAAGGATGGATGGCAGGACATTTACATTTCAAATGATTTTTTCGAAAAGGATTATATATACCTGAATCAGAAAGATGGGCGTTTTGCGGAAGTACTGGAGTCTGGCATCAATGAGCTGAGCATGAATTCCATGGGTGCGGATATTGCGGATATCAATAATGATTCAAGGCCGGATGTGTACGTCACGGATATGCTTCCTGGAATTGAAAGCCGCGTTAAAACGAAAACAAATTTTGAGGATTGGGACAAATACCAGGCAGGTATCCGTAACGGTTATTACCGGCAGTATGTCCGTAATTCACTTCAGTTGAACCGCGGAAATCTTCCTCTGACATCAGGAGTTTCCGAAATGCCCTTTTTCAGCGAAATAGGAAGATATGCTCATGTAAATGCCACTGACTGGAGCTGGGGGGCGCTTATAACGGATTTCGATAACGACGGTTATAAGGATGTGTTTGTGGCTAATGGTATTTTTAAAGATCTCACTGACCAGGATTATGTACAATACACTGCGAATCCGGCGGAAATCAGAAGAATTTTATTATCGGAGAAACAGGGAATAAAGAAGCTGATAGACCTGATGCCATCTGAGGCATTGTCGAACTATGCTTTTCATAATAATGGTGATTTGACGTTTACGGATGCGGCATCGTCGTGGGGTCTGGATACAAAGAGTTTCAGTAACGGGAGTGCATATGGCGACCTTGATAATGACGGTGACCTGGACCTGGTGGTTAACAATGTGAATATGCCTTGTTTTGTGTACCGTAACCGGAGCCGTGAGCTTCACCCGGAGGATCATTTTCTTCGTGTGTCTTTTGAAGGCGAAGGAAAGAACCGCTATGGTATCGGCAGCAAGGTAACAGTGTACAGCGGTGATAAACTTTTTTACCAGGAACAGATGCCGATGCGTGGCTTCCAGAGTACGGTGGATGCACGGTTGAACTTCGGCCTTGGTAAGGTCGGGAAGATAGATTCTGTGGTGGTGGAATGGAATGACGGTAAGGCACAGACGCTGACGAATGTGTCGCCTGATACGGTACTGCTGTTAAAACAGAAAGAGGCTGTAATAAAACCGGCAAAGCCGTCTGGAACCATAGCTGCGGTTTTTAAGAGGGATGATAATAATTACGGGATCGACTTTGTACATAAGGAGAATGATTTTGTGGACTTCAACCGTGACAAGCTGATCTTCCGGATGCTGAGTACAGAGGGTCCCCGGATGGCCAAAGGGGATGTGAACGGCGATGGACTGGAGGATGTATATATCTGTGGGGCGAGGGGCCAGGCAGGGGCACTGTATGTACAGGAGCGAGGTGGAAGATTTACAAAGACAAATGAACAATTGCTGGAAGCGGATAAAGAGAGTGAGGATACAGACGCCATTTTTTTTGATGCAGACGGTGATGGCGACCAGGATTTATTTGTGTGCAGCGGTGGCAATGAGTTCAGTGCCAACTCCACGCAACTGATCAGCAGGCTTTATATCAATGAGGGAAGAGGCAATCTGAAAAAATCTCCTCAGATCCTGCCTTCAGCGATGGTGTTTGAGAGTGCGGGCTGTGTGAGTGCAGGCGATTATGACGGCGACGGTGACCAGGATCTGTTTGTAGGTGTGAGACTGAAACCTTTTGCATATGGCTATCCCGGCAAGGGGTATATACTTGAGAACAACGGCAGAGGGATGTTTAAAGATGTGACGGAGAAGGTGTGTGCGCCGCTGGTAAAAGCGGGTATGGTGACAGATGCAGAATGGTATGACTATGACGGGGACCATAAAAAGGACCTGGTAGTGGTGGGCGAATATATGCCGGTGCGTGTGTTCAGGAACACGGGCAGGACGCTGGAAGAGATTACAGATGCGGTGGGTCTTGGGAAGAGCAATGGATGGTGGAACCGTGTGGTAGCCCGGGATGTGAATGGGGACGGGAGAGCGGACCTGGTGCTGGGCAATCATGGAGAGAACAGTCGTTTCCGTTGCAGTGCAGATAAGCCAGTGGAGATGTGGGTGAGTGATTTTGATCATAACGGAAGTATTGAACAGGTGGTGAGTTGTTATAATGGCGACTCCAGTTATCCGATGGCCTTGCGTCATGACCTTGTGAATGTGTTACCCTACCTGAAGAAGAAATACCTTAAGTATGCGGCCTATGAGCGGCAGGGTGTGAAGGATATCTTTACAGCGGACCAGCTGAAGGAAGCGACAAGGCTTGTTGCCTACGAGCTGAGAAGTTGTGTAATGCTCAATGATGGCAAGGGAGTTTATGAGAAGAAACCCTTACCGATGGAGGCGCAACTGAGTGTGATGTATGGGTTGAGTGTGGAGGATTATGATGGAGATGGTAAAGAAGATATCCTGATGGGCGGGAACTTTTATGAGAGTAAACCAGAGGTAGGTATCTATGACGGGAGTTATGGACTGTTGCTCAAAGGAGATGGCAAGGGTAACTTCAGATCCATACCTGCTGACTCCAGTGGTATTAATATAAGAGGTGCAATCAGAGATATAGAAGTTATAAAAACAGGAAAACAAAAATTAGTGATTGTTGCCAGGAACAATGGTCCGCTTGAATTCAAAAAATATTAATAGAGTTGTGATATGATGAAGCTTTTTATTTCAATTGTAATTATTTCTTCTTTGCTGATCTGCAGTTGCGGTCCACAGGATCCGAAAGTTCAGTATTCTGAAATGGTAAAATCAGAACGTGCAAAAAAGGTACGTATGGACTCCATTTTTTTCGGATATTATTTTGGTATGCCACGAAAGGATTTTTATGAACATAGCTGGAAACTGAATAAAGAAGGGAAGTTTATGGATGGGGTGAATAACCTTTTTATTCAGTATACGCTCAGGGACAATCAACTTAAAGATTCAGGATCTATGAATTTCTTTCCGGACTTTTATCAGGATAGGATTTTTAAAATGCGTACCGAGTTTGCGTATGATGACTGGGCACCCTGGAATAAGGCTCGCTTTGCCGACAGTCTTTTACCGGATGTGGTGAACTTTTTTACAAACTGGTATCCCGGAGGTAATCCTTTTATAACAATTACTGACAGTTCAAGGGGAACAATTTATGTAAAGGTGGATGGCAACCGGAGAATACTTGTCGGAAAATTTGATGAACGTCTTGTGAAAGCAGAAATTACGGACCTTACAGTTGAAGATGCATTGTTAAAAGTAAGTGGGAATGAAGCAAAGTAGTTGTAAAAAAATATTGTGGCATGTATCCGTACCAGTTATCTGCAGCTTTTTCCTGCTGTTTGTAAACGGCTGCAAGTCACATGAAGAACCAGTAATTGACACAGATACAAATGCCCGCTTTGAGCAATTGACTTCAAAAGTCACCGGAATCGAATTTACAAATTCACTTTCCTATGACGACGACTTCAACATTTTTACTTACAGAAATTATTATAACGGTGGTGGCGTTGCATTAGGAGATATTAACAATGATGGATTAACTGATGTTTTCTTTACTGCCAATATGCTGCCAAACAGATTGTTCCTTAACAAAGGCAATTTCAAGTTTGAAGACATTACAGACAAAGCCGGAATAACAAAAAAAAGTAAATGGTCAACAGGTGTAAGTATGGCTGATGTGAATGGTGACGGCTACATTGATATTTATGTTTGCAACAGCGGAGATGTAAAAGGGGATAATAAAGAGAATGAATTATTCATAAACAATGGCAACAATACATTTTCAGAACGAGGTGCTGAATTCGGACTGAATTCAAAAGGATTTTCAACGCATGCCGCTTTTTTCGATTTTGATAAGGATGGAGATCTGGATATGTTCCTGCTGAACAATTCATTCCGGGCAATCGGAAGTTTTGATTTAAAAATGAACGAACGGGAAAAGAGAGATTCTCTGGGCGGGCATAAATTTTTCAGAAATGACAACAATCATTTTGTCGATATAAGTGATGTTGCTGGTATTTACGGAAGTGTGATCGGCTTTGGCCTGGGCATTACTGTTGGTGACCTTAACAATGACGGGTGGCAGGATATGTATGTGTCCAATGATTTTTTTGAACGCGACTATCTCTACATCAATAATAAGAACGGCACATTCAGTGAAGTGCTCGAAAAGGAAATGCAAAGTATCAGCAATGCATCCATGGGTGCTGATATGGCGGATATTAATAACGACAGTTACCCGGAAATTTTTGTGACGGAAATGCTTCCTGATGATGAGGGCCGCATCAAGATGAATACCACTTTCGAAAATTGGGATAAGTACCAGCTCAATCTGCGTTTCGGATATTACCATCAGTTTACAAGAAATATGTTGCAGCTGAATAACCGCAATGGAACTTTCAGTGATATAGGTCGTTATGCCGGCGTACACGCCACTGACTGGAGCTGGGGAGCATTGATAGCAGATCTTGATAACGATGGATACAAAGATATTTTTGTTTCAAACGGAATTTACCAGGATCTGACCAATGAAGATTTCATACAGTATATTTCTAACCGGGAAGTGATGACTGATATTATTTCCAATAAGGGGAAAAAGGGGTACAGAAAGCTGATCGACCTGATGCCATCTGAGGCGTTATCGAACTATGCCTTTCATAATAATGGTGATTTGACGTTTACGGATGCGGCATCGTCGTGGGGTCTGGATACAAAGAGTTTCAGTAACGGGAGTGCATATGGCGACCTTGATAATGACGGTGACCTGGACCTGGTGGTTAACAATGTGAATATGCCTTGTTTTGTGTACCGTAACCGGAGCCGTGAGCTTCACCCGGAGGATCATTTTCTTCGTGTGTCTTTTGAAGGCGAAGGAAAGAACCGCTATGGTATCGGCAGCAAGGTAACAGTGTACAGCGGTGATAAACTTTTTTACCAGGAACAGATGCCGATGCGTGGCTTCCAGAGTACGGTGGATGCACGGTTGAACTTCGGCCTTGGTAAGGTCGGGAAGATAGATTCTGTGGTGGTGGAATGGAATGACGGTAAGGCACAGACGCTGACGAATGTGTCGCCTGATACGGTACTGCTGTTAAAACAGAAAGAGGCTGTAATAAAACCGGCAAAGCCGTCTGGAACCATAGCTGCGGTTTTTAAGAGGGATGATAATAATTACGGGATCGACTTTGTACATAAGGAGAATGATTTTGTGGACTTCAACCGTGACAAGCTGATCTTCCGGATGCTGAGTACAGAGGGTCCCCGGATGGCCAAAGGGGATGTGAACGGCGATGGACTGGAGGATGTATATATCTGTGGGGCGAGGGGCCAGGCAGGGGCACTGTATGTACAGGAGCGAGGTGGAAGATTTACAAAGACAAATGAACAATTGCTGGAAGCGGATAAAGAGAGTGAGGATACAGACGCCATTTTTTTTGATGCAGACGGTGATGGCGACCAGGATTTATTTGTGTGCAGCGGTGGCAATGAGTTCAGTGCCAACTCCACGCAACTGATCAGCAGGCTTTATATCAATGAGGGAAGAGGCAATCTGAAAAAATCTCCTCAGATCCTGCCTTCAGCGATGGTGTTTGAGAGTGCGGGCTGTGTGAGTGCAGGCGATTATGACGGCGACGGTGACCAGGATCTGTTTGTAGGTGTGAGACTGAAACCTTTTGCATATGGCTATCCCGGCAAGGGGTATATACTTGAGAACAACGGCAGAGGGATGTTTAAAGATGTGACGGAGAAGGTGTGTGCGCCGCTGGTAAAAGCGGGTATGGTGACAGATGCAGAATGGTATGACTATGACGGGGACCATAAAAAGGACCTGGTAGTGGTGGGCGAATATATGCCGGTGCGTGTGTTCAGGAACACGGGCAGGACGCTGGAAGAGATTACAGATGCGGTGGGTCTTGGGAAGAGCAATGGATGGTGGAACCGTGTGGTAGCCCGGGATGTGAATGGGGACGGGAGAGCGGACCTGGTGCTGGGCAATCATGGAGAGAACAGTCGTTTCCGTTGCAGTGCAGATAAGCCAGTGGAGATGTGGGTGAGTGATTTTGATCATAACGGAAGTATTGAACAGGTGGTGAGTTGTTATAATGGCGACTCCAGTTATCCGATGGCCTTGCGTCATGACCTTGTGAATGTGTTACCCTACCTGAAGAAGAAATACCTTAAGTATGCGGCCTATGAGCGGCAGGGTGTGAAGGATATCTTTACAGCGGACCAGCTGAAGGAAGCGACAAGGCTTGTTGCCTACGAGCTGAGAAGTTGTGTAATGCTCAATGATGGCAAGGGAGTTTATGAGAAGAAACCCTTACCGATGGAGGCGCAACTGAGTGTGATGTATGGGTTGAGTGTGGAGGATTATGATGGAGATGGTAAAGAAGATATCCTGATGGGCGGGAACTTTTATGAGAGTAAACCAGAGGTAGGTATCTATGACGGGAGTTATGGACTGTTGCTCAAAGGAGATGGCAAGGGAAACTTCAGATCCATACCTGCTGACTCCAGTGGTATCAATATAAGAGGTGCAATAAGAGATATCATTGCATTGAAATCCGGACGGGTCATCTTTGCCCTGAATAATCAGATGCCGGTATTATTTGACTATCCAAAGAAAAAATGATGAAACGAACATTTGCATTATTCACCCTTCTCTTGTTGGCTGCTTCTGTAACAGTTGCGCAATCGAATTCAGCTACAGGAAAAGAAAAATTCAAGGCCATGTTCAATGGCAAAAATTTTTCCGGTTGGTATAGCTTCCTGCAGAAAAAAGGAAAGAACGCTGATCCTGATACTGTGTTTCGGTTTGAAAAAGACCTGCTACATATTTCAGGAAAAGAGTTCGGATACCTGGCAACTGAAAAAAGCTACAGCAATTTTCATATGCGTTTCTGGTTTAAATGGGGAACAAAAAAATGGCCCCCCAGAGATGCTGATACCACCCGACGAGACAATGGAATTTTATTTTTTGTACCAATGAATGAACCTGATAAAGTGTGGCAGAAGTCAGTGGAATGCCAGGTACAGGAAGGTGATGTTGGTGATTTCTGGCTGATTGACAGCGCCACGATAATTGTTGACGGGAGCAGAACTGTTCCGAAAGATTATCAGCGATCACAGAAAAAACGTGACGGAGAAAAGCCCAGTGGAGAATGGAATTTTGTTGAGATCATCAGCCTGAATGGAAGTATAGTTTATAAGGTTAACGGAATCATTGTAAATGAGGGCTCCTCTCCTTCTATTAACCAGGGCCGTATAATTATTCAATCAGAAGGGGCTGAAATTTATTACCGTGCTGTTGAAATTGCAGAATTGTAAATCTAAAATGATTTTTTATGCCACAGGATACTGCTAAAGCAAATCTGAATACCAGCCAGGAAAACAACTATGATGCTATTGTAATTGGCTCTGGTATCAGCGGAGGATGGGCTGCAAAAGAACTTACTGAAAAGGGTTTTAAAACCCTGATGCTAGAAAGAGGAAGACCGTTTGAGCACGTTCGTGATTATCAGAGTGCAGGCAAGAATCCATGGGAGTTCCCGCATCGCGGCCGCGCTCCTCTGCAGTATAAAAAAGACAATCCGGTAATATCACGCGACTGGGCAATGTACGGCACCGCAGCACAGGAAGCTATAATGGATTACTGGGTGAATGAAAAAGACTGCCCCTATGTACAGGTACAACCCTTTGCATGGTGGCGAAGTTACCAGATGGGTGGCCGGTCTGTTTTATGGGGCCGCCAGTCATATCGTTTAAGCGATATGGATTTTGAAGCAAACCTGAAAGATGGCATTGCCGTTGACTGGCCTATACGTTACCGTGAGCTTGCTCCATGGTATGATTATGCAGAAAAATTTGCCGGCATCAGCGGTTCAAAGGAAGGACTCGCACATTTACCTGACGGACATTTTCTTCCGCCGATGGATCTGAATTGTGTTGAAAAAGAAGTAGCGCAAAGGATCAAAAAAGCATACAATGAACAGAGACATATGTTCATAGGTCGTGTTGCGAACTTAACCGCGGCAATACCGGGGCGTACAAAATGTCAGTTCAGAAACCGTTGCTGGGAGGGATGTCCTTTCGGAGGATATTTCAGTACGCAATCGTCAACCTTACCTGCTGCAAGAGCAACAGGCAAGCTCACAGAGAGACCTTACTCCATTGTGACAAGGATTATTTATGATAAAGACAGAAAAAAAGCAACCGGCGTTGAAATAATTGATGCTGAAACAAACAAGACATATGTATACAATGCAAAAATCATATTTCTTAATGCATCAGCTTTAAACAGTGCGTGGGTGCTCATGAATTCGGCAACAGATATCTGGCCAGATGGTTTGGGAAGCAGCAGCGGTGAACTCGGCCACAATGTGATGGATCACCATTATATGCTGGGAGCAGAAGGAACAGTCGAAGGTTTCACGGATCAGTATTATTATGGTCGTCGCGCGAATGGATTTTATATTTCCCGTTTCGTAAATATGAATGGAGATAAGAGAGATTTTATCCGCGGTTATGGATACCAGGGAAGTGCAAGTCGGGCGGGATGGAGCAGGGATATTGCAGAATTGAATATCGGTGCTGAATTTAAAGAAGCACTGACAGAGCCGGGAGAATGGCATATCGGGGCCACAGGTTTTGGTGAAGTACTCCCTTATCATGAGAACCTGATCCGGCTTGATAAAAATGTAAAAGATAAATGGGGCCTGCCTGTACTTTCGATCGACGCAGGCCTGAAAGAAAATGAACTGAAGATGCGTAAGGATATCGTAAAAGAACTGGTTGCAATGTTTGAAGCGGCAGGTGTGAAGAATATCAGTACCTGGGATAAAGATTATGCCCTCGGTCAGGGTATACATGAAATGGGAACCGCCCGTATGGGACGTGATGAGAAAACTTCAGTATTGAATGGACATAACCAGGTCTGGGATTGTAAGAATGTGTTTGTTACTGATGGCGCATGTATGACTTCAAGCGCATGCCAGAATCCTTCACTTACCTATATGGCGCTTACGGCAAGAGCAGCAGATTTTGCATTCAGTGAAATGAAAAAAGGGAATATCTGAAAAACCACGCTGCTGATAATTTCTGTTTCGCAATGTTTAAAATACCCGGGTATTTTATAGCATTGATATTGGCTTTCAGTTCCTGCAGTGAAGCACCCGTAGAAAAATTGTTTTCAAAAGTTCCTTCGGCAAAATCAGGAATTTATTTCATCAACAATGTAACTGATACAGATAGCCTGAATATTCTTGACTACCTGTATTATTACAATGGTGCAGGAGTAGCTGCGGGTGATATTAATAATGATGGACTTACAGATCTTTATTTCGTAAGTAACCGTGAGCCAAATAAACTCTATCTCAATAAGGGAAATCTTTCATTCGAAGACGTTACACAGAAAGCAGGAGTAGCCGGTACAGGTGAATGGAATACTGGTGTATGCATGGCCGATATTAACGGTGACGGCTATCTTGATATTTACTTGTCTTCGGTTGGTGCAAAACTGATTTCAAATGGCAAAACCATCACCGGAAAAAATCAGCTGTTCATAAACAACGGCGACATGACTTTTACAGAGAAAGCTGCTGAATATGGACTCGACTATCAGGGCTATTCAACTCAATCCGTTTTTTTTGACTACGACAAAGATGGTGACCCTGATATGTTTCTGCTGAATCATTCGGTGCACTCCAATGAAAATTATGGTGACAGTTCAATGCGGAGCAAGCCAAGTGCTGAAAGCGGGGATAAACTATACAGAAATGATAAAGGACATTTTAAAGATGTCACGCCAGGCTCAGGAATTATAAGTAGTTCAATCGGGTATGGGCTGGGTGTTGCTGTTTGTGATTTCAATCACGATGGGTTTGATGATATCTATGTCGCCAATGATTTCCATGAAAATGATTATTACTATCTCAACAACGGCAACGGAACTTTTACTGAAAATGTGAGGTCTGCATTCGGGCATAATAGTCGTTTCAGTATGGGAACAGATGCTGCTGATATGAATAATGATGGATGGCCCGATCTTATCACTACGGACATGTTGCCTGAAGAAGAAAAGGCATTGAAATCATCAAATGGCGACGATCCGCTCGATATCTACAATCTTAAATTCAGCTATGGTTATTATCATCAGTATGCGAGAAATACATTGCAGCTGAATACTGCCAGCGGGAAATATTTTAGTGATATCGGATTGATGAGTGGTATCGCAGCTACTGACTGGACCTGGTCACCATTGGCAGCAGACTTTGACAATGACGGTAACAAGGATATATTTTTCAGCAATGGAATTCTGCGTCGCCTTACTGATCTTGACTATATCCGGTTTTATGCAGATGCAAATCTTGGCAACACCCTGAAAGGATCAAGAAACCAGGACAAGTCTGTTATTGATATGCTTCCGCCAGGAGCTGCACACAATTATATTTTCAGTGGAAGCGATAGTCTTTTATTCCAGGATCAGTCATCAAACTGGGGTTTTGATGAAAAGAATATAGCAACAGGTGCAGCTTATGCTGATCTCGATAACGATGGTGATCTTGAAATTGTAACAAACAATATTAATACTGAGGCTATTATTTATAAAAACCTGGAGAGAGAAAAATCAGGCAACCATTATTTATCGGTGCACCTGCAATCCGATAGTGCAACTAAAATGGTCGAAGGCACGAAAATTTATCTGAAAATAAAAGACAGCATTCAGTATCAGCAATTGTACCCTGTGCGAGGTTTTATGAGTTCAAGTGAACCCGCCCTTCATTTCGGGCTTGGTCAACATACAAAGGTCGACTCGATTCTGATTATTTGGCCCGATGGATTACTGGACACGCTCACAAACATACAATCGGATCAGAAATTGCTTATCAGAAAAAAATCTTCGGGATTAGGTTTACAAAAGGTTTCTGCTACTACAGGTTTTGCAAAAGCAACGAAGGGAAGTTTTACTGATATCACGGAACAGTCTCAGCTTAAATTCAGGCACCATGAAAATGGTTTCATTGACTTTACGCGCCAGCCGCTGATTCCCCATATGCAGTCCACGCGCGGACCTAAAATGGCTGTCGGTGATATTAATAATGATGGACTCGATGATATTTATTTCTGTGGGGCAAAGAACCAGGCAGGTGAACTTTTTCTCCAGGCACCTGATGGCAGGTTCCGGAAGAATGAACAGCCTGTATTTATTTCAGACGCTGCATATGAAGATGTAGATGCCCTGTTTGCGGATGTTGATAGCGATGGTGATGCAGACCTGTATGTTGTAAGTGGTGGTGCTGAATATTTTCCGGCCGGCGGCCTGAATGATCGGTTATACCTGAACGATGGTTACGGAAATTTCAGCAAGTCAGATGGTCTGCCGATGATGAAATCCAATAAAACATGTGTTGCAGCAGCGGATATTGATGGCGACGGAGATATAGATTTTTTCAGCGGAGCCGGATCTGATGAAAGGAGTTACGGGGTTGTCGGCGAGTCCTATCTGCTGATCAATGACGGAAAGGGAAAATTTTCGCAGGCGGATAGTGCAGTATATGCTGTGCTGAAACATCCGGGTATGATCAGCGCTGCAGTTTTTGCTGATATGGATAATGACAAAGACCCTGACCTTATTATAGCAGGTGAATGGATGTCGCCGGTCATTTTCGAAAACAGGAAAGGTCAGTTTTTTCAGAGCCCGGAAAAATTTCACCTCCCTGCGATTCCGGGATGGTGGCAATCTGTAACTGTAGCAGATATCAATGCTGATGGATTGAATGATATCATCGCCGGGAATTATGGATTAAATTCCAAACTGAAAGCTGATCTCACACATCCGTTGCTGATGTATGTATTCGATTATGACCACAACGGTGTGATGGAACAGATTCTTGCCTACAGAAAAGGTGATGAATATTATACGTTTTTAGGTAAGGATGAACTTGAACACCAGATACCTTCTATTAAAAAGAAGTTTCTGAAATATGGGGATTTCGCCGGTAAAACTGTTCGCCAGGTTTTTGGAGATAATCTCGACGACGCAAAAATGACAAGGGCGGTCAGCTTTACATCTGTTTCCCTTATAAACGATAAAAGAGGAAATTATACAGCAACTCCTTTGCCTTTAATGGCACAAACAGCTCCTGTTTACAGCATTGCAACCGGCGATTTTAACAAGGATGGTATGATTGATCTGATTGCGGGAGGAAATTTTTATGGTGTGCTGCCTTATGAAGGAAGATATGATGCCATGTTGCCGGTTTATGCTCGGGGAGATGGCCATGGTGGTTTCAGGAATGACCTGCCCGTTGAGGATGCTTTACAGATCAGGGGCGAAATAAGAGATATAAAAAGCATCAGGCTTGCTGGTGGAAAAAAAGGAATTGTGATTGCGCGTAACAATGATTCAGCAGTTATTTTAACCTGGAATGACCGTTAAAACGCAGTGTTATCAATGGTTTGAGTGCATAAAGAAAATATTTGTACAAAATATTTATTGAAAATCAACTACTTACAGAGGTGCACTAAAAAATACTTCTCCATTTTCTTGGGTTGTGCCTGTATATTCTCCTACCTTTGCGCTCCCTAAAATAAACAAAGGGTCATCACCGGGATGGCGGTGGTATATTTTCAAACCCGGGTAAGTCCGGTAAAATTAAAAGTATGAGTAAACTTCATTTCACCACAAAGCATGCAAATGCAGCTTCCGTACAGCGTAACTGGTACGTTGTTGACGGGACCAATCAAACTGTGGGACGTATCTGCAGCAAGGTAGCTGCTGTTCTTCGTGGAAAGAACAAGGCCTATTATACGCCCCATGTGGATTGCGGAGATTTTATCATTTTTATCAATGCCGATAAAGTAAAATTTACCGGTAACAAGCTGGATGAAAAAGAATATCAGCATGTTTCAGGTTATCCTGGCGGTCAGAAAATTGAAATTGCAAAAGACCTTCAGAAACGCAGACCTGAAATGATTGTTGAGCGTGCTGTAAAAGGTATGCTGCCGAAAAATCGCCTTGGCAGGCAGATGTTCAAGAAACTATATGTATATGTTGGATCTGAACATCCGCATACTGCACAGAAACCAGCTGAATTGAAATTCTGATTAAAAAATATTCCAAAAAAAATATAAATGGAAAAACAAAAAACCGCGGTTGGCCGTCGCAAGGAAGCAGTTACCAGGATTTTCCTGAGTAAGGGCGATGGTAAGATCACCGTGAATGACCTGGATTATAAACTTTATTTTCCTCAGGTTTATCTGCAGAATCAAGTCGAACTTCCTTTTACTACTATTGAAGGAACAGGAAAATTCGACGTTCAGATCAATGCTGCTGGTGGTGGAAAAAAAGGACAGGCAGAAGCATCAAAACTCGGCATTGCCCGTGCTTTGATAACTGTTAATCCTGAATGGCGTCCGGCTCTGAAAGCTGCAGGTCTGCTTCACCGTGATTCAAGGGTTGTGGAGAGAAAGAAATTTGGTAAGAAGAAAGCCAGAAGAAGCTTCCAGTTCAGTAAACGTTAAGGAATATTTTCTTCCTGCGGAATACTGCAGAGATGAAAAAAGATTTATAAAACATTATATACAAAACATACAATGGAAAATAACACTTCGTTACAACAGCAGTTATTGGAAGCCGGTGTTCATTTCGGGCATCTGCGTAAGAAGTGGAATCCCAAGATGCTGCCTTACATCTACGCTGAGAAAAAAGGCATTCACATCATCGATCTGAATAAAACAGTGGAATGCCTGCAGGATACTGCGGCTGCACTGAAAAGCATCGCCAAAAGCGGTAAGAAGATCATGTTCGTGGGAACCAAAAAACAGGCAAAAGAAATTATCACTGAATGTGCACAGCGCATCAACATGCCTTATGTTACTGAACGTTGGTTGGGTGGAATGCTTACCAATTTCAATACTGTAAGAAAAAGCGTGAAGAAAATGCAGAGCATTGAAAAGATGCTTGGTGATGGCAGCTTTGATAATATCACAAAAAAAGAACGTCTCCAGCTTTCCCGTGATAAGGATAAAATGGAAAAAGTTCTCGGTGGTATCGCTCAACTGGGACGCGTACCTGCTGCTTTGTTCATTATCGATATCGGCCATGAACATATCGCGCTTGCTGAAGCAAAACGCCTTGGCATAGCAACATTCGGAATGGTTGATACAAACTGTGATCCGAACAAGGTTGATTTCCCTGTTCCTGCAAATGACGATGCAACAAAATCTATCGCGATCATTGCAAATTATATTACAGCTGCAATCGCTGAAGGTCTTGCTGAACGCCAGGCAGAGAAATCTGACGAGTCTGATGTAGAAGAAGAAGTATCAGAAAAATCACCACGCTTTGAACTCGGGGAAGATGAAGACAAGAGCGGTAACAGGAGAGGAAAAGCACAGCCGAAACGCCGTGTTCCAGGTCCTGGTGCCGGTGGACGCAGACCAGCTACGAAGAGATAATCTTCAGGTGGTCGCATGATTTGAAATCGTCAGAATCTGAATTATTAAAAATAAAAAAGCGCCCTGTAGGTTCGCTTTTGCAGGGCCGGAGGAATATATGAGTACAGTAACAATTACCGCTGCAGATATTAATAAGCTGCGCCAGATGACTGGTGCAGGAATGATGGATTGTCGTAAGGCACTCACTGAAACCAATGGTGATTTTGAAGCTGCTATTGACTGGTTACGTAAGAAAGGTCAGAAAGTGGCTGCGCTCCGTAACGATCGTGAAGCTAAAGAAGGTGTGGTACTTGCTAAAACAACAGGCGATAATAAAACCGGCATTGCAATATGCCTTAGTTGTGAAACTGATTTTGTGAGCAAGAATGCTGATTTTGTCGCTTTTGCACAGAGCATAATTGATGCAGCGATAGCAAATAATGTAAAGTCTGCTGAAGAGCTGAACAGCGCCAGTATCGGTGGAGCAAAAATTGCTGACCTGGTGAATGATAAACTTGCAAGCATCGGTGAGAAAATCGCGGTATCGAAATTTGAAAGAATTGACGCTGAGTATGTTGCCTCTTATATCCATGGAGCAAATCGTATGGGCGTGCTCGTTGGGTTGAGCAAAGCGGCTCCGGAAGCAGGAAAAGATATCGCAATGCAGATCGCTGCGATGAATCCCCTTGCTGTTGACCCGGCTGCAATTCCTGCTGATGTTGTACAGCGTGAAAAAGCCATCGTAACTGAGCAGATCAAAACCGATCCTAAAATGGCCGGCAAACCTGAAGAGATGATCAATAAGATCGCTGATGGTAAATTGAATGCTTATTTTAAAGAAAGCACTTTACTTGCACAGGCTTACGTGAAAGATAATGGTATCAGTGTGGCAGATTATATCAAGTCTGTTGACAAGGATCTGAAGGTGATCGGTTTCAAACGAATAGCTTTAGGTTAAATTATCGAAATATTTTTCTGATAGAAAATCCCGGTCGAAGGCCGGGATTTTTCTTTTCCGTTAAACGTTCAACGTTAAACGTTCAACGTAAATCAGTTCTCATTATCTTCGCTTTATGCAGCCAGTATTCAAACGTGTTCTTCTGAAATTATCCGGTGAATCATTAATGGGACAGAATAATTTCGGATTAGATCCTTCGGTGATCAGTAAATATGCCCTCGAAATCAAATCAATTGTAGATATAGGTGTTGAAGTTGCCGTTGTGATCGGTGGCGGAAATATATACAGGGGCATGAATGAATCAGAGACGGGTATTGAACGCGCACATGGCGACTATATGGGTATGCTGGCAACAGTTATCAATGGAATGGCCATGCAGGCAATGCTGGAGAAGCTAGGGGTGTATACGCGGCTTCAAAGCGCCATTAAAATGGAACAGGTGGCTGAGCCGTATATAAGGCGTCGCGCAATCCGCCACCTCGAAAAACATCGTGTGGTGATTTTCGGCGCAGGAACTGGAAATCCTTATTTCACGACTGATACTGCAGGTTCATTACGCGCTGTTGAAATCAATGCGGATGTAATTCTGAAAGGAACACGTGTTGACGGAATTTATACTGCAGATCCTGAGAAGGACCCGACAGCAACTAAATATGAAACCATTACCTATAAGGAATGTCTTGAGAAGAATCTCCGGGTAATGGATATGACAGCATTTACACTCTGCATGGAAAACAATATTCCGATTATTGTTTTTGATATGAATAAACCGGAGAATCTGAAACGTGTTGTGTTGGGTGAAAAGGTGGGAACCCTTGTAAAATAATTTTTTCTCCAATCAAAAATTCCTGGATATGACTATTGCTGATATCAGGAAAGATTATAAAATCGCTTCGCTCAACGAAGCTGATGTAAAGGAAAATCCATTTCTTCAATTTGATGCCTGGTGGAAGGAAGCTATACGTGCTGAAATTGATGAAGTAAACGCAATGACGCTTGCTACTGTTGCTGCTGATGGCAAGCCTGCTGCTCGTACTGTGTTGCTGAAAGGCTTTGATGAATCCGGCTTTGTGTTCTATACAAATTATTTCAGCAGGAAAGGTTCCGAGATAAAAGATAACAACGATGCTGCTTTGCTGTTTTTCTGGAAAGAACTTGAACGACAGGTACGCATTGAAGGCCGCATACAACTTACATCTTCCACGGAAAGTGATGAGTATTTTGCTTCAAGACCTCTTGAGAGTAAACTGGGTGCCTGGGCCTCGCCACAAAGTCAGTTGATCTCAGGCAGGCGGGAACTTGAAGAACAGTTTGAAAGGATGCGGCTGAAATTTGAAGGAAAAGAAATTCCACGTCCTCCGCACTGGGGTGGTTACCGATTGGTTCCTCAGAAAGTTGAATTCTGGCAGGGAAGGCCTGGCAGACTACACGATCGTTTACTTTATACCCGCTACGATATCAATAATTGGAATATAAGCAGGCTGGCACCATGATGTAACGTTGAACGTTAAACGTTAAACGTTCAACGTTACCCAGTGTTATTTTTCTGCAGATTTCTTCGGTGCAGCTTTCTTTGCAGGTCTTGCAGGCCTTGATTTGCCAAAAGAACCTTTGAAGATTTTTCCCTTTTTCGATTTTTTATCACCTCTTCCCATGTTATGAATATTAATTTGTACAAAAATAAAAAAAGCAAGTCACATATGCAGACTTGCTTTTTTAATACAATTGGTTGCGATTATAATTTAGAAGTCAGTTCTTTACCTGCTTTAAAACGTGCAACCTTTTTAGCTTTGATTTTGATTACTTCGCCTGTCTGAGGGTTACGGCCATTGCGTGCTGCTCTTTTAGACACAGAAAACGTACCAAAACCAACCAGTGTTACTTTACCATTACCTTTCAGTGTTTTAGTAACCGCTTCGATAAAAGAATCCAGAGTGGCATTTGCCTGTGTTTTAGTGATGCCCGCATCATCAGCAATTTTGGCAATCAATTCAGCTTTGTTCATAGTAGAATTTTTAAAAAATTTTAAACGTGGACAAATTTAGACGGTTTTAATTTACCACAAAATTTTTTTTCGGATGAAACAACGCTGCAATGCAGGCAGGACGGGCATTACAAAGGACTATACTAAAATGTAAATTTAACACTGCGAATGACCTGGCCCTGAAACCCTTGCGGGACGTGCATTACAGGGTAGCAGGCTGAAAACTTTGCTGGACGCGGGTTCCCGGAGAATATACTAAAAAAAATCAGCGGCAAAAGTTAATAAATTATATTTCCCACAGTCAGTTGATAACTTCCATTATTGTTCTGAACAACATCACTTGTTCACCCCAATTTTCAATAACTTTTTTCCGCATTGCCGGTGCAAATTGTTCAATATAATTATGATAGTGTTGTAAACTACTGCAGAAGTATTGAATGGCATACGTAACGCCATCACTCTCATCCATTTCCAGTAAATGTAAAATACGATGATGAGTAAACATTCCAGTGGCTAATACATCAGGGATATGAATTTCCTTCATCCATTTTAACCATGACTCAGTAATTAAAGGATCAACTTTGGCAGTAACATTGTAAATAAACATATCCTGGAGCGGGAATTATTATCCGGAATAATTCAATTTTACAAAATAAAAGTTACGGATTCAGTTCAAGAAAAACCGGGCAGTGGTCACTGTGTTTCACATCCGGATAAATCTCTGCATTTTTCAGATTACTTTTCAACGGCTCTGTAGCATTAATATAGTCGATACGCCAGCCTTTGTTCTGAAGTCTGACAGAGGGGAAGCGCTGACTCCACCAGGAATACCTCGCAGGTTCCGGATGAAAATGACGAAAGGTATCAATCCATCCGTTGGAATAAAATTTATCCATCCATGTTCTTTCCTCGGGAAGAAAGCCGGATGAATTTTTGTTTCCTTTCGGATCATGTATATCAATTTCTTTATGCGCAATATTATAATCGCCGCAGAGAATCAGTTTAGGATATTTTTTTTTCAGCTTATTGAGGTACTGATAGAATTCATCAAGCCATTCATATTTAAAAGTCTGCCGGATATCTCCTGTGGTACCTGAGGGAAAGTAAGCATTGATTAAACGAATGGCACCGAAGTCAAGTTGTAATACGCGGCCTTCATCATCACTTGTCTGATGCCCCGTACCATATACAATATTGTCAGGTTTTATTTTCGTAAGTACAGCAACACCACTATAACCTTTTTTTTGTGCACTATACCAGTAGTCATGATATCCGATATCATTGAATTGCTGATGTGTTACATTTTCTTTCTGGGCTTTTGTTTCCTGTATGCAGATGATATCAGCAGGATCAGTTTTCAGCCAGTCGAGAAAACCTTTATTGAGTGCCGCCCGGATTCCGTTGAGGTTATAGCTGATTATTCTCATGCAGCTAATGTAAGAAAAACGTTGAACGTTTTACGTTTGACGTGAAACGTTTACCTGAAGTGAAACACGATATTGTGAAATTATGCAGCGGGTTGTCAGGTTATTAGGTTTTCAGGTCTTCAAGTATTTTTGATTTTGAGTTATCAGCCGTTCCAGATGCGCCCTTAAAAAACAAATCCAAATTCATGAACTTAATAACCTGACACCTTGACAACCTGATAACATTTATTCTGAGTCAGCGTATAACGTTAAACGTATAACGTACAACTTATTCCAGTACTGGCCGCAGCCAACGTTCTACAATATCCCTGTCCATTTCCTTTCTTTCAGTATAATCCGCAAGTTGATCTTTTTCAATCTTACCGACACCGAAATATTTTGCTTCCGGATTTGCGAAATACCATCCACAAACGGAAGCCGCGGGATACATAGCCAGCGATTCAGTCAGGGTGATGCCGGTATGTTCTGTTGCATTCAGCAAGTGAAATAATTTATATTTCTCTGTATGATCCGGGCATGCAGGATAGCCTGGAGCAGGACGGATCCCAAGATATTCTTCCTTTATCAATGCATTGTTGTCAAGCGATTCATCAGGAACATAACCCCAGTATTCACGACGAACTTTCTGGTGCAGACATTCTGCAAAAGCTTCTGCTAGTCTGTCGGCAAGGGCTTGCAGCATGATTTTATTATAGTCATCATACTGCGACTCGAATTTCTTTATATGAGGTTCAATGCCTGCGATTGTAACAGCAAATGCACCGATATAGTCTTGTTTATTGTTATCAGCCGGGCAGATAAAATCAGCCAGCGATATATTAGGTTGGCCCGCGGCTTTTTTAACCTGCTGGCGAAGACATTCCAGGTGTATTACTTTACCGGAACCAGCTTCTTCCTGCAGAACAGATATCGTGTCTCTTCCATTGCTGTTTGCAGGCCAGAAGCCAATTACACCATGTGCCTGCAACCAGTTTTCATTGATGATCAGTTCAAGCAAAGCCCTGGCATCATTATATAATTTAGTCGCTTCCTTTCCTACTACTGAATCTTCAAGTATAGCTGGAAACTTGCCTGCCATTTCCCAGGCTATAAAAAACGGACTCCAATCCATAAAGGGCACCAGCTCCCTCAATGAAAAATTTTTGAAAACAAGTGGCTGTTTCAATTCAGGGATTACCGGGGTGAATGAATTCCAGTCAATCTTAAATCTGTTCTGAACTGCAGCTTCATAGCTAATCAGCTGTTTAGTTGTTTTTTTGGAAGCAAAATCTTCCCTTAGTTTCTGGTATTCTTTACTTATCTGGCCGAGGAAGGCAGGTTTATTCTCTTTATTCAGCAGGCTACCGGCAACGGTTACACTGCGCGATGCATCCAGAACATGTACAACGCCGTGATCGTATTGTTCCGCGATTCTTACGGCCGTATGCATACGTGAGGTAGTGGCGCCACCGATAAGAAGTGGCTGTGTCATATTACGCCTCTTCATTTCATGCGCAACGTGCACCATTTCATCCAATGAAGGCGTGATCAAACCACTCAAACCGATAATGTCAGCTTTCTGCTTCTGTGCTTCATCAAGAATTCTGTCAGCAGGTACCATCACTCCCAGATCGATGATTTCATAACCGTTGCAACCCAATACAACACCTACAATATTTTTTCCGATATCATGTACATCGCCTTTAACTGTTGCCATCAGAATCCTTCCGGCAGAAGATGCCTGCGCTTTTTCAAGCTCGATATAAGGTGTAAGAACCGCGACACTTTTCTTCATTACACGGGCGCTTTTCACTACCTGCGGAAGAAACATTTTTCCACTTCCGAACAAATCACCGACCACATCCATTCCTGCCATCAATGGCCCTTCTATCACATCGAGGGGACGAGGATATTTCAACCTTGCCTCTTCTGTATCAGCATCAATATATTCTGTAATGCCATTTACGAGTGCATGTTTCAATCGCTCTTCTACAGAATTGTTGCGCCATGTTTCGTCCCTTTCAACCACTTTACCTTTTGCTTTTACTGTTTCTGCAAAAGCAATCAGTTTTTCGGTGGCTTCATTGTTGTCGTTACCCCTGTTAAGAATCACATCTTCACAAAGCTGGCGCAGTTCAGGATTTATTTCGTCATATACCACCAGCTGGCCGGCATTTACGATACCCATATCCATACCGGCTTTTATCGCGTAGTAGAGAAAAACAGAATGCATCGCCTCCCGCACATGTTCATTACCCCTGAACGAAAAAGACAGGTTGCTTACACCACCACTGATTTTTGTAAGGGGCAAACGTTCTTTGATGGCTTTTGTTGAACGTATAAAGTCGTTCGCATAATTGTTATGTTCTTCCAGCCCGGTTGCAATCGCGAATATATTCAGATCGAATATGATATCCTGCGGTGGGAAGCCGACTTTTTCTGTTAGAAATTTATAAGCACGTTCACATATTTCTATCCTCCTTTCATATGTATCAGCCTGGCCTTTTTCATCAAAAGCCATTACAATAACGGCGGCACCATAACTCCTGCAGATAACGGCCTGCTCATAAAATTTGTCCTCTCCTTCTTTCAGTGAAATTGAATTCACAATACATTTTCCCTGAACACATTTCAATCCCGCTTCTATGATATGAAATTTAGAAGAATCGATCATTACCGGAATTTTTGCAATATCCGGTTCACTCTGCAACTGATTTAAGAAAGTAACCATTGCCAGTTCTCCATCCAGCAATGCATCATCCATATTGATATCAAGAATCTGTGCGCCATTTTCCACCTGCTGCCGTGCAACAGTCAGTGCTTCTTCATATAATCCTTCGCGGACCAGTCTTGCAAATTTTTTCGAGCCGGTTACATTTGTTCGTTCACCGACATTGATAAAATTTGTTTCAGGCCTCACCACTAATGGCTCAAGTCCTGATAATCTTAAATATGGTTTAATAGAAACTTCTTTTCTCATATATGGTTCAGAATAATAAACTGCGTTTTATTTGGCTATGCGAAATTTTCTTCAAGAACCGGAAGGGCTCTTGGTTTAATACTTTTAACATGCTGAGCAATATGGCTGATATGATCAGGTGTTGTACCACAGCATCCACCGACAATGTTTACGAATCCTTCCTGGGCCCAGTCTTCTAAAAAATGTGCTGTCTGTTCAGGTGTCTCATCGTATTCTCCCATTGTATTTGGTAAACCTGCATTTGGATATGCAGAAATATAGCAGGTAGCGATCTGCGAAAGCTCTTCGATATGTGGTCGCATCTGGTCTGCACCAAGCGCACAATTTAATCCGATACTGATTGGATTCGCATGCTGAACTGAAGTATAAAACGCTTCCAGTGTTTGCCCGCTCAAGGTTCTACCTGAGGCATCTGTGATTGTACCACTGATCATCAGCGGCAATTCAGGCTTTTTCGAATCGCGGAAATATTTTTTCACTGCATAAATTGCAGCTTTTGCATTTAATGTATCAAAAATTGTTTCTATCAGCAGTATATCCACGCCGCCGTCAACAAGTCCGGTTATTTGTTCGAGATAGGCATTGGCAACTTCTTCAAATGTGATTGATCTGAAGCCAGGGTTGTTCACGTCAGGAGAAAGTGACAGTGTTTTGTTCATTGGCCCGATTGCGCCTGCAACAAATGGTCCTGGTTCATTTCGCCTTGAAGGGTTTTTTACCAGGAATTCTTCTATGGCTGCCCGGGCACATTTCGCAGAAGCTACATTCAGTTCATATGAAAGACTGCTCATATTATAATCAGCCATCGAAACTGCCTGGGAGTTGAAGGTGTTTGTTTCAATAATATCCGCGCCGGCTTCCAGGTATTCGAGGTGTATTGCTTTGATAATCTGTGGTTGAGTGATGCTGAGGAGGTCATTGTTGCCTTTCAGGTCACTTGGATAGTCAGCGAAACGAGTACCCCTGTAATCAGCTTCCGAAAGTTTATAGCGTTGAATCATGGTACCCATGGCACCATCAATAATCAAAATTCTCTTCTTAAGGAGTTCTTGTATTCCGTCCATAGTGATAACTTTTAAAATACAGACTTAAAACGTTGAAAAACTGCGGGTAATATAGCTGCAAGAAGAAAAGGTAGAATTCAGTTGGGGAATTTGATATGGTGTTCCGCCTTGCTGTTTATTAGTTCAATCCGGCTTGCAGCCATTTTACCAGGGGCAGGATGAACAATAAACAAATCCGCCGGCCCCATTACGCAAAATTAGGCCTTCGGAGAAAGATGGCAAAATGTTGTCAGGCAAGAGGCAAGAGGCAAGAGGAACAGCCAGTTAATAGTTTAGAGTACGTTAAAACGTTTAACGTTCAACGTTTAACGTAAGTATTATAGTCGTTTGAAATGGAGTTCATCATCCTGGGCGGGGTTATCGTCCTCCAGGTGGATAAAGCTGCTGGTACGCTCAATTTTTTCCCAGTCGTCGTTTATTTCTTCCAGAACGGGGTCATTGCCGAAGTCGATGGTAAATTCTTCTGAAGTTTCATGCCAGGTACCGGTAACTGTAGTGCCGTTTTTAACCGCTTTAACCTGTCCGTTAGAAAGAAATTCGAAAACATATCCTGAAAAATCGGATGTTTCATTCTTTTCATCCCAATAGTAGTGAATCACCCATTGTCCGCTGAGGTTTCCGGGCGAATCAGGTTTGTCATCTTTTGAACAGGAGAATAAAACTACAGTCGTAAATAGCAGGGTAATCAATCGGAGAACCTTCATCAGTTTCAGCATTTATTGTACGGTAATAATCAATATGTATACCAGTACGTTAAAAAGTAAGCCAGAGACTATTAAAAAAAACAGAAAATGTGATTACCTGGAAACATAATGCTCCAGGGGCTGGCGGTTTTGTAAACTGCGGGCGAGGGTCATTTCATCTGCATATTCCAGCTCGCCACCAAAAGATATACCACGGGCGATGGTTGTGATTTTGAGATTCTGTTGCTGCAGTTTTTTCTGGATATAGTAAATCGTAGTATCTCCCTGTATCGTGGGACTTAACGCGAAAATTAATTCTTCTACTTGCTTTTCACCTGCACGGGTCAAAAGCGCTTCGATGGTCAACTGATCCGGACCTATTCCGTCAAGTGGTGAGATAACGCCACCAAGCACATGATAAATGCCGTTAAACTGTTGTGTGCTTTCGATAGCGATTACATCGCGGATAGTTTCAACTATACATATCAGTTCCTTTTTGCGTGATGGATTGCTGCAGATAGAACAGATTTCTTGGTCGGCAATATTGAAACAGCGTGAACAGAAACGGATATTCTTCCGCATGTCAGCTACCACTTCACTGAATTCTGTTACCTGGGATTCTTCCTGCTTGAGTAAATGCAATACAAGGCGAAGCGCCGTTTTTTTTCCGATGCCGGGAAGTTTGGCAAATGCATTAACAGCGGATTCCAGTAATTGTGATGAAAATTGCATATTACAAATGTACTGCTACTTGTTCAGGTCGGATAAATCCATTGTGAATTCGTTGTCCCAGTTTGAACGGACATTTAATAATTGTTTTCTTAATACAACCCGCTCGGGCTGCAGCTTTTGCCAATAATTACCCGTATCCCAAACACCATTTGCATTTGTATCATACAGTATCCTTATTTCATATTCACCAGGGCGGAAAAGAGGATATTGTATACGGCCGGTGTTCAGTAAAACTGACATCTCCAGTTTATCAGATTTATAGAATAAAAGCCTCGGATGCAGTGTGGTATCCAGGTTTGTAATATTGATACGGACAGAACCGTAGTCAGTAGTATTTTTTGCTGCGAAAGCAATCGTGTCTGTACGAAGAATTGAATTTCCAAGAGAGTCGGATGCAAAATCTTTCTGGATGATCAGGTTGTATTTCTTTTCAGGAATCCACTGATGTGTAATGACCAGTTTTTTCGGAGAAGAGTCAGGTCTGATTGTATAAGGCCTCACCGGACTAAAACCTTCATCAGTAAAAATCAGTTTTGTACTGTCCCAGTCTTTAAGCGGATTCTCAAAATTCAATTCAAGATTTCCGAGAATATCTACACGGCCATTTTCAAGATTGGTTGAATATTTCAGGCGTTTGTCGTCTTTATTTTTCTGCTGATCGGCTTTCGATGTTGTACCGGAGCTTTTAGGTTTTTCTTCCTCTTCTTTTTCCTGTTTTTCAATAAAAGCATACATCACAGGATTTGAGGGCTGACCGGAACTTACCGGTTGATCCAGAAAAGCGATCAATTCTGAAGGGTCATATTTTTTCCCACCATCCATATCACCCAATGCAAAGAGTCTGTATTCTCCCGGGGAAAGGTGAGTAAAACTGAAATTTCCATCACGATCCAGTTTTGTATAATACCTCGGTCTGTCCTTAGCAACAGCAGAATCATCCATATTCCGGTGCAAAACTGCAATCATTGTACTATCTGTCTTCCCGCTTTCCGCGATAAAAACTCTTCCATGTATAGTGAGAGAATCAATCACCGGACCTGTCGAAAATGTATAGGAAAAGTTTCTCAGGATATTACTTTCATTGATGTCTTTTATCGCATCTCCAAAATGAATTGTGTAGGTTGTATTTTCTTCAAGTGTGTCCTTGAGTTTGATCGTCACATTCTTCAACCGGCCTTCAACAGTCGGGTTAATTTTGGGCACAGGCGAAAACACAAGTTTTTCGAAGGGATTGTCCAGTGTGATATATTCATCAAATTCCAGTACAATTTTATTACCTCTGAAATTCCTGGTGTTTTCTCCTGGTTCAGCTTTTATCAGAACAGGGGCAATTGAGTCCCTTGCTCCACCAGTGGGTGGCATAGGCTGGCCGCAGGCAGTTAATAGCAGCCAGGAGAAACATATTAAAGAAAAGAATCCATTAAGACGGGAATAATATTTAGTACACATAAAAGAACAAGGGTGCAAACTTAGGCGCTTTTCCTCTTATCGCATGCCCGGAAAAAGTTAAACGTTATCGATTTATGATTCGAGATCTTCATCGGCTTCAACAGTTTCATGTAAAGCGACTGCCATATTGTTGGTTTTTACAAAATTGCACCAATGGCAATCCTCTTTACCACAGCCGGTGTAAAAATCGTGCGCCTGGATTTTTGCCCAGGTATCGGTTATCTGGTGAGATACTGTGGTGATATCCTGGGGATTTATCTCGATTTTGCGTCTGCGGTAATCTTTTTTCTTATCAGGTTCGATAAAGTCAAATTCAGTACTTACCACTTTCCAGTCACGTGATTTTTCATTATCCACGAGGATCTTATAAAAAACCGCCTGCCGCCAGTAGTCGCCACCGTTAGGTTGTTTTTCTGAGGGACCTTTGAGTTTGTCTGTAGCTTTTTCAGGATCACCGGTTTTGTAATCCACTACGTTTACATTTTTACCTTCAAATTCAAGTTTGTCAATTTTGCCTTTCAGGGGAACACCTTCCACTGCCACATTTTTGATATTTCTTTCAATGCTTACGATGGTATTGAAGGTATGAATGTACTTATCATAATAGTTTGACAGTACATCATGCCCATATTCAAGGCGACGGACAAACTGTTCATGCGTAAAACTTTCCCGGTGCCGGTGCATATACCATTCAAAATCATTAATAAATTCTTCTTTACCAGGGAATACTTCTTTTTCACCACGTTTACGGAATAATTGTTCGAGTGCATAGTGAACAGAAGAACCGAATTCTGTTGCTTCATTCTTCGGAGAAGGAATCCTGATCAGGTTTTTAAAATAAAATTCCAGCGGACATTTCAGGTAATTATTGAGAGCGGTAACATTCATCGAAAATTTGTCAAGCATTCTCTTCACAAATTCTTCCTCCAGCTTTGCTATTTCAGGAATTGTTTCAGTAAAACTCAGCATTGTAAACTGGTCCATGATTTCATCCGAAACATGCACTTTATTTACATTCAGCCGTGGGTTGCTATCGAGTATTTCAGCAATGAATCGTGATGGCTCCTGTTCTTTGCCATCGTCTTTAAACCTGGCAAATGAAATGTACAGATGTTGTTCGGCCCGTGTTAATGCAACGTAGAAAAGCCGGCGAAGTTCTTCCTCAGAGCTTGCGGCCGAAAGAGTCGTGAACATGGTATCCGGGAAACTATAGCCACCAGATGGTTTTCTCTTTTTCTCCCAAACAGCAGCGTTGCATCCGGCAAAAAACACATAACGAAACTCAAGTCCTTTTGAACCGTGTGCTGTGAGCAGATTAACACCATCTTCATTTCCACTCACCTGAACAAGGGGTAAGCGGATTCCTTCTTTCTCCATCAGGTCAACCAGGTTTACAAGCTCCTGCAGACCCATAGCCGGTGCGCGACGTGTTTCTTCACGTATGAAATTGAACAGTCCGGTAAGGATCTGAAAGTCACCATGCCGGTCAGCACCCTGCATAACAGAATTCAATACTCCGGCCTTTCGGATAACAAGTTCGAACAAACCCTGTAGTGTAAGGTTTGGAACTGCGCCTATTAATTCTTCCAGTATTGCTGAAGCTTTCCTGAGATTTTCATTTATGGCAGGAGTAAAAAGATCTTTAGGAGGTAAGGAGCTTTTATGAATAAGTTGCTGGCGCAGATTGGTTTTTTCTGCTTTGTATTTTTTTTCAGCGGTTTCAAAACTGAGCTGCGCAATTACTATCGGAGGAATATTAAACCAGTCGAAATGCAGCAATTCAAAAAGCAGCTCTTCTCCGCCAAAGGGAAGATCGTGTTCCGCAGCCAGGTAACGTAACAGGGTAGTGATTTTAGCGGCAAGGGGCAGATCAAGAATATTGAGAAATCGTTTACTGTACACCGGTATGTTTCTTTTTTTGAAAACATCCATCAGCGTTTCACCATAACGATTTTCTTTATATATGATCGCTATCTTACCAGGTGATACCCCCTCGTTTATAAGATTTTCCACATCGATAGCTACGCCAGCCATCTCATTTTGCTGAGATTGATATTCATTAATAACAGGAGCATGTTCCAGTTTGTTGATGGCAGCGTTTGAAGAAATCAGTTCTTTAGTAAGGCCTGACAATTTTTTAACCAGGCGTTCATCATTTCTGTTGATCAACGCACCCGATAAATTCAGGATCGGTTGTACAGAACGGTAATTGTTTGTAAGTACAACCCGCAGCAAATCGTTCTGATACTGGTTAGCAAATTCAAGCATATTCTCCACGTTGGCACCCTGGAAACGAAAAATACTCTGGTCGTCATCGCCAACAACAAAAATGTTCGGCTTATCCCAATAGTTAATAAGCAGGCTAACGAGTTTATTTTGTGTACCGCTGGTATCCTGGAATTCATCTACAAGTATGTAAAGAAATTGTTCCTGGTATCGGTTGAGCAGCAGGTGATTTTCTTCAAAAGCCTTTATCACCCAATTAATCATATCGTCAAAATCATAGCGGTTTTTTTTCCTCATGATTTCCGTAAACGGGTCATAAAGATTTACAGCCGCACGGAGTTTGTTCATTTTTTCCGTCTCCTCACTAATCCTTTCTTTTTTTAAATCGCCTGCCTGGTATTCCTTGTATTTTCTTTTATAAATAAATTCGTCTCGGTTTGGAAGATCGTTCAGGTACGTTTCAATTCTTTCGTTTACCCATGCAGGTGACCAGCCTTCTTTTTTCATTGTGCTGAACAGCGGAGCCAGGTTGGTGATTTCATAATAAACATCACCACGGTATCTTTTAAGCGGATGGTTTTTCGGGAGTCCGTCAATCAGCTCTTTCAGGTAACTTATTTTCTCCAGTTCTGAAACCGGATCCAATTGTGTTTTTTCGAAATGCGAAAGATTATCCTGAATTACATCATTACAGAAAGCGTGAAAAGTGTAGATATTTACATGATATGCCTCAGGGCCGATAAATTGCAATAATCTCTTACGCATGGCCACTACGCCTGCATCTGTATAGGTAAGACAAAGAATATTTTCAGGGGCGGTATCTGTGTCGAGCAGAATTTTACCGATACGACTGGCGAGGATCTGTGTTTTGCCCGTGCCGGGTCCTGCGATCACCATCACAGGACCTTCAATAGTATCTACAGCCAGTTTCTGCTGTTCATTTAAGCGCTGGTATTCTTCTTCAAATTTTGCTTTTAGTTTCGCTCTGGATAATGACATGCAATTAAACTTTTTTTCCAAACACAGGTTTATCTGTACATAAGCACAAACTCAAATATCCGTTAATGCCGGTTCACTATTTACAACAAATTCAAAAGATTCCTGCTTCACCTGAAGTGGTCTGGAATTTCTTTGCCAATCCTGATAACCTGGCGATACTTACGCCTGATTACCTTAATCTCAGGTACACAAATCAATTATATGGCGAAAAAATGTACCCGGGCCAGGTTTTAACATATATAATGAAGCCTGTATTTGGTATATCTGTTTTCTGGATGACAGAAATCACCCATGTTGAAGCGGGCAAATATTTTATTGATGAGCAGCGAGTAGGACCTTATTCACTCTGGCATCATCAGCATCATTTTAAAGAAATCGCTGGCGGCACCGAAATGACAGATATCATCCATTATAAAAATCCATTCGGGCCTCTTGGAGCGCTTGCAAACATCCTGCTGGTAAGAAAAAAGCTTGAAAGCATATTCGAATTCCGTCGGAAAAAAATTGAAGAACAATTCGGGAAAACAGATGTCAGAGATTAAATTTTTTATTCATCAGTTTTCCTTAAATAGGATGAGGATCTTAAATTAACAATTGCGTGGTTTGTTGGGCTAAAGCCCAATTCTTTTATCTTTCCCCCAGCTAAAGCTGGGGGCTATTGAAAACAGCCTTACGCAAATTCATCGTTCCTCCGGAATTGAAAACCATAATCCATTCGCCTCCCTGGTGCTTACGCCCCGTGGATAGCGACGGGGCTACAAAATTCACCATCCCTACGGGATTGAAAAACTGACATTGTATTTGTGTTTCATTTCTGATTTTTCATACCCAGGATTGAAATCCTGGGCTATAATATCATCGTTCCTACGGAACTAAAAACCACAATTGTATTGGCTGTTTACTTCTTACTTCCAACTTCGGCCGTCGTACTTCAGGTATTGGCTGTTTACTTCTTACCTCGTCCTTCGTACTTCTTACTTCCAAAATACCCTGTTTGTGGTATTGGCTAAAAGAGGCTATAAATTTAATTTCGAAAACGTAACAAGAAAGCTCTTGTTAACCTCGAAAATGTATACCATACAATGAATGTATTCCGGGCTTCCCAAGTTACCTAACCAGGTCCGGATTCAGAGAGCCCCAATGCCACGGGGCTTTTTGATTTAACAGCCAATAAGTTCGAAGTCATAAGCCTTAAGCCGGAAGCCGGAAGCTGAAAGTATTAAGCCATAAGTTGAAGGTCGAAAGTGAAAAGCCTTTAAGCACGATTTTAGAAGTTCAAAGTCAATATAAATTCATTGTTCAAAATTTAAACCTGAAACTTTAATCCCAGGTACTATGAACTAAGAACTATGAACTGTCTTCCACTTCGTATTTCGTACTTCGTACTTATCCCGGCATCCTCGAAATATACTTTTCGATCTGCTTGATCTGATCCACTACCTGTTGTGCGGTAGGTTTCTGGGCCTTAGCCTTGCGGAAAAATTCCTTCGCGGCGCGGAATTCTCTTTTCTGGATCATGATCTGGCACATCTGGAGATAGGCAAGCGACAGACTTTCCTTGTCCGGAATACCGGCTTTGATAGCCTGGCGGATCATGCTTTCACCCTGTTTCATGTCTCCTTTCTGAAGGCTCATCATACCCAGCTGGAGTTTATTTGAACCTTCAGCTTCCCTCATTGATGAGCCGCCGAGTGAGAGGCTCTTTTTCATATGAGTCTCAGCCGAATCAAAATCCTGTTTCATCATGGCCAGATTACCACGCAGGGTATGGTAAACTGAACGCACGGGCTTATACAGCAGGTTTGGAAACCATATGGTATTGAGCACTTTTTCTGCACCTTCGAAATCACCGCTTTCGAGGTGATCCTGTATCAATCGTAAGGGACCTATAAAGAAATGTGTGAATATGAGCAGTGCAGCGATGATATAAAGAGCCAGTGCTGGCCAGAAGCCACTGGAAATATTTATTGCGATTGCACCTAAAAGCGCCGCGATACCCAGCCAGAGTCGATATTTAAGAAAAAGATTAAGCCACTTCATTGTCTAAAATTGGAGGGCAAAGATAGGATGCGAAGTACGAAGTACGAGCGACGAACTGTGAAGTATTTAAATACAGGTTGCTGGTTGCTTGTAACTGGTTTAGTGAACAGGTATTAGTAAACAGTGACGGTTTGCAGAAAACCATTATTTTTGCTGCCCGTTTGGAAGTTAGAAGCCGAAAGCTATGAGCCATAAGCCCAGGGAAGCAGAGCGAAAAGACAGCAGCCGTGAGTCTTGAGCCGGGCTTACTGTTTGTACCTGAAAGTTGATGATGGATTTTTGAGATTATAAACTTTAAACTGTAATCTAAAAACTACTTCGGCCTTCGTCGCTTGTACTTCTTACTACTCTCGGTCCCGTAGTTCAATGGATAGAATATCCCGCAGGCAAAGTGGCCCGGTAGTTCAATGGATAGAATAGGAGTTTCCTAAACTCTAGATACAAGTTCGATTCTTGTCCGGGCTACTTTGCTTCTGCGGGACTAAACTTTAGATACAGGTTCGATTCCTGTCGGGACTACAAGCCCATCAGAGCAAATGCTTCTGATGGGCTTTCTTATTAAGCCGAAAGCTCCGGGCATTGAGCCAGCAGCTGTACCCCTTAAACTTTCTACTTTTTTTTAAGCCGGAAGCTCCAGGCCTCGAGCTGGTGACCAGATAATAAAACTTTCTACTTTTAACTTTCAACTTACTTCGTCGTTCGTAGTTCGTACGTCCTACTTCTGAAGAAGGTTACTGCCCGACTACGTCATTCAGGCGGGGATTTCTGCCGGGACAACAAATCCATCAGAGTGATACTTCCGATGCGCTTTCTTGTTAAGCCGGAAGCTCCAAGCCTTGAGCCATTAACCAATAGTAGTAAAACTTTCTACTTTTTTTTAAGCCGGAAGTTTAAAGCAATTAGCCAGAAGTCGTTTCTGGATCATGTGGATGTCATCTCTGAATTTCCAGTTTCATCTTTTTCTTCCAGAAGTAATAAGACAAAATTCCCGGCACAAACCATATCAGCATGAAAGCCATCATGGGGTCTATTTTTCCCGCCAATGCAATACCAGAATATACAACGGCGATGAGATCAAAAAATAATCCAGCATAAGCCCATTCTTTTATGGTTTTAAGTCCGGGAATTAAAATGACAATCGCTCCAATCACCTTAGCATATCCTGTAAACGGAATAAAATATAATGGATAGCCAAACTGATCATGTATCAGCGTCTTTGCATCGTCGTTTACAACTATGCTGCCATAAGAAGAAAATATCATGAGCGCTGCAAATAAAATTGTAAACACCCAGTAAAGAATGTTAATGGTTTTCGGTTGCATGTTTGTTGAATTGATTTAAACTTTAAAATAAAGAAATTTCAGAATTGGTAGCCGTCATCCTGATAAATCTATGTTCCGGTATTTCAGGCGGCAGGCGTTTTCTAAAAAGAATATTAATCCTGTAGTTCAATGTCTACCCAACTGTCATTCAGGAAGGCTCGCTTTTGAAAGATTGATGAACGCTTATTGATTCCGGTTATTTAACAGCTGTCCTGGATTCAGTTTTAGAGAGTAAAAATCGAAATCTTCTTTCTTAACACGCTATTTCGCCTGTGTAAGATTCAAATAAAAAAGCTCCAGATTTTTCAGCACAATGCCTGTAATCAATATAAAAATTTACTGCGCTTTAACCGGTACTATGAATCTCGTATCTGACCATTCAAAAATAATATTTATAGCACCGTCGGCTTCCGTCATCGAGATGGTATATTGCTCGACAGGTTGGCTGGCACGAGTGGATGGAACTTTTGTATGCAAAACATCCAGACTTGAATCAGGTTCGAAGGCACCCCATTTCCCGGTTTCTGAATTCAAAACAATGTCAAATGCATCGGCACCCGGAATTGCATACATGCGATATGTACCTGCGTTAACAGGCTGTCCGTTAAATAAAGCATTTTTATTTAAGGAAATTTCTGTGGATTCATTCGCTCCGAGTCGCCAGTATTTGCCATAAGGTTGAAGGGCTTTCTGTTCTTCAGTACCAAAAATCAAACGTCCCCGTACGGAGGGCCGGCTGTATTTTACCGAAACTATAAGGCCATTGGCGGTTAATTCTGTTTTTCCAGGAGGACTCAAAGTCCGGTTGCGGTAATTGAGATAAGCAAAACCAATGGCCAGTAATACAACCAAAGACACAATTCCTATTATTATTTTCTTTTTCATATCCGATTATTTTATCTGGTAAAGTATGCCCCGGAAATCAGCACAGGTTGGGCTATTAAAACTGATCATTCACGGGGCGAAGGTTGTAATCTATTAAAGAAAAGCTTCCGAAACAAATTGAGATACTGATGATTCAGTTATTGTTTGGACTCCATTTTATATTTCCCGTTAATTTAATAACATGTATAATACTTTGTGAAGAAAACTAACAGGTAATTAAAAACAGATTTCCAGTTCTGACGCACCCAATATTTTCCTTGTTCCGATACCTTTTTGCTTCCCTAAAATACAGTTTGCAAAACCTCAACGGAAATATAAATCCCATTGATCTCAATAAAATAGTCCTGATTTAAATAGTCAAATTTTTTAACTGAATATTTTTCTATAAATATTCCTACATTTAGATATTATTATTCTGTATGAAGAAATTTCAAATCGGGGAATTCGAAGAAGTTGTTTTGCTGGTGATAGGGATTTTGCAGGGAGAAGCTTATGGATTCGCTGTAAAGCTGGAAATCGAAAAACGGTTGTCCCGGACTGTCAGTATGGGTGCCCTGCATACTGCGTTGCTCAGGCTCGAAGAAAAAGGATATGCGAAATCCTTTGCCGGAGAACAAACAGCAGAGCGCGCGGGGAGGCCACGTCGGTATTTTGAAATTACTGCACTGGGCAAAAAAGCCCTGGAATACATCCGGGCATCACGTGAAGAGTTATGGAAAGCCTTACCGGGACATTTATGGAACATCAAAAAAGTTTAAATAAAAGCAATGGAAAAAGTTTCCTGGTTCGGACAGCTGCTGCTCTTTTTGTTCAGGCATTTTTCGGATCCACGCATGCGTGATCATATAGAGGGTGATCTGCTGGAGCAATATTTTCACCTGCGCCGGACAGGGAAAAAGCTTTATGCAGAAACCAGAATGTTGATTGACACTCTTTCATTGCTTCGACCGGCAATTATTCGTCGCATCAGGGTTAAAGATATTTTTCCTTCTAAAGCCAATGCTATTATAAAAAGCAATTTCCCCATAAGGCATAGTGTGAAAATCGCATTCAGAAATCTGAAATGGAATTCGGTTTCTTCAGTGATTAATATTGGCGGACTAACGGTAGGTATTGCTGTAGCGTTGCTGATCGCACTCTGGCTGTATGATGAAACTACATTTAATAAATATCATGCAAACTATTCCCGTATTGGCAGGGTATTGATTAAAGGAACAGATTCCAAAGACGGACCTTTTATCAGTTCATCACTCCCATATCCTCTCGCATCGGAACTGAAATCGGGTTATGAGTCAGTATTTAAACATATTGTGCGTTCTTCATGGACCCAGGATTATATACTCACGGCTGGTGACAAAAAATTATCAAAGACAGGAAATTTTATCGATCCCGATGGCCCGGAAATGTTATCCCTGAAGATCCTTAAAGGGACCGCTGCAGGATTAAAAGATCCTTATTCAATCATGCTATCTGCGCTCAGTGCACGTGCATTATTCGGCGAGGCCGACCCGATCGGAAGTATCATTACAATCAATAATAAAACTGCCGTAAAAATAACGGCCGTGTATGAAGACATTCCTTTAAATACTGAATTCAACTATATACAGTTTTTCTGTCCCTGGGATCTATGGGTCAGTGAAAACAGCTGGATATTAGAGCAGGCAGCAACAAACTGGTCGAATCATTTCCTGCGAATTTATTGCGAACTGAAACCAGGTATTGATTTTCAATCAGCAGACAAGATAATTGCTGACGCGGAACTAAATCATATCAGAAAACTGGAAAATTACAGAGAGCAGACTGCAAGAAATCCACAGGTATTTATTCATCCGATGAAGGACTGGCACCTCAGACCTATAAACAGGAATTCATTAACAGATCCGAAACCGATGAAGATGTTTAGTATAGTGGCGATCACGGGGTTATTTGTCCTGCTGCTTGCCTGTATTAATTTTATGAATCTTAGTACAGCCCGTTCTGAAAAACGTGCAAAAGAAGTGGGAATACGTAAAACAATCGGGTCTGTCAGAAGTCAACTAATAGCGCAGTTTTTCGCTGAGTCTTTGATCGTCGTGATTTTATCTTTTTTGCTAGCCAGCTTGCTGGCTGCAATATCACTGCCACTATTTAACCAGCTCACCGGGAAAAGTATAACTGTGCCCTGGACAAATATTTATCTCTGGCTTTATTGCATCGGTTTTATTGTTATAACGGGTTTGCTGGCCGGAAGCTATCCGGCATTTTATCTTTCTTCATTCCAGGCGATAAGTGTGCTGAAAGGAACTTTCAGAGTCGGCAGATATGCGGCGGTTCCAAGAAAGATCCTGGTAGTGATGCAATTTACTTTTTCGATCACCCTTATCATATGCACTCTCGTTATTTATCGTCAGTTGCAGTATGCTAAAAACCGTCCAGTTGGCTACGACCGCGAAGGATTGCTCATGGTTGATATGCGATCAGAAGATTTTGAAGGCAAGTACCAGCTGTTCCGTTCCGAGTTGCTAAAAACAGGTGTCGTTGAAGGCGTTTCCGAGTCAAGAGGAATGGCCACCGAAGTTGTATCCGGTAACAGTGGCTTTGATTGGAAAGGAAAAGATCCAAACAAAAGAGAGAGTTTCGGCACGCTACCTGTTACCCATGAGCACGGACAAACTGTAGGCTGGCAATTTGTAGCTGGCCGTGATTTTTCTGCTGCTATTATCAGTGATTCTTTCGGTGTTGTAATAAATGAATCAGCTGCGCATTATATGGGATTAAAGAATCCTGTGGGAGAAATTATTTCCTGGAAAAATCAGGAAAACTTTTATACCTATACTATTCTGGGTGTTATCAGAGATGCAGTTATGGAGTCGCCATACAAACCGGTAGAGCCGACACTGTTTTTTATAAAAGCTTTGAATGGCGGTGTGAGTTGTTTAAATATCCGGGTAAAACCTGGAGTTGCGATGAGTAAGGCACTTCCTGAAATAGAAACGGCATTTAATAAAGTAGTGCCTGCTGTTCCCTTTGAGTACAAGTTTGCAGACGAAGAGTACGCATTGAAATTTGCCGCTGAGGAATATGTTGCAAACCTTGCAACATTCTCAGGAATGCTGGCGATTTTTATTTCATGTCTCGGTTTGTTTGGCCTCACTGCCTTTGTAGCGGAACGTCGCACAAAAGAAATCGGTGTAAGAAAAGTTTTAGGAGCTTCCACATTTAATGTATGGAGACTTTTGTCAAAAGAGTTTGTGAGGCTTGTTGTTATTTCTTTTTTTATTGCTGCTCCGTTGGCCTATTATTTTATGACCGGCTGGCTGCAGGATTATCAATACAGAACAAATCTTTCATGGTGGATATTTATGTCCGCCGGTTGCGGTGTGTTGACTTTAGCATTGTTAACGATAAGTTTCCAATCCATAAAAGCAGCAGTTGCTAATCCAGTGAAGTCATTACGAACGGAATAAGCGACCCGTGGCAGCGGAAAGCGCTATTCAGGCGGGAATTCCAATCGGGACTACAAGCCCATCAGAACAAATGTTGCTGATGGGTTTTATTTTTAAGCCAGAAGCTCCAGGCCTTGAGCCTGCAGCGTTATCCCTTAAACTTTCTACTTTTAACTTTCAACTTTAAACCTTCAAATTACTTCGTCCTTCGTAAATCGGACTTCCTACTTTTAAGAATAATATTCCTGCATGAAAGCAGCTTTCTACGAATCTTTTAAAGGTCCCATTTCAATTTCCCGATTACCGGATCCGATACCTGCTGCCAATGAAGTGATCATCCAGGTGAAAGCCACCGGCCTTTGCCGCAGCGACTGGCATGGCTGGCAGGGACATGATTCAGACATTCACTTACCTCATGTACCAGGACATGAACTGGCTGGAATTATTGTAGAAACAGGAGCTGATATTAAACGTTGGAAAAAAGGTGACCGGGTTACCGTTCCTTTTTGTATCGGCTGTGGTAGCTGCGAGCAATGTATTCATGGGCAACAACAGATTTGTGACCGTTATTATCAGCCGGGTTTTACTGGCTGGGGATCGTTTGCGGAATTTGTCCGGATACCTTATGCAGATGACAATCTCGTTCGCTTACCGGAGAATATGGATTTTGTAACCGCAGCAATACTCGGTTGCCGCTTCATAACTGCGTGGCGGGGCCTCACAGCACAGGGAGCTTTAAAAGCTGGTGACTTTGTTGCGATATATGGTTGTGGCGGAGTAGGGCTATCGGCGATCATGATCGCTGCTGCTGTTGGAGCAATACCTATCGCAGTTGATATTGATTATGGCAAGCTGGAATTTGCAAAGACTATCGGAGCCGCCTATACGATAAATGCACGAGAAATCAATCAGGTGCACGAAGCCGTTATTGAGCTTACAGGGGGAGGAGCCCAGGTTTCCGTAGATGCACTGGGTAGCAGGGAAACATGCGTCAACTCCATACGTTGTCTGCGTAAACAAGGGAAACATATACAGCTGGGACTGATGGCGGGCACTGAAGCAAATCCACCGATACCTATGGGAGAGGTTATTTCAAAAGAGCTTCAATTAATCGGAAGCCATGGTATGCAGGCTCATCAGTATTCCCGGATGATGGAATGGATCAGTTCCGGAAAAATGCATCCAGAAAAATTACTCGGAAAAATTATTACCCTTGAAGAAAGTTGTGAAGCACTAACAGATCTCAACAGTTTCAGGCAAACAGGTGTTACGGTCATCAGGCCTGACTGATGCCGGTAAATACTATCACAGCATTGATACTCCCTTTGGTAAGGACGCTGGAAGATAATGTATAGCAGAAATAATTATCTGAAAGCTGCACCAATCAGTGTAGGTCTTGATATTTTAAATCATCATTATTTATTCTGACTCAGCAATTAATAATCTTATATAAGAAGGAGATCATAGTTTTAGCATCTGCAATATTCAAACATTTCTCTGCGTTTATCATTTTCCATTTTTAAACTTTCAGAAATTGTATCGCTATGAAAAAACGCTTCATGCTTTTTATTGCTATGACCATTATTGCCGGAACTGTTTCAAGTTGTAAGAAAGAAAAAACACTTGATTGCAACTCCGCTTCAAAAACTGTTACTGATGCGGCGAATGCATACGGTCAAAATCAGTCTTCTGCAAATTGCAAAAGTTACAAAGCAGCTTTGCAGGATTATATAAACAGCGATTGCGCTACAGGAATTTCTGCTGATGAAAAAGCAGCCTTCCAGGAAGCTTTGAATTCACTTACCTGTCCTGAATAATTATTTCAGCAATGTGTACAAAGCGCTTTTGCAAACAGTAGAAGCGCTTTTTTATTTTTCATCTGAAAATGGTTTTCTACAAATCAGAATGCAAAGATGTTATTTACTGATTTGCGCGCTGCATTTCATCTTCAGCTCCATTGCTACGCTTTACGGCTTTTAGCGGCTTACCAAACCGGTAAGTAAATGCAAGTGTTATCACACGAGAATCGCGCCTGATGATAAAATATTCATCCGCATGTTGAAACTTCGTATTACCCGACATGGTTTGTGTGTGTAAAAGATCGCGCACACTTAACTTCAGCGTTCCTTTTTTCTTCAGTACTGTTCGTGCAATGCCAATATTCAACTGACCCGTCGGAAGTAGCTCTTCCTGCAGATCATTGCGTGCAGGTCCTGTAAAAAATCCAGAGAGTTCCGCAGTATATTTTTCTCCGAGAACAAACTGGTTATTGGCGCTGATATTAAATTGCCATACCTGCGATTGAAATTCATTCCACACATAACCTTTGAAATTTTTATAGTTCAGCAAGGCTTGTCCGCTTACACTCCACCAGCTGAATAATTTCAGGCTCGTACTTACAGATAGTCCCGCGATATGCACTTTGCCAACATTACCTTGTGAGTAATAAAGAATGCCGCTGCTGTCTGTAAGAAAAAGCTGCGAGAAATAATCCTTGATAATGCTATAGGACAAAGTTGTAGTAAGCGCATTTTTAAACTGGTGAGTTAGTTCAAGATTCCAGCTGTACTGTGGTTTGAAATATGGATTCCCGGTTTCGTACGTGTATTTGTTGATAATAAAAACAAAAGGATTGAGTCTTTGAAAAGCCGGGCGGTCTAATCGCCTGCCTGCTGTGATGGTGAAACTGTTTGATGAATCAACTTCCCAGGTAAGATTTCCCGAAGGAAACAATCCTCCATACTGACGGGAAAAAGAAGAATCTTTTCGCACAGGATTTCCCAGCTGATGCGCATCATAGCTTGTGTTCTCATACCTGAGACCCGCTTGTAGTGAAAATTTTTTCCAACGGGTATCAATACTCGTATACAGGGCCTGGATATTTTCAGTGTATAAAAACTGGTTGGTCTTTCCATAATCAGGTTGCCAGCCGGTCCCATCGTTATAATTGTATATGGCTTTATTATCTGTCTCTATATGCGATAATTTCAACCCAGCTTCTATCGTAGGTCCGCTGTTTAGTTGATGTGAATAGTCGGTTTTGCCTGTTAAAATTTTCAGAGTGCTGGGAATCTCTCCGGTTGAAGCATCGTTACGACCTCCCGGTGTTATGAATGTATTTACAAATGTCTGGTCGTTTTGAATATCATATTTCAAACCATCCAGATCAATGGAAAGCTCCTGCTTTGCTGAAAAATTATGTCGCATGCTCAAAGTCACACCCCCGTTTTTCATTTTGTAATCTGTGGTGCTTTTAGTAATAAGGCTTGAATCAACCTTATCACCTTCACCCAACCAGGAAGCGGTCGACTGATTGTCGCTTTCACGTGCAGTCCAGGTTCCCATCAGAATTAAGCTCAGTGTTGTTTTGCTGCTGGCAAAAAAATCGACACCGGTACGGGCTGTATTGTTCAGAAAATGTCCTCCGAAATAAGTCGGCTGATCGAGTTTGGCTATAGGCTTCCCTGCTTCATCGTAATAGGTACGAAGCGCGTACAGGTCAGTATAGTATTTGTTATAGTTGACACTATAGTTCAGCCAGGTATTGAATTTTCCATCACGGTAGTTGAATGAAAAGCTGTTATTTGATTTTGGATAACGCCCCTGGCCATAACTGACATTTAAATTGCCATTAAAACCACGTTGCCTGTTGCGTTTTGTTTTGATATTGATGATACCTGCATTGCCGCTCGCATCATATCTTGCAGGAGGACTTGTAATAAGCTCAACCTGGTCCACCTGCGCAGAACTCATGCTACTAAGTAAATTGACAAGGTCAGTTCCAGAAAGATACGTCGGTTTACCATCAACCATTATCAGCACATTCGATTTTGCCTTAAGGCTGATTGTGCCATTCTGATCGATCGTTACTCCAGGCATTTTTTCGAGAAGTTCCATGAGGCTGGTGCCGGCATTGCTGGGTGATGCGTCGGGGTTAACGATAACCTTTCCCTTTTCAAATTGAACAAAAAGCTTTGTCGCACGCACGACCACTTCCTGCAGGTTGTCGCCTTGTGGAAACAATCTGATATTGAATTGATGTGAAGAATCGTTGCCAAGAGTAAATACAGATATTGTATCAGTAATATGACCAATAAAACTAACCTCGCAATAATACTGACCGGCCAGCAATCTTGTGAGCGAGGCTATTCCCTTATTATCGGTCAGTTCTGTTTTAACGATCGAATGATCATTTGCCTGGTGTAAGGTTACAACCGCTGACTGCAATGGTTGTTCCAGGTTATTTAATACAGTAACCGACATGGAAAATGTGTCGGGCAAGGATCCGGCAACGCTGACTTTTGAAAAGAAAGTCAGTATGAAAAAAATGAATGTTATTCTCATCACGAAAAGCGTGGCCGCAAATTAATGCTGCTATTTTACTAAAGACAATTAAATTGGCTTAACGGCTATTGTAAGGGATGAAGGTATGAACTGAAGCCCCCATGCGTTATTCATAATTTCAGAGCAGCAATCATCCTGTCCATCAGGCTTTTATCAAATCCATTTTTTCTGAAATATGCAAAATCTTCAGTAATCATATTTTTCAACGCTGAAGAATCATCGGTTTTCTGCGCCAGAAATTCCTTATATAGTCCGAGGGATTTATCAAACTGGTTCTGGAACAGATAAACATGCGCAAGATTTCCCTTTATTGATAAATCACCAGGTTGAATTTCCATCGCACGTTTCAGATAAGCACTGGCTTCATCAAATCTTTTTTCCAAAAGCAAATGCCAGCCGAAAGAATTCAACTGTCCATTGTTAGCTTTCAATGTATCTACGCTGGTAACTCTGACAGCTGGCGGATATTCAGTGCCATTCACTTTTCGCCTGTACCCGATTATTTTCCCTCCTGCATCAGTCATAAATGTTTTTTCAGCCTGAAATTCTACATTGATAAAATTACTGTCAGATGTAAAAAACATTTTCGCATCAGTGCCGTCTGCCCAGTAATACAGGCCATCGGCTTTCATAGTTACATCTGCAACAGACCCGTCATAGAGATAAGTGCCGATGTATTTTTTTGCAAGCTCATCCGGAATCTTGATTGTATTAACTGTTTTAGGTTTCTGAAATCCTGGCCAGTTATATACCGTTGTCACGCTGTTCAGTAATTCGCCAATAATATTACCATTATCAGAGTTGACAAATATCGCGACGCCGTTCCCACCTTCCATACTCGCCATAAACAATCCCCTGAAACCTTCATTACCTGCGCTATGCGAAAAATAACTGGTTCCATTCCTGTTCTCTATAAAAAGGCCGAGTGCGGCTGATTGATCTATATATGGCGTTACATATAATTTCACCATTTTTTCATTCAGCACTTTCGAAGATTTTCCCTGCAATGCATTTTGTATTTCGATAAAATAGGTACTTAGATCTGAAGGCGTCATCCATAAACCTGCGGCCGCCTGCTCCGGGTACACATGAAATTTATGTTCGATCTCTGCTCCGTTCCGATCATAACCTGTCGCCAGGTTCTTCTGGTCTTTACCGGGCGGTTGCGAATAAAAACTATTTACCATGCCGATGGGTTTCAACACATTGTTGTACATGAACTGATCATAAGGCAATCCCGTAACATCTTGTACAATAAGCTGGCTGATAGTAGTACCGCCACCGGAATACTGAAACTTAAGTCCGGGTTCAAAAAGAGACCGTACAGCAGCAGTGTTTGCAGGCGGGCGTCCATCCAGCACTTCAGGTAATGTGGGAATTTTTGCAAGTCTGTCATACCCGGGAAATCCGTGTACAGATAATCCCGCTGTATGGCTTAGCAGATTTGCCAGCGTGATTTTTTTTCCTTTCGAAATGCTGTCGTACGGAAACTTCCATGATTTGAGGTATTCATTGATGTCAGTTTCAAGACTAAGCTTATTATCCTGAACCAACTTTAAAACGCCGACAGCATTTAATGATTTGCTGATAGACCCTGGTTCAAATAAAGTGGCCGTTGTTACAGGTCGTTTTTCACTTTCATCTGCCCAGCCATAACCTTTGGCCCACACGATTTTATAATTCTGCACAACTGCAATACTCAGGCCCTTCACTTTATGGTGCGCCATCCGGTTCAGAATATTATAAGGTTTACCATCAATTAAAACGCGGCCTGAAAGATTATTTTCAACGCTTTCTATCTGCGATTTAATTTCTTTGGAATATGTGCTTTGTGCAACGAGATTAATACAAATAATGCTGAACCCTATTGCAGTTAAAATATGTTTCATTGAAAATTTTGGTATGTGTTAAATGAAAAAGTTGTGTAATGTAAATCGTATTTTGATTAAACCTTTCACCGGTTATCATTAATGGCTGAAAATATCTGATGAAACCTGACTTTACTTGGAAATGCAAACGATATGATCCAGGATTTTTTAAATGCAGCAATTAAATTCAGGTATAATGAAACAATCACGGATCTGCAGAGGTAAACTACAGCGAAATAATTTTTGGCTTAACCCGGAAGCAGAGAATGTTTCCTGGTTTCAGCTTTCATCAGTCTACTTTATCCCTTCTGGCTATGCCCATCGCAACATAAAGCAATAACTCAGTACCTTACACGTCCAACTCAATTAATAACATGGCAAATATTGCACTATACGGTTTCGGCCGCATTGGCCGTCAGTTCCTTCGTATCGCACTTCAAAATAAACTCTTCGTGCCTGTATCGGTGTCAGATATTCATGATATAAAAATTCTTGCGGCTCTATTCAGTGTAGACACAAATTATGGACGTTTCGGAGACAAAGTTTCCAGCGATGGTGACAATCTTCTGATCGGAAAAAACAAAATAAGGTATATCAATTCTAAGGTAGAAGTTCCGGACTGGAAATCACTCGGCGTTGATATCGTAGTTGATTGTACAGGACGCGCGACAACACGCGCAGGGGCACAGGCACATATTGATCGCGGTGCAAAATATGTACTCATCAGTGCAGCAAGTAAATCACTAAATGATTGTGATGCAGTATTGCTTAAAGGTATCAACCTCGAAACTTTTGATCCTTCGAAACATAAGATCATCAGTATGGGAAGTTGTACCACAAATGCACTTGCAGCAGCAATAAAAGTGATCCTTGATAATTTCGGAATAAAGTATGGTCTATTCTCGACCGTGCACTCTTACACAAATACGCAATCATTAACTGATCAGCCGATGAAGGATCGCCGTGATTCCTGGGCTGCTGCTGAAAACATTATTCCTTCAGCATCCGGAGCCGCACGCGCACTTCAATTCATATGGAAAGATCTGCAGATTACAGGGAAGGCATATCGTGTACCGACAAGAACAGGAAGTATTGCTGAACTCAATCTTATTACTGAGAAGGAGTGTTCTGTTGATCAGGTCAATGATGCTTTTCGCAAAGCTGCTGCAGAAGGCACACTGAAAGGTGTTATGGATGTACTTGAAGAAGAATGGACTTCTGCACGAATTGTAGGCGACCCGCATTCTTCTATTATAGACCTGCCTCTAACGGTGAAGGAAGGCGAACTTTTATCAATCGCTACCTGGTATGACAATGAATGGGGATTTACCTGCCGTCTTGCTGAAGTGGCGCAATTTATTTCACAAAAGATCTGATTTTTGTTGATCTGATATATTCTACCTGCACTTACACTCATTTATAATTTTACCTCGACTGTTGCCAGCGGAAATAAAATCACTAACCTGGCAATAAAGCAATTGCTTTGCTGAAGGGAAAATATTGCCAATTAAATAAATTGTATCTTTTAGCAGTACTGATCAGAAATTCCGGTTAAATAAGAACAGGCTGATTGGAATTTCTCAACAGATTCATAAATGAAAGTAGGTGCACAAAAAATAATTCTTTATTTACTATTTTACCTCTGTTCTATTACAGCGGGGGCGCAATCCACGAACTATATCGACTCCTTAAAAAATGTCGTTGCCGGTCAGGATGCCGATACCAATAAACTAAAAAATCTTTCTTATATAAGTTATAGCTATCGCCAGTTTTATCCTGATTCAAGTATCGCTTATGGACAAAGAGCGCTTGTACTCTCAGAGAAACTGCATTATGACAAAGGAATATTTGAATCGCAGATTTCATTGTGTCAGTCATTAATGATTGCAGGTAATTATCCACTGGAACTCGAGTATTGTTTTAAGGCACTTGCTACTGCAAAGAGGATAGGAGATATCACTTCCTTGTCAGTTGCAAACTATATGCTTTCAGAGTGTTACTATAATCTCGGCGATTTTAATACAAGCCTGGTTTATCTGCGCGAGGTAATCCCGGTCGTTTCAAAACTATATCCTGAATCCATGTACCAGATGTGCGTGAATCTTTCAAAGCTTTATGAAAGCAGAAAGCAGCCTGATTCCGCATTACAGTATGCCAGGATGGCCTTTGATGGAATGAATAACAATTCCTGCCTGATCCAGGGCGAATATAATTATCTCGCTGAATTCAGTCGCATAACACCTTTGTTAGGAAATGCCTTCGCGGGTAGGCGGGTTTATGATTCGGCACTTTACTATTTCAGGATGGGCATTCCTGTGTCTTCATTTTACTATCTGCAAGCCGATATGATTGATGGGTATAATGGAATCGCTGCTGTTTATAAAGAAACCGGCAGACCTGATTCTGCTATCTGGTACTCACAAAAAGTACTGGCAGAAAAAATTACCAATGTTTATCCGGTTGGGATTATTAAGGCGGCAAATATGCTTTCCGTCATTTATGAATCAAATGCTAAGCCTGACAGTGCTTTGAAATATGCGAGAATTGCAACTGATTTAAAAGACAGTTTGTTTAACCGCGAAAAATTCATTGCGGTTCAGCATCTTACCAATAAGGAACAGGAAAAAGAAAGAGAGATAGAAGAATCCAGGATAGAAATGCAGAGTCGCTACAAAATGTATTTACTGCTGGCCGGTTTAGTTGCCTTCCTGGTTATCGCTGGAATTCTTCTGAAAAACAAAAGACAGAAGCAATTACAGCATATGCGCAACAGTATTGCTGACGATCTCCATGATGATATCGGATCAACACTGAGCAGTATCAGCATTATGAGTGAACTTGCTAAGGAAAAATCACCAGATGCAATACCCCTGCTGCAGTCCATTGAAGAAAACACATTGATGATCCAGGAAAATATGAGTGATATTGTTTGGGCTGTAAATCCGAAAAATGACCGATTCGGAAATGTATTGCAACGAATGAATCAGTTTGCTTCGGATATACTCGAGGCAAAAAATATTGAACTGGATTTTGCAAATGATAATTCGGTTATCTCTTCGAGGCTATCGATGGGTCAGCGTAAAAACTTCTACCTGTTCTTTAAGGAAGTGATCAATAATGCGGCGAAATATTCGGATGCAAAAAAAGTTTTTGTGCGTATTTCGCAAAAGGACAATCACATTGTAATGACTATCAGGGATGACGGAAAAGGATTTGATGCTGATACTGTATTTAACGGCAATGGTATGACCACTATCAGAAAGCGCGGCACAGAATTAAATGCCAGCTATAAGATTACATCGCAGGTGAATGAAGGAACTATTGTAGACCTGAAATTCAAAATCACATAAACAGGTGATCGACCCGGGAGGAAAATTGATCTTCCTTTATGGCCAAAGCCTATTAGTATACATGGAAATAAAAGTTGCCATATTTGAAGATAATAAGTCGTTGCGTGAAAGCCTGGAGCAACTCATAAATAGTACTGCTGATCTCGTATGTACCGGCGCATTTGCCAATGCAAATAAACTGATCTTGAATATCAAAGAGGCGGATCCTGATGTGGTGATGATGGATATTAATATGCCTGGAATTTCAGGCATTGAAGCAGTGGAGATGATCAGGGAAAAGTTTCCCGGATTACAAATTATGATGCAAACAGTGTTTGAAGACAATGATAAAATATTTGCTGCAATTTGTGCAGGAGCAACCGGATATATGCTCAAAAAAACACCACCGCAGAAGATGATCGAAGCGATTCGCGAGACATCGCTCGGAGGTGCACCTATGACGGCGTCTGTTGCAGCAAAAGTGATTCAGATGTTCAGGTCGCAGAATGCGGGCGGGAAAAATGAATTTATCGAACTGTCAGAGCGGGAAAAAGAGATACTTGCCCTTCTTGTGAAAGGCAAATCCTACAGAGCTGTAGCATCTGCCTGTTTTATCTCTATTGATACAGTCAGTACACATGTGCGGCATATTTATGAAAAGCTTCATGTACACTCCAAGTCAGAAGCCGTTGCAAAAGCGATTCATCAGAAACTGATTTAAGCAAGCAGCGCTTTTTCAAACCGATTTCTTTTTTTCTATTTCAGGATCCATTAAATAAAATCACCAGTTCATGTGATAGGTGGGCATTAGTACCTCGGGTAGTTTTATGCAAATTATCTCCCGCTTATGAAATTTCCTTTCCTGTTTTTTATTTCAGCGCTGATGATCATCGGCGCAAATTCTCAATCAAAATTAAAAGCCGGCCAGATTTTCCGGGATTGTCCAGCATGTCCGGAAATGGTCGTTATACCCGCCGGTAGTTTTATGATGGGTTCGCCTGAGAATGAGATTGGTCGTATCCCGCCTTCGGAAGAAGGCCCTGTAGAAGGTCCGCAGCGACTTGTAAAAATCAGTCAGTTTGCTGCGGGAAAATTTGATATTACCAAAGAACAATGGGCCGTTTTTGTGAAAGAAACCAATCGCCCTACATCCGGTGGTTGCGGTTGGGCAAATCTGCCAGGACAGGATTCAACTCAACCCTGGCTTCCGAGAGCAGAAGCAAACTGGAACAATGTAGGATTTAAACAGGACAGCAGTCATCCGGTTATATGTATCAGCTGGATTGATGCAAAAGAATATACCCTATGGCTCAGTAAAAAAACCGGGTTTATCTATCGGTTATTGTCTGAGGCGGAATGGGAATATGCAGCAAGAGCAGGAACAACTACTCCATGGTCATGGGGCTCAACTGTGAGTCGTGCGAATGCTAATTATGGGAGAGACTCAATTGCAGGAGTAGGTTTTGCGTCTGGCCTCGACAAGTGGATATTCACTTCGCCTGTTGGTTCATTTCCGCCAAATCAGTTTGGGTTATATGATATGAACGGAAATGTTATGCAGTGGGTCGATGATTGCTTTTCGAGAACCTATGAAGGTTTATCAACAGACGGACAGGCAAATAAAAAAGATGTTCTGCTGGATTCTGAAGGAAAATGGAACTGGATGATTCTGAAAACTTCCTGTGCATTTCATATTGTTCGTGGCGGATGTTATGCAGATCCTCCTTCAATGCTTCGCTCTGCTTTCCGCAATTGGGGAGCAGTTCCCGGCGCGATGGAACCCGACCTGAGCCGAAGTGCCGGTGGTGGATTTCGTGTAGCCCGAACTCTTTAACCGGTTTGTCATTGTAGAGTTTACCAATCGTCATCAAAATAAATATCAGCTCTCATGAACTGTATGAAGCTTTTCATTATTCCTGTTTCGATGCTGATCACAATTGGAATATACTTTTCATGCGTATCAAAAGATAAAAATAACCCGGTAAACAGGGACTCTTCTTTAAAAACAATTCAGCTTCCCGCAAATGACACATTCAGAGTTCGCAGCTTAACAGATGTGAAATTCGAATCAACACCGGCACGATTAAAACGTGGCGAATACCTGGCTGATGGAATACTGATGTGTTTTACCTGTCATTCACCCCGTAACTGGGAAGATCCTGCTGGTATTATGATAGCAGGCAGAAAAGGAAGTGGAGGAACAATTATATACAAGGACAGCAGCAGTGTTATTATTGCACCGAATATCACACCTGACAAAGAAACCGGTGCCGGCAACTGGACGGATGATATGCTTGCTCGTGCGATCAGGGAAGGAGTGGGGCATGATGGCAGGGCATTAAGCTGGCAGATGCCCTATAATGTTTTCAGAAAACTGGCCGATGAAGATCTCGCTTCTGTTATCGTTTACATGCGATCGCTTGCACCTGTCTATAATGTGGTGTCTTCAGGTACAATGACCAAAGAAGAAAGATCCGGTACGGAAAAAAGTTTGTGGCCGCTTACGGAACCGGTATTGAAACCAGATCTTTCAGATCCTGTGAAGCGGGGAATGTACCTTGTCGCTATTGGTGAGTGCGTGGGTTGTCACACATCACATTCAGAATATAATCCGGGATTATTCGGCGGCGGAAATTTAGCGCCCCGATTTCAGCATGAGGCATTCAGCGCAAATATTACAACTGACTCATCCGGGATCACATATGGACCAGAGGGATTTATTTTTGTTCTTCGTAGCGGAAAAGGTGGCACGCTCAGTCCTGTGATGCCATGGATATCATTTAAAAACATGACCGATGATGATATAAGAGATATATATGCGTACTTAAAAACCCTTCCTCCTTCAAAGCATTATGTAAGCAATCAGAAACCATTTACACATTGCGCCATCTGCGGCCTCGACCATGGGCTGGGTGAAAAGAATAAACGCGAAAAACCTGCAGGGATAAAAACAGATGCTGCAGTTTTTGATTTGTATACTGGAACATACTACAATGAACAAACCGGTTCAACCTATATTATTTCAAAAGATGGAAATAAGTTGATGGGTCAGCAATGGGAAAACGGGCCTAAATCCGAATTGATGCCCCAATCGGAAAGCCGCTTTCTGGCAGGTGGCTGGGTATTGCCAATCAATTTTAATAAGAGCAAGGATGGAAACGATATTTTGTTAACAGAAGAAACTGATTATGGAAGGATTTTTAAGAAAAAAAAATAGCAGGATAATGCGCTGAATCATTAAACGATAGAAAGAAATTATTTTGCGTGAAATATATTGTAAGGTCTTTAAGTACAAAACAGAAGTCAGGTATAATCAGCCAGGAAAACTCAGTCCGGTTATCTTTTCACATAAAGAAAGAAATTTCTCCTGCAGAAGTATGTCATCAGACTGATGTAAATAGCGGCTTTCTTTCTGATGAAAAAAATAACGACCGCTCACTCTGGCATTATCATCATCACTAACAGCCAGCCATACCTGCGTTTCTGCACCTTTTTCAAGATTGTCAGGCGCATTACGGCCTCCCATCCTGGTAGGTACCCATCCTGGATTAACAGCATTGGAAAATGAATCCGGCCACCTACGGGCAACAGCTTTCGCTAAGATTAAAACATGCAATTTGGAATCTGAATAAGTCAGGTGACTGTCGCCTTTTGATAAGTGCCTCAATGTGGGATCACCATGTAAGTGCATCCCCGAACTAAGGTACACCAGTCGTTTAGGTTTTTGAATCAAACAGGTAAGAATATAGGGGGCAAGAATGTTTACTGCCAGGATCAGTTTGCCTGTGGACTGGTAGACCCCTGCATTATGGATTACGGCATCGAAACTTCCCATCTCATTTACCTGTTCCGCAAGAATTTCGGTTTCTTCTATGCTGGATAAATCGCCGGTTAAAACATTTTCCGCGCCAGGCAATTTTCGCAAAGCTTCACTTCCTCTCTCTTTATTGCGCGCATGCAGCACTACCTGGTGACCCTGGTTGATCAATATCTTTGCAGCCAGGTGACCGAGACCATCCGCAGAACCGGTGATGAAGATTCTTGCCACCTGATTTAAGTTTTTATGTTTTAATGTAGAGAAAGCAAGATATAAACATTACTTCAGTTGTAAAACCAGTGACTTCAAGCGCTTGTCTGAATCATTTTCAAATTGATTTCAGCTATAAATGAATGTGTTACTTATATTCCAATGATATAATTGCCGGCAGAAGCTGGATACAAATTCCTTAACGCAGAGGACGCGGAGATGAACAGCCGAGGACGCTGGTAGATGTTACAATAGTTCAATCATAGTTTAAGGCGGAGAACCCAGGCTTAATACCTTTATTTCTGTATTTCCTCTGCGTTAATGAAATAGGTAACTCAAAAATCAGAAGGCATTGAAATTCTTTAGTCAGATGAATAAAAATTTATAAGAACCCTTCATGTAATCCAGGTTCCTCCTTTCGGTAAAGAAATTTGAAGTATTTCTAAGAGTATATAATTGCTGGAAGAAACCGGATACAATTTCATTAACGCAGAGGACGCGGGGATGAACAGCCGGGACGCTGGTAGATGTTGCAATAGTTTAATGGTAGTTTAAGGCGGAGCGCTTGGGCTTAATACCTCTATCTCTGTATTCCCTCTGCGTTAATGAAATAAGTAACTCAAAAATCAGAAGGCATTGAAATTCTTTGGTCAGATGAATAGAAATTCATAGAACCCGTCATGTGATCTAAGTTCCTCTTTCGGTAAAGAAATTTGAAGTATTTCTAAGAGTATATAATTGCTGGAAGAAACCGGATACAATTTCATTAACGCAGAGGACGCGGGGATGAACAGCCGGGACGCTGGTAGATGTTGCAATAGTTTAATGGTAGTTTAGGGCGGAGCGCTTGGGCTTAATACCTCTATTTCTGTATTTCCTCTGCATTAATGAAATAAGTAACTCAAAAATTAGGCGGCATTGAAATTCTTTAGTCAGATGAATAAAAATTCATAGAACCCGTCATGTGATCTAAGTTCCTCTTTAGGTAAAGAAATTTGAAGTATTTCTAAGAGTATATAATTGCTGGAAGAAGCCGGTTGCAATTTCATTAACGCAGTGGGCGCGGAGATGAACAGCCGGGGACGCTGATGGAAACTGCCGGGGTTTAATCATACTTCAAGGCGGAGAACACAAGCTCGTACTTTCGTCTTTGTATTTCCTCTGCGTCAATGAATATGTAACCTTTCATTTTAAGATTGTTGTGTTTAATTAAGCACTTTTTCTTTTTTAATAATCAGAATTTTCATGTGAATGTTTACATTGTAGTATCCTGATCCGGTAATTAAAAATAGTAAAGAGGTGATGATATCGAAGACCCCGGTATGGTAGTTGAATAAAGGACTCATAAGACTTGCATTTCATCAACAACAACGAAAACAAAAGAACATGAACCGATTGCTTACCACAGTATTGCTGGTCGTTTACCTGGTCTCTTGTAATGAATCAACAAGACCGACAACTGAAAATCCGATTGTCGCCGAAAACAAACTACCAGGAAGTTCCGATTGGCTGATTAATGTAAAACCTGATACCTGCTCACTACCCAATCATCGTTTTTGCCGCAGACCTGAAATTGAAGGTTATTGTTCCAGGACAAGTGTGAATGCCGGCGAAACAATCCAGTTTTATATAAGTACAAATCCCGTTTCAGCATATAGCATGAGTATCTATCGAATGGGATATTATGGTGGAAAAGGAGCTAGTATGAAACTCAGGCTGGATACCATGCAGGGTATCACGCAGGCGGAACCCCAGCCGGATCCCAAAACAAATTATTTTGAAAGCAAATGGACCGAGAGCTACCGGTTAACCATACCTGCAAATTGGGTCAGTGGCGTATACGTCTGTAAAATGGTGACGCAGCCCGGAAATTTCCAGGCTTATATGATCTTTATTGTAAAAGATAAACGCCAGACGGATTTTGTTTTTCAGTGTTCGGATCTTACCTGGCAGGCATATAATCGCTGGCCTTACTGGCATAGTATGTATGATGAGGGCCATCAGCCGTGGATAAATACAAACGGAGCGCAAGTGAGTTTTGACAGGCCTTATGGTATTTATGTAAATGAACTACCGTCAGCTTTTAATCCCCTTTCCAATGGCGCTGGCGAATTCCTGTTATGGGAATACCCTTTGTGTTACTGGATGGAAAAAGAAGGCTATGATGTCAGTTATATTTCCAACATCGATACGCATGCTGATTCTTCAACTTTGTTTCGTACTAAAGCATTTCTATCTGTCGGGCACGATGAGTACTGGACCTATAAAATGTTCAATCATGTGCAGGATGCACGCGACAGAGGTGTTAACCTGCTTTTCCTAAGTGGTAATTCCGTTGATGGCACGCAATGGCTGGGCCCTTCTTCTGATGGAAGGCCGAACCGGAGCACAGGAAGATTGCCGGAAAGGGAATTTAAAAATGAGCAGGATCTGATGGGCTCAACTTCGTATGGCGTGGGTTTTGGAAATTTTATCTGTCAGGCACCCGATCACTGGCTCTTTGCAAACACGGGAATGAAGAAAGGTGATAGCATTCCAAATCTCGTTGGATGGGAATACCATGGTCTGCCTACAGGAAATCATAAAAATATTGTTACGGTTGCTGAAACGGCCGTTGATCCCGTAGGATTTGGCGATGAAAACCCTGAACATTATGCAGCTACGTTATATACAACTCCGAAAGGGAATTTTGTATTTAATGCAGCGACCTGTTGGTGGGTCCAACCCCTCGCCAGAACGCCCGCCTATCAGCATCCGCGAATCAAAAACCGTATTGTAGATTTTTCCAATCCAGACAATAGGGTAGAACAGATGACAAAGAATTTATTTGAGCATGTTATCGCAGGCTCAGGTATTTCGAAATAAAGATTTAGAATTTACCTTCAGTTCGTGAGCATATTGATAAAGACTTTTCAAAGAAAGTGTGAACCGCCTTTCTATAAGAAAACTTATTTCTTTTCCTTCTCTTTCTTCATCTCCTCCCAGGTCCAGGGCTTTGACCTGTTTTCATATTTCTTCCTGACCTTTTCAACATCTTCCGGTCGCACCATTACCCAATTGAGATAATTCTCCGGCATTTTAGGAAAGCTGCGCATACAAAGATCAAATCGTACAAAGCTCAATACTGAAGAAATCCATTCATCATCGTTTGCCTTCATCGGAGCCATATTATCCGGATAGTTTTTCCCATCAACGGGGCCACTAAGACCATGCAGTAAAATTTTTATTACTTCTTCTTTTTTCTCGATGAGTTTAAACCTGCTCACAAGCGGTGGGGCAATCTGTGCAGGAACTCCCTGACCTTCCGGACCATGGCAGCTTGCACAGAGCGATGAAAATATCGCAGCACCTGCAATAACCCGTTTTCTGTCTGCTTCTTTGAGAGCAACCAGTTTAGAGCCGTATTTTTTTGTTTCTCTATTTTTTATAAAAGTTTGTTGAAGAGCAGAAAACATGGTTGTATCACTTGCGCCCGAAAGGATTTGTTCTGTGACAGCTCGAAGCCCTTCATCCCCGCTGCTGTTAAAAGATAAAACCAGTTGCTCTCTCACGGCATAACCGGCATCCTCTTTCATCGAGAGCAGTTTTGCTTTTAATCTTTTGTTTTGATTACTTAAGAAGCGCTCACTGATCCATACCGCATGCTTTCTGATATCAGGAGAATTATGTTCCAATGCTTTCACGAGCAGGTCTTCATCAATGGCGCCTAATCCTTCCAATGTCCACAATGCATGAATCTTAACAAGCACAGTCAGCTCCTCAGACCCGGCAGCCAGGTCGCCGGAAACTAATTTCTTCAATTCCGGAATTACAGCTTTATCATTTCTGATGATGATTTCTTTCTGGGCATTGTCGCGCCACCAGCCGTTAGGATGTAAAAGGTATTTCACCAGGTTAGCAGAAGGCTCACCAAGCATTTTTGGTTGAGGACCTCTTTTGAAATCTTTGTGAACCACGCGGTATATGCGGCCCCGACTTGTGTTCTTGTCCAGATTTTTTGTTTTGATCTGATCATATAAGAAACTTCCGGGCTGCGCCCAGGTGGATTCCTGGATAATTCCCCTGTACATATCCACGATATACAAACATCCATCCGGTCCCGTGTATGTATTGACTGGGCGGAAATTCATATCTGTGGAAGCAATAAACTCATCTTTCTCATATACATTTTTCGGACTGATTCTTCCATTGTTGTTGATCAGTTTTGCGCGACGGATAATTCTCCCCACAGGTTCAGCGGCAAAATAATCTCCACGTATTAATACAGGTAAACGATCTCCACGAAATACCGACTGACCACAAACTGAAGTAAACCTGATTAGTGCGCTATCTGCATTTATTCCCGCTGGGGCACCATTCACATCCGGTGTTTTAATAATGGGCCAAACGAATCTGAACATAGAATCGTCTTTTGTTTCCGGAAATTCGAGTTGACCATAAGCAGGATTTATCTGGTGACCAATAGCAGCAACTCCTCCGGCAGCACGACTGTAAAACAACCTGCCATAATTATCATGTGTAAGTCCCCATTGCCCGTTATTACCATAGTCCAGCGAGTCAGCTATGAGTTGTCCGCCTTTATAACGGAAACGCACAGGGTCTGTGGTGACATAAATATAATTGTCAAGATTCCAGTCCAGTCCGCTCCGCTGATGTTCTATATTTCCAAAGGATTTCATTGCAGTTTCATACACTGATCTTTTGGTATCAGCTTTTCCATCATTATTGGTATCGCTGTATGCATAAATATTGTAGGTATTGGTTTCGTTTACGAGCAGTTCTTTGCCAGCACAAAGCAGCATCCGCGGAGCCACGAGGCTGTCAAGAAAAACAGTACTCCTGTCCATTTTACCATCGTCATTGGTATCTTCCAGGAGCATGATCCGGCTTCCTGCTTTATACTGGTCTTTTGCATCCACGGTCTGCATATATGTTTCCATCTGAGCTACATACATTCTGCCATTACCATCCCATGCAATCGCTGTTGGTTCCGAAATCATTGGTTCGCTGGCAACTAATTCAAGATGATAACCCTCAGGTAAGCGAAAAGTATTCATGCTTTTTTCCGGTGATAAAGGGATGATTTCCGGGCTTTGACTTATTGAATGTGGAGTAGCGAAACCAGGCTCTGAACCATTTTCCTGCTCTTGTTTTTTTTCCGGATTTCTGCACCAGGTGAGCGAAAAAACAATTAGCAGCAGTAAGGAAAAAGCAATCGTTATTCTGATCATGTGATACATTTCAGCAAATCAAAAATATCAATCCTAATGATGATCAGGAATAAAATTAAATGTTAGTACAGGGATGTCTGACAGGAACTGTGTCAATGAATTTTTCTTCACCTGATCAAAAGCTGAAAAATGGTGATAATCATAATAATAAAAACAAGAGTAGTATAGATCCGCTTATTATGTTTAGCCAGCCAGTTGGGAAGACAGATATCAAAATTATCCGCCTGTTCATTGCTGTATTTTCTTGCAAGAATTGTTAGTGGACAATAGAATTTACAGATCAGCAGTATTAATCCTTCCAGTAACACGAGTCCATATCCTATCCACAACCAACAATCAATTTTATTCGTGATAGCGGCATAAAGCATATAAAAAATCACAACATTGTAGAATAGCCAAACAAGCGTGTGAACGATTTTGATTATCCTTAGTTTCACGAGGTCTGCCATAAAACGGCTGCATTTGAATGCAAGCTAGAGCAAATTGAATAGTGGTTATACGGGCGAAATCACCTGTATGATGAATTTATATGAAATCGTTTTTTCTTCCGGGATCCTGTGTACAGGTCTTCAAAAAACCCCCGAATTATTTAAAATTGCGTGCAACATAACCAGCGTTATCGGTATCAAGGGTTTAACCAGCAGATTTAGACCTGGTAAATTTAGTTAGACATAAGACAGCAAAAATCCATCTCAATCAAGCATAAGCCTATATAGAACTTCTACTTTTTTATTGTTTCATATCACAAGGCTTATTTTATGAGAAATTTTTTTGTACTAATCCTGGCTGCAGGTATTGTGTTTTTTTCTTCATGTGAAAAACAGGACCTGCCTGATGCTCCTGGTAAAAGGTTGAAGATGGTGAAGCTGACGGGTAAAGATGATAACAGTCCCTTTTTCACCAATTACACTTATGACTCGAAAAACAGACTGATAGCTGAAGTAGACAGTCTCGCTGATGTTACTTTTTTTAAAATTTATTTTGAATATGATGACCAGGATCGCCTTATAAAATCAACATATATGGACTCGGATATACTGGGAGATGTAGGGCATAAAAATCTCGCCACGTTTACTTACGACGACAAAGACAGAATAGTGCGATCAGTATCAAATTCTCTCATAGATCCACAAGCTTATACTTATTACAAATCATTTGAGTATGATACCAAGGGTAGACTAATCAGCGACAGTTCCTCGGACAGTCAGCAACATGGAATAAAAAGTTATAGAAAATTTATTTACGACGACAAGGATAACCTCCTTGAGATCGAACGCTATCTGCCTGGCGACCAATTGGCCGAAAAAATACAGATGAAATATGGAACGGCAGTAAACATGTATTATCAGCTGGGTCGGTACTATTTCTTTGGAGCTTTTGATGTGCGGGCCCTGAGCAGGAACAACATAATAGAAGAAGTATCAATCTCAGATAATATTCCGGGAGTTGTGACCTATTACGACTATCAGTTTTTCAATAATGGCTTACCGAAAAGTATCAGGATGCGGGATAAGCATAGTATCGGCTATCTTGATTTAGATCTGTACTATGAATAATTGGATAGACCTCGGAGGTCTTAAACCTCGGAGGTGTTAATGACCTTGGAGGTATTTTGGCATTGTTGAACATTTAACCGTATAGCTCACTAAAGTAAATTTCTTACTGTCAGCACTCCGAGAGGTACTTGATAACTCTCTGACTTCCATAGTAAACAGGTTTTATTTTATAAGCTTCGGGGGTCTTGGACCTCGGAGGTGTAACAAACCTCGAAGGTCTAAGACCTTGGAGGTGTTAAAGACCTTGAAGGAGTTATAGACCTCGGAGGTCTTATAATCCGCGGAGGTTTAATAGATCTCAGAGGTTTGATAGACCTCGAAGGTCTTAAACGCCCGAGGTTTAACTGTCATTTCACCGCATAACTTACAAATGCAAATTTCTTACTGTCGGCACTCCATGAGGGTACATTGATTGTTCCTTGCCCTCCGTAAAACACAAGCGTAAGATCCCTGATAGTTTTATCTGCAACTTTCATGAGTCTCAGCTTAACCTGTTTGCCAAATAAATGCCGCTGCTTTTCATCGGTAATGTAGGCGATATAAACAATCCATTTATTATCTGGTGACAAATGCGGAAACCAGTTTGAATTGCTATCTGAAGTCAGTTGTTCGGGCTGACTGCCATCTGTATGCATGCGCCATAGCTGCATATGGCCTGATCTGTAGGAGTTGAAGTAGATATATTTCCCATCCGGCGAATATTCGGGTCCGTCATCCAGGCTATCCGTTGTTGTTAATCTAGTTTCTTCACCACCTTTCGTACTGATGGTATAAATATCATAGTTGCCATTTCGTTCAGCGCAATAGGCCAGGGTTTTACCATCCATGCTCCAACCATGCCAGTAGGATGGTGATTTCTCTGTAAGCAAAACAGGTTCACCACCGGTTACAGGCATAATATATACTGCTGAGAGGTTTCGTTTTCTGCTTGTATCTCGCCTGTTATTATTGCTGATTGCCAGCCATTTTTTGTCGGGAGAAAATCCATGATCGTTATTACATTCAACAGCAGTGCCGGTATTCAACTGACTCAGATTTTTTGTTGCTATATCAAGTTTATACAGCTTACCATAACTGTTGAGTAAAAGATAGCCATCAGGATGCCAGTTAGGCGCTTCATAATGTTTACGCTCTGAAAACAGTGTGTCAATTTTTCCTGTCGTTATATCCAGGATTTGAACATAACTGGTGGTGTCTTTTTTTCCTGTGCGGTTGCTGACAGAACCGGTACCAGTAAAAAGACGAATAATATTCCCTGCACATTAATCTTTGACAAAACTGATTTAGAAACGGAATTCATATTGAAAGGTATTATAGCAGATAAATTATTTGCGGAAAAAATACTGAACTGTTGCCAGCTACCAAATATCAGCTATTGGCAGTTTAATTCAGCATCTCATTTTTTGCTTTCCTGCAAATTGAGCATTGATCCCGATAAGATAGAAAATGATTTTATGACCCGAATAGTTCCGGATTTATCGGTTTGGTAGGAATCAGGTTCGCAGGAAGGTAGTTTTATGATCCTGATTATTAAAACCTACAGTTTATTTAAGTTGAGATTAATCTTATGAACAGAACATTTTATTTTTTGATCCTGGTTACTTTCATTGGAAGGCCTGTTAACAGTAATTCAGGCGATATGCCTTTGACTGAAAAATCCGGATATCTTCCGGCATCAGTTTCAAATAGAAGTTTTGAAGATTCCATACCAGATAAACGGGCGCATCATGAATTGATTTATAATGAATCAACAGGTAAAATTCTGATGACTGCCGGAAGTACACCATTGGATGGCGGAAATTCCTTTAGTTTTTTTAATGATCTCTGGCAATTTGATGGAAAGGATTGGAAACGGACAGGTAATGCCGGCACCCTGCGCAGCGGGATTCGTATGGCTTTCGATACTAAAAGGAAAAAACTCTACTCCTATGGTGGTTATGCCGATAATCAATCACTAAGTGATTTTCGGGTAATGTAAAATGGTGATTGGAAAATCGTCACAAATGATACGTTGATGAAAGCAGCAGAACCTGGTTTTGTATATGATATTAATCGTGACCAGTTTATCGCATTTGGTGGCAGTTCAAGAAGAGGCTTTGCCAATAATGTGACATGGATATGGAAAGGAACAAATTGGAAAAAATGGGAGGGAGCGGGGCCAGAGGGAAGAACCGCGTTTGCGATGGTATATGACAGTAAACGGAATAAAACTGTCTTGTTTGGCGGAGCAAGCGCTACCGGGCCAAATAAATTCAGAGACACATGGGAGTTCGATGGAACAAAATGGGAAAAAGTCGACACCGCAGGACCGACACGCATCTCACCGGGTTATGCTTTTGATTCAAAACGCGGTCTACTGATTTTATTTGGAGGTTTGGGCGAAGTTGGAATGCTGGGAGATACCTGGGCCTGGGATGGTAAATCATGGAAGCAACTTGCCACCACCGGTCCGTCTCCAAGGGCTATGGGCTATATGGCATATGATAAAAGCCGTGATAAAATAGTTCTGTTTGGTGGTCGGATTGGCTGGCCAAATGATATGCAGGATACCTGGGAATGGGATGGAAATGCCTGGAAGGAAATTAAATAGTATTTGCCTGTTTCTTACTCAACAAAAATCTTTGATGAATTCAACAAAAGATTTCAATATGTCATCCTGCATTTTTGCTTTTTGCATCACAATCATCTTTTTAATTGGATGTTCCTCAAAAGAAACAGTCAATTTCAATTACCTGGACCAGGAGCCACCTGGTATGGAGGCAAAAACCTTTGCGCCAGGAATTGTGAGTTCAGGATTAAGTGAGCATAGCGCGCCGGCATTTTCAAAAGATGGTAAATCAGTATTGTGGACAGTGATGGATTCCGGTTATCACGGGTACCTGCTTGAAATGAAATACAAGGATGGCAAATGGTCCAAACCAGAAAAGCCTTCTTTTGCAGATTCAACTGCTGATGATTATTACGCATCGTTTTCAGAAGATGGAAAAAAACTCTTTTTCAGTTCGAGAAGAAAAATGCCGGCGGGTTACCCTGTAACAAGTGATATGCGGATCTGGGAAGTTGAATACCGCAGGGATGGTTGGGGAACACCTACGCCCATTGACACAATTGCCTCTACCGGTTACGAATATGCGCACTCAACTGCTTCTGACGACGCGGTTTATTTTTCATCCGTCCTGCCTGGCAAAACAGGAATGAATATCCGCCGCGCTGAAAAACAAAATGGCAGGTATACTGAAGCAGAACTGCTCCCTTTCGGCATTAACAGCATCCGTTATGAAGACGGGCCCTATATTTCACCGGATGGAAGTTTTTTGATTTTTGAATCACATCGTCCCGAAAGTATCAATGGCGGACTTGACTTATATATTTCATTCCGGAACAAAAATGGAGAATGGACAATACCGGTTAATATGGGTCCGAAGATTAATACGGAATTCTCCGAACGATTTGCCCGACTATCACCTGATGGAAAGTATTTGTTTTTTGGAAGTACCAGGAACAAAACCTGGGGCTTTGATATTTTCTGGATCAGTTCAAAAATTATTGATGATCTAAAAACTGAAGCGGATTTTACTAAAATCATTCCTGAACCAACCGGTAGTAAGCTGATTAGAGCATTAGATGCCGGAGACGTAGAAGCTTCTGCAAATTTATTAAAAGAGTGGCTGAATTTATATCCTAATAGCCTGGATGCAACTGTTATTTATATATCAATGCTGAGAAAACAAAAGCTTTATGATGAAGCCGAAAAGATTCTTTCAGGTATTAGTTCAAAGTGGAAGAACGATGAGAATATTAAGATTGAGTCGGCACTTGTAAAGATTGGTTTAAACAAAATAACCGAAGCTGATAGTTTGCTCTCACCGCTTCTCATTGCCGGCGATAATCAGCGGGACAGGTATTTCTATTTGTCAGCAGCGCTGCTGGAAATGGGAGATCTGAAAAAAAGTGAAGAATTGTTTAATAAAGCAATGACAGATTTTCATTCGGGTTATCACTGGTACCTGCGGTCAAAGGATCTGGTGAATATCGGTGAAAAAGACAAAGCTTTTGAAGCACTGTTTCATGCCGTGGAAACAGGAAATAATATTTCGAAAGAAGTAATAGAAGCTACCGCATCATTTGATTCGTTGAAAAAAGATCCAAGGTGGAATGCAGTACTTGCAAAATTTAAGTAGACGAAATAATATTTATCAGGTTGCCCGGTTCAATGTATAGCTGAAATCCTGGTCCCCAATGAGAATTTTCCCACTTGCATCAGTAAATAAGAGGATATTATCATCGGCTTTCTGCAGGTATAAATAGGGCCTGCCACTTTCGTCTAAAAGATGATAAAAAATCTTACCATTATCGCCCGGTACTATTTTCCAGGTGCCTCGTTTACCACCTTCCTTTCTGTACGGTGTGGCATACACGATACATCTGCCTGGTAAATTTTTTGCAGGATCTCCGTAAAAAACAATTTTCCATTTCAGTTTATAGCATGGATTATTCTGTGGAAGAGAACCACATGGAGTTCTTCCCACGAAAATCAAAGAATCTTTAATTATTGTCGGTTTAGGTTTTACGGAAATTTCATTTGAAGGACTTGAGTTTATGCTATTCATCGAATAACTCCAGCCACCATTTCCAATCAGAAAATTACCGTCATCATTTAACATATGCAGAATTCCTTCATTGATTTGTCTGATCCTGAGAAACCTGCCTTTATAACGAAGAGAATATGTGTTGGAATCCAGATATAATCTTTCTGAAAATTCCAGTTTTTTTGATTCTTTTAGTTTGCCATTCTGATCCAGAATTTTGTAGTTGCACACCAGCAAATAAACATAATCATGCAACGACAATTTCCACTGTATACATTCGATGGAGTCCTTAGTCTGAATTCCCAGGAATTGCTTCACCAAATTGCCGGGAGGTGTTGTCGCAACAAAGGCTTTTTCCTTACCATGTTCAATGAAGCCAAGGAATAGTGTGAAAATCAAGGAAGCGATCATTTTCATGCCCTTATTTTATCCAAACTTCTTACAAGTTAGCCTGTTTTCTGTATGCTTTACATCAAGTGAGCGGTTTGCATGACAAACTGCTTTTGTCGAAGAAAAGCAGCAATAAAAACTGCGTGATCAACCCGCCGCTGCTTTTTGCCACATCCACCTACATTACACTTCGGCGGACAGTTAGGTACCTTAGTGCATATAGAAAATATATACATAGAAATACAATACATAAACGCTGTCTGTTACTTACTAAATACCCGGGGCTTACACTCCCTGGATTAAATCACGGGACTACAATATCCATCGTTCTTACGAAGCAGAAAAACCGAAGCTGTATTGGCTGTTTACTTCTTACTTCGTACCTCGCCCTTCGTACTTCAAAAAATTCCCCTCCGGAAAAATTCCAAAGGGGATTAAACACTCACACTTCCTACGTTTTCTCAGTACCCAAAAACTGTTCGTATGGTAAATGCATATACCTTGGTTTGATATGACCTGTACTTGGTAAGCAATTGGGTAGGATAACCATCAGCATCATATGTATAGCTGAATTCAACTGGTTCATATTCGGGAGTAACTGTAACAAATGTTTTCGTCTGCGCTTTTATGTTATGTTTGGAAAGCTGGTTCATCATGAGATCAGGGATAGCCAGGTGTGCAAATGGGTTTATACTAAAATCATAATCGTATAATCCAAACTCAGAATCACCGTGAGTTGTAGTTATATTATCTGAAAGTATGTTGCCACCATAGATATTTCTGGTAGCGTTGGTTGTATAGTAGCGATCAGTATATGTATATTCAAGATCAATCTGATAACTCTGGCTGATACCGGTACTCTCCACGTGAGGCATGTAACTGACAACACCAGTTGTTTTGTGACCGCCCTCGGACTTTTCCACACCTATAATTCTTCCCTGGGCATTATAACTGAATATTGATGTTGTAAATAAAGCGGCATTTTCATCATAACCCCTGATTGCTGTGATCTTCGAATTCTGATATTCAAATAAATCCTTGCGGACAAGGTAGGTCGTCTTGTCTTCACGTTTGCCCCACAACAGCATTTCCTTCAGCTCCCCATTGGCCTGGTAATGATATTCGTATTTTGACTGTGGTGTACTAACACCATTCACCAGTTTATATTCGTACAGGAGCTTCAGTTTCTTTGCCTCTTTATTTCCCCCAAGTATATACACAGTATTTTCCTGCACCTGATCTTTAGAGAGTGTGATTTCATCGTAGGTTCCCCATTTTAAAATGGACAATTGATATTTAACTGCATTGGCCGGGAGTAATACAGGCTGCAAACCCGGTGGTAAAGTGTACAGTTTATAGGTAGGGTTGTTTTGTGCATCCCAGGTCCTCAAGACCAGCGATACAGGGATGCTGTCATAAATGATATCGCCGATTTTTATCAGGGGACGGACAAATATTCTTTTATCTGCAGCCGGTTCGGGATCAGCCTGGATATCGCCGAAACTACCGGCAGGATAACCAAAACTTTCCGGTGTATCAATTGGTGAAACCGGTAATAATTCAATGTCAAATCTCTGTTCGGCATTATCGTCTAAAACTAAAACAACACTCAGAGGTTTAGTAACCTGAGCTGCTTTTGCGGACCCGGTGATGGGGCTGGCAAATTTTACAGCAGCATTTCCCTGCCTCACGATGAGCCCGGTAACACTATAGTTTCCCTTTGTAAGCTTAATGGTATCAGTAAAATACATCTGATCATGATGAACCGTCAACGATTTATTTGACCGCACCACTTCGTTTCGGCTATTCTTTATAGTTACAACTGCGGTGAGATCATTAATCACCGCAGGCTGGTCAGGCAGATTTTTTAGTGTCAGTCGAATTACACGTTGTGTTGGCGGGTTGTTAGGACCAGGATCTGTCGGAGGCTCGATCGGATTTTTTTTGCATGCAAGAAACGCGATAAGTAGAAAACTGAATACCGGGAAAATAAACTTGTTCATAAAAAAAGATTTAAGGTTTGTGAGAATGTTTTTTGTTAATTCATTTTGTTTTCTTGCCTCCAGGCATAGAAATCCTGTTCGGCGATGGTGCCGTTTTTTTGGGATTTCAATCTGCTGAAATTGGCAGGGGGCTGAAGAACGTTAGACGATCCGGTCTTTCAAAGCTTTTGCAACAGCTTCGCTTTTGGAGTTCACCTGTAGTTTTTCATAGATACTTCTGATATGGGTTCGTACGGTATCAATTGATATTTTTAATGCAGCTGCAACCATCTTATAACTATTGCCATTAACGAGTGATTGCAAAACATCTTTTTCTCTTTCAGAAAGATCATAATCTTTTCCAGCTGGCGACATGCCGGCAAACATCTTCAACACCTGCGTAGCAATGGAGGAGTTCATGGGGGCACCTCCATGATACACATCGGTAATGGCTTCGATAATGGCCTGGGGCGAACTTTTTTTCAACACATATCCATTGGCGCCAAAGCGGATGGCATCGTAAACGTTTTTGTTATCATCAAAAACGGTGAGCATAATGATTTTGACAAGCTGGTTTTGCTGGCGGATCGCCCTTACTCCCTCAATTCCATTCCTGCCAGGCATGTCAATATCCATTAACACCACATCAGGTTTCAGGGCTTCCACATCCGCTTCAGCTGTTTCGCAATTGTCAAACTGTCCTATAACTTCAAATCCTTCCGTTTTGCTGAGCAACAAGGCGATTGTTTGCCGCAGCTGGTTTGAATCATCGTATAATAAAATCCGTATCATAATCTAATTGATAGAACAAATATAACTCAGGAAGAAGGGGTGCTCCAACGCATATTCATGCGATGGGCATAGAAAGGCTGATGCGGGTACCCTGACCAGGTTCAGAATCGATTGAAATGCTGCTTTTTATATTCTCTGCCCGTTTTTTCATGTTCTTTAATCCATTGCCACGGGTCAGCGGAGTTCTTGTTTCAGAATCAAAACCCTTTCCATCATCTTCAATGGTGAGCTTGAAATATTTCCCTTGTTTCTGGAGTATGATCACCACGTTTTTGCAATCCGAATATTTTACAATATTGTTCAATGCCTCTTTAAAAATCAGGAATATCTCGCGGCGTGATTCCATGGGAAACTGTATATTTTCAATATCGTCATCCACCTGAAAATGGTATTCTACATGAATGGGTTCAAGCACCGTGCCTGCTACTTCTTTCATTCGCGCCAGCACTTTAGCCATATTGTCATTTACAGGATTGATGCTCCATACAATATCATCCATTGCTTCCATCATCTGTCCTGTACTTGAATTGATGGTATTCATGTATTCTTTACTTGTTTTTTCATCGAGCGGAGTTTGCTGCAATGCCAGATTACTTAGGATATTGACCGTACTCAGGGTAGAACCCATATCGTCGTGCAGATCGCGTGCAAGGCGGCTCCGAACTTTCTCCAACTGCAGTAAACGTTCCAGCCGCACCCGATGGAGATAATAAAAAATAGATGCGATGATAGCACCAAGCATCAGGTAAAACCAGGGCGTTTTCCAGAAGGGGGGAACTATGTGTATCGGGATTGAAGTTGTACCCTTTGTGTATTGACCCTCATCATTTTTTGCCCTCAACAGAAAAGTATAATTGCCGGCAGGTAAAAAATTATATTTAATGGGAGCGACTGTTTTTAAAGTGGTCCAGCCTTCATCTAATCCATCCATTTTATATTCATAAGTCAGTTTGCCGAGCAGCGAAAAACTGATTGAAGCAAATTCAATACTAAAAGAACTACGCGTATAAGGGATGCTGATTTTTTCAAGATGGTCTATTGAATCAGTGGGTAGATAACGATTGTTTAACTGAAACCCTGTTATGATTGCATCAGGCGGCGATTTCAACGCACGATAATCTTGAGGATCAAATACCAGCAGATGTTGATTACCTGCAAATACCAGCCGCTCGTCATGCATCCGAAGACTGGTTTCCGGAATATAACTGTTGTTGTGGATTGTAATTAATCCATCGTACTGGGAATACTTTGTCATCGATCCGGTCTTGGGATTAAACTTAAGTATGCCAGTCGAGCTCCCGATCCAGCAGTTGCCATTGTGGTCTTTCTGAAGCGATGAAGCTTTGCCAACGGAGAGATTATCGATCGATGCCGTAAAACTTACGCGGGAAGAATTCAGGTTCAGATTACCAACCTGCCCCGCGGCGAGCAGAAACGTTGAATCGGTTAATTGAAGGATATCTTTTACCCTGGTAATCCATTCTCCTTTGCTATTTCTTGTGTCGAATGACTGAATTATTTTTCCGTTTTGTGTGTCAAAAAGAAAAAGCCCCTTTCCTTGTACAGAAACCCACATACGCCCATCATCAATGAATTTGATTTTGAGAATAACGCCACCAAAGTCGTGGACTTTCCGAAACACTGAGTCTGTAATAATATTGTGAGGAGTTGTATTTTTCATCAGAAAGCCGTTACTCAAACCAAACCAGAATGAGCCTTTTTTGTCAGCCTGGATTTGTCTGATAGTGCTGTTGTTGAATATCGGTAGCTTATGCAGTTCGGCTTTATCTGTGTGCGGATCATAAATCATTAATCGCCCCTGTTCACAACCTATCCATATGCGACCTGATTGTTTATCCTCACACATCCCCCAAACCAGTTTTGTAAGGCTGTCTGCGAACTGAAGTTTTTCAGGCTTTGCAACCTGCGGGAATTTGGCTATCTCGGTTGTTATTGTAAAAACCCCACGTCCCCAGGTACCAATCCATAGTTTCTCCTTCGAGTCTTCGATCACTGTGTTTACCAGCCCACGGTTATTTTGTAACTGGAAGATTGCATGAATATTTTTTGTTAGTGTGCCGAGGGTATTGTAGAGCCCATCATCAGTAGCTATCCATACAATTCCTTCACGATCTTCAAATATTCCGGATACAGTGTTGAAATAAATTCCGTACGGATTATTTAAACGTGCATCGCGAACATCATTAAAGTATTCGCCATCATTAATGCGCAGACAATTTAATCCATACATGGCTGTAACTGAGTCGTGATATTGTGTGAATCCCCGCACTTCGAAATAACTTCCGTTACCCGCATCTCCTAATCCGGTTGTATCCCGTGTGAATTGATTGTTTTTTGTATCATAGCAATAAAAGCCCTTGTGGGAATTGTTTTGGGAATAAATCCAGTAACGATTGGACCTGTCGATAAAAAAACTGACCACTTTTCCAGAAAGCATTTTGCTTGAGAGCAAGGGATCTTTTTGTGAATTATTGCCAGCAGTGAAAAAACCTCTGGTTTTCTTATCCCAATAACCTAACCCGGACTGTGTGAGTATCCAATACCGACCTTTCTTTTTATCTTCTACCACATCTGCAATGTGTATAGAGTCAGGTACGTTGAAAGGATTATTCATTTTGCTGAAGGTGCCGGATTTCTCAGAAAAATAAAGACAATGCTTTCCATCAGCGATAATAAAAACTTGCCCGGCAGCATCCTTTCTTAACTGCAATTCTGAAACTTCAGTTGCGGGATTTGCAGGTTCATAAGGGATATTAACCAAAGTGAAATTTTGAATATTAAATAACCCCAGATTATTGCCCGACCGAATCCATATCCGCTGTGCGGAATCAGAAAAAATCTGATCAACGCGTTCGTTCAAAATCGTCCGGAAAAAATTTCCATCGTAGCGCTGTAATCCGTTTTCTGTACCAAGCCACATGTATCCGGTGGTATCTTGCCAGATGCTCAGAATATTATTTGTCAGCAAGCCATCTTTGGTAGTTAACTTATTGAAAATATAATTCTGGGAATGACATGTTTGTATTGTAATAATTGAAACCGCTATTGAAAAAAAAAGCCTCAAAACCATAGTAATAAAATTAACAGATTCTGGTGAATGCTTGTGATGAAGAAGCTCGAAAAACAGCCAGAAAAAGATAAGGAGCAATGAGAAAGAACTGAGTGGCTTTTATGACGATGAAATTTTATATGTACTGAGCGTTAAGAAGTAAACCGCGGGTAGAGCACGTCGCAACTCAGAAAAATGGCGTCTGACTTACTTCTTTTGATATGCCCGTATAAACCAGATAAAATTCAGTGTGATAATTTTTAGCTTGATCTTTAAGTTATCTCAAACATCTGTCACGAAAGATCAGTGTCGACGTCAGGTCCTCTATTATATTAATCATAATTTAAGATCTCCATAATGACTTTCCCGTTTACGATCGTTGCCGATACAGGCGAGAAATTGACTTTTCTTCGAACTTATTTAAAAGATGGTATGGAATACCTGGAGGCTGAAAATGAAGTTCAACCCAATGCCGGACCCCCAATGCATGTTCATTACAAGCAGGATGAAAGCCTGACAGTGATAAAAGGCAAGGTTGGCTACCAGGAACAAGGCGGAGAAAAGAAGTATGCCGGTGAGGGCGAGACTGTTTTGTTTAAGGCGGGAACAGCACATAAATTCTGGAATGCAGGCAATGAAATTCTGCTTTGCAGGGGTTATGTTACTCCACCTGAAAACCTGGCTTATTTTCTATCTGAAATTTATAAATCTTCCAATAAAAATGGTGGCCGGCCAGGCATGTATGACGCGGCTTTTTTATTGAACAGGTATAGATCCGAATTCGGAATGCTGGAAATACCTGCCTTTGTTCAAAAGGTTATTTTTCCGATCCTGTTGTTCTTCGGAAAACTTACAGGAAATGATAAGAAGTTTAGTGATGCACCATAATTTACAGGCAAGAGGCAAGAGGCAAAAGGCAAGAGGAACAGCCAGTGAATTGTGAAAAGAAGTGACCTATATGTTTTTTCTATGTGAACTATGATTCTATGTGGCAAAGAAAATGCAGGCCCGGCCGAAAATTTGCATCAGTCATTTTGATGCGGAAGTACAAAAATCTGAGCGGAGATTCCGGAGTAATTGCATTCGAAACCGGGCCGGATTACATCAGGATAAAATTTCAGAACGCCAGTAGTATCTATACCTACAGTTATAGTAGTGCAGGGATAGAACATGTCGAGCAAATGAAAATTCTCGCGGTAAAAGGTGCAGGACTAAGTACCTATATCAGCAGGCATGTAAAAGACAGGTACGAGTAATCAAATTCCATTGATTCAGGGCTTTGTGTTTATTGAATTTGTTGAGCTATTTCCAGTAACTAACCGATAGCTTTCAGCAGTTCATTAATCAGACTCTGATATCCCTCGGTATCCGATGGTTTGTTCATTACAAGCACCGCACCTGAACTGATTCCTCTTTTTACGAGTGTTTCGTCGGTATAGGTGGAATAGATCATTACCGGAATATGTGAGTACCTGCTGTTCCGTTTGAGTTGTTCAAGTGTCTGAAGTCCGTTACGTTTAGGCATATTCTGATCCAGAATAATTGCATCCGGTAAATTATCCTCTGTGTTTGAATTGTTCAATAGTTCCAGGAGTACTTCACCGTTTTCAACAGGCGACAACAAATCAAGATCGTCACGGTCCGCAAGAAATTCAAAAAATAATTCCTGGTCATCCTGGTCATCTTCAGCCAATAATATTCTTTTACGCATCTTTAAGTATTACTTTCCTGTTTTATGGGAAGGAGTAAGAGAAACTCTGCACCGTCGCCGGGGTTACTTTTAGCAGCTACGATGCCATTATGTTTTTCGATTATTTTTTTTGTTATGGCCAGGCCGATACCTGTTCCTTCATAAGCATCTTTTGAATGAAGCCGTTCAAACAATTCAAAAATATGCTTACCATATTTCGTATCAAAGCCAATACCCTCATCTTTAATCCTGATAAGGCAATAGGGTCCATCCGCCTGTTCGTCGCTATCAAGATTCTTAAACTTAATTCTCTTAGAACTGATTTCAATCACCGGCGCTAACCCTTTTTTTGAAAATTTAAGCGCATTGGATATAACGTTCTGGAATACCTGCCGGATCTGGCCGCGGTTTGCTTCCAGCACAGGCAGTTCACCGATTATAATTTCTGCTTTTTTTTCCTGGATGATTAGTTCAAAGTCCTCCAGTAGTTCAACCAACACATCTTTCAGGTTTGTCATTTTTATTTCGGGATCGCGTGCTGATAATTTTGAATAATTCAATACATCGATAACGAGCGTTTTCATACGACCAGCAGATTCTATAATCTTGCCGATGTATTTCCTTCCTTCGGGAGTCAGGTCCTGATTATATTTTTCAAGCAGAAGTTTTGAAAACACCTGAATTTTACGCAGTGGTTCCTGTAAATCGTGGGATGCCACTGAAGCAAACTGCTGCAGGTCGTGGTTGCTGATTTCCAGGTCGTGATTTATTTTTCCCAATTGGGTATTTGCACTTTCCAGCTCTTTCTGTGTTTTTTTCTGAGCTGAAAGATCATTTACGATCGCACTGATTGCAGAGATATTTTCCAGTTTAAGTGCAGCCATTGATAACTGAACCGGTGTTTCAGTCGAATCAGATCTTAAAAAAAGTTCTGTTTTTTGATGTGTATTCCAGCTATCCCTGAAAATGTCTTTAAACTCTTCCAGATTTCCCGGGCTTATGAAATTAAAAAATGAGCTACCAATTACATTTGCCAGCTGTTGACCCACCATACGGGAGAATTGTGTATTGCAATAAAGGATCAGCCCGTCTTTATTAATTGTTACTGCCCCTTCCGTCATTTGTTCAATAAATACACGATAAGCGAGATCTGCTGATTTGAGAGTATATAATGCATTTCCCGTTTCACTTTCAACAACAATAGCATCTATCTGCCCCAAGCGGATTGCTTCGATTGTTTCACGTGCCTCAAAAAGCTGCATCCGCAACTCATCGATTTCCGACTGCATGCCTTTAGGTCCTGTTGATTTCTGTTCCCGCATAATTAAACACCTAATCCTTTCAATACTTTTTCTGTATCCGATAAATCACCAATCATTCTTCTTTCTGGCAATGGTGATTTTTTAATCAGCAATGGCAGCGCTACAATCTGCTCATTTTTTGCAACTGACGGCTGCTGATAAACATCAACAACCTGGAGTTTGTATCGCCCCTTAAGATGCTTCTCGCAAATTTCCTTAAGGTTAGCAATTGCCCTGGATGAATTCGGAGAGGCACCGGTTACAAATAGTCTCAGAACATATTCAGCCTTTCCGGCAAGACCTTTCACGTCTGAATACTGTTCAGGTTTTTTTGACATTTTATTATTTTAATGGCCTGAGATTTAGACCTACCAGCACTTTTTCTTCATTTGACAGATCGCCGATGATTTTTCTTATAGGAACCGGCACTTTTCTTACCAATGTAGGAATGGCAAGAATCTGGTCTCCTGCTGCAAGCTGTGGATGCACGAGCAGATCAATTACTTCAAGTGAATATTTATCCTTCAGGTGCAATTCGCAATACCGCTTAAGATTCTCCAATGCAGCCATTGACTTGGGCGTATTCCCGGCAATGTATAGCCGAAGTTCCCAGCGTTCACCTTTTTGTTTTACTGTTTTATTTGAAACCTTTTTACTTTCTTTTGCCATTAGCTCCTGTGTTTGATCTTTTCTGGTTTGATTTATTCCGCGTTTTTTCCAGTATCTCCTTTTTCAATTCTTCTTCGACATAAGTTCTGTTGAGTTCGTCCTGGACAGAATCAAATTCTTCATTAAGAGCCGCAATTTTAGATTCCAGCACTTTCCGCTTCCTGTCTATTTCACGATCTTTTCTGCTTACTGCATAACTGCGCAATTCCAGTCCTGTCTGATCTTTCAATTGCTGTGCCTCGCGCGCCGATCCGGTCAGGATACCATCGGGACCCACAAAAATGTCAATCAGGTGGAGTCCATTATCAGTTATTCTTTCCAGCACAGTGGGATCCGAAGCTTGGAATTCACGTGACTTGAAGTCGCGGC
>JADMIO011403834.1_pt1 | contig 75888 bp, 62 predicted proteins | sample 8958161 | NCBI WGS metagenome assembly JADMIO01 (sample SAMN16585339, study PRJNA669376) | soil metagenome | isolation source: Crop rotation soil | place: USA: Cullars Rotation, Alabama | collected 2011
GCCGCGACTTCAAGTCACGTGAATTCCAAGCTTCGGATCCCACTGTGCTGGAAAGTGTTCCTATTACAGCAGATTCAACCGCTCGTTGGAACATTTCGCGGCCTGGTTTTTAGATATGCGATGACAAACAGAATCGCCTGCAACAAGTCGAGCATCGCGAACGCCATCGCGCTCGTCTGCACGCGCCCGAGCATGAAGAGAATTGGAACTGGAATGACAAAGCTCATCTTCTCGATCACCGCGACGAGCATCGCCGGACGATACCGCGTCGGATCGCTCGCGATCAGCAGAAACATGATCTGCCAGGCGATGACCAGGCTCGCAAAACCGTAAAAGAATTCCGGATGTGTGATCGCCGGCGGCGCCTCCTGGGCGATGCGCTGCTCCAGGAAGAAGAGCGGCGTGGTGACGATCAGCCCGTAAATCGCGGAGATCAGGAAGGCCCATCGCGCGAATCGCATGGATCGATTATAGGGAAATTTTGGTTCACCGCAGAGACGCGGAGACGCGGAGACGCGGAGACGCGGAGAGAATACCGGAACAGAGAAGCGAAAGAACCGCAGATTGCGCAGATTTCGCAGATTCGGACCGTCAAGATCCGGATCTGCTCGTCTGTGCAACCTGCGGTCCGATTTTCTTCTCTGGCTGAGCGTTCGCTTCGCTGCAGCGATGGCGAATACTTGGAAGCCTGCGAAGTGCGTGCATATCTGCGCGTAATTTGCGCGCGTCGCTTAGAACGGGATATCCGCCTCGACAAATCCTTCGTGATCGGGAAGGCTCTGCTTCTGCGTCTTCTCCGTCGTTCCCGGTTGCGCCTGGTGCTGCCGGGCGTTGGCGGGGCCGAACAGGTCGTGCTTAGCCCCGCCCTGCTCGTCGCGGCCGCCGAGGAATTGGAAGTTCTCGACGACGACCGATAGCTTGTGTCTCTTGCCGCCGCCCATTCGGTCGTCCCACTGGTCGTACTTGAGCCGCCCTTCGACAAACAGCGAGCGCCCCTTCTTGCAATACTGGGCGATGAGCTCGCCCTGCTTGCCGAACGCGGCGCAGTCGACGAAGCAGACATCTTCCTTCTCTTCGCCGGTCGCGGTCTTGTAGCGACGGTTCATCGCGAGTCCGAACTCGGCGACTGACGTATTTGATGGCAGGTGCTTGACCTGCGGATCGCGCGTCAGGTTCCCGATCAACGTCACTCGATTGTAACTTGGCATGTTGTGTACTCCGTTCAGTTCGTCACCTTCCCACAGTTAGCCCCACCCATGCGCGGGGCTATATGGAATCCCTGGAAGATCTATGTGCGTTAAGCGGCCGCTGCGCTGGGCAGTCGTCCCTTCACGTAATCGATGCACTTGGCGATCGTCTCGGCGGGCATGTCTTCCCACACCTCAACGCCGGCCTTGGCGAACCACTTATCAACCGTGCCATCAGGCAGGCGGACGATGTTGAGCAGGTCCTTCATCTGCGCGACTTGCTGCGGGTTGGCCAGCGCGACGGCCTGCGCTTCCTTTTCGAGCACCGACGGATCCCAACGCTTGCGAACCGCGTCGTAGCTCCACTCAAACACGTCTTCGTCGGGAAACGCGTCGATGCGGGTCTTGGCCACCTTTGCAAAGCGCTTTTTGCCCCGCTTGCCGAGTTCGATGACCAGGTCGAACCAGTAATCGAGCTGTCGCCAGCCATCGAACGTCTGTCCGAGCACCGCCAGGTTCTGGCCGTACTCTTTCTTGGCGTGGGCGGTGACAACGACGTTCATGTCTAGGGCCATGATCAGATTGGCCAGGCGCTTCATCGTCTTGTTGGCCTCGCCGTAGTGCCGGCCGAAGTCGGTGCCGACCTTCCCTTCGCACTTTTCGACCAGGTCGTTGTAGATCGTGGTGATCGGGTCGATGACCAGCGTGCGGAAGTCGTGCCGCTCGGTCAGCAAGCCTTTGACTTCCGCAATGACGTCGTTGATGTCGGTCGTTTGGAACACGGCCGACCCGGAAGCCGTAATAAGCTTGTCGTAGTTCTCGGCGCCGCGTTCGGCGTCGATGATGTAAGAGTTGGGGAACTGGATCGCCGCCGTGGTCTTGCCGACCCCGGCCGGCCCGTACATGAACAGCTTGAGGCGTTTGGTAACGGCCTCGGGTTTACGAGCGCGTAACACGGTGAACCTCGCTAAACATCTGCCGGAAACCTTGTCTGGCCAACATCGAACCCCGGCTGGTTCGCGCGACCTCTTGTTTGGTATATGTAAGGTTATATGCTCGCGCGCGCCGTTCTGTTTGATGAAAATAAAATCCGCATTATTTGGTAAGTAATGGGCTTTTGGATGGGCATTTAGCAATCATTGAACAATCAGCTCTACGGATTGGAAATGTACTCTAATCCACCGAGTCACAGCTCCGTTGTTCGAAGCTGGCGCATTTGAGGGATGTCCTTTAGCACACCATCTGTGTGCTATTTGCGATGACAGCGAGCGCGGGAGGAGTGGTGTGCTGAAGCACACCCGACAGAGTCCCGCAGACTCCCAGCGATCCGGTCGTTGGAGTATGTCCCAACCGGTCATGGGCGCGCGGGAGCGAGCGGTTGCGCGTTGACGTCGGTATGCCGACGGTTCCGACCGATAACAGGCACAGATTTTTTGCAGATTTCTCGGACGTTTGCGGCACGTCATCAAGCACTCAAATTGTTGACCTGTCCCGGCTTGTGCAGGTAGAGTCTTGTGTTCGGTCAGCAGCAATGGTTGATGCGCGCTTTCCCCGCGGTTTTGGCTCACAGCGGGCCCGTGCGTGCGACGATGACGCTCATTCCGAATGCGGATGCTCACCCTGATGCAACAACGAACTTCGGAGGTCCTCGATGCCCCAGGTTTCTAATCCAGGCTCTCGCGCGGCGCTGGTCACGTGGACGGTCGTCACGTCGATCCTCGCGGTTACCGCGACGATCATGGCGATCTATTTCTACGTCGATGCCGATCGCGTTCACAAGGAACGCGAGACGGCGGTAAAGCAGCTCACCGACGTCGTCGATCCGGCGATGATTCGCAACGAGGCCGACAAGCTCAACAAGCTCAAGGACGCGCGGCTCAATCCGGCGTGGGGCGTCGAAGCCAACGCCAAGCTGCTCTACGTCGCCCTCGCTCAGCGCGATGCGCTAAGCAAGCTGGTTGGCGGCGCCGACGAGACCGCCGCACTGGCCGCAGCCGCTGAGGCGACGAAGAAGGCCAAGGATGCAGGCGCCGCGGTTGTCGGCGCAAGCCTGACCGGCGCCGTCGATGCGCTGATCGCGCAGGTCAACGCGCTGAAGACCGAATCGGCCAACAACAAGAAGGATTCGGACGAGTCCAAAGCCAAGCTCCAGGCGACGCTCGCCAACACCAGCGCGCAGATCCAGCAGATGACCTCGCAAATGGAGGCCTTCCAGAACGAGCGTGGCACCGCCGTTCAGCAGCTCCAGTCCGGCACCGAAGCGCAGCGTAACAGCTTTGAGCAGACGGCTGGCGAGCTTCGCAAGCAGCTCGAAGCAGCCAACGCGCAGATCGACAAGCTCAACAACGATAACGCCGACCTGGGCAAGAAACTGGCCAACCAGGGCAAGCAGCTTGAATCGGTGCTCGGTCGATTGAATGAAATTCGCATCGACCCGAACCGCGCGGTCACGCAGCAGCCGGACGGCAAGCTCATCCGCGTGCCCGGTGACGGAACCTGCTACATCGACTTGGGCAGCGGCGATCAGATCACCGCGGGCATGACGTTTGAAGTGTACGACAAGATCCGCGGCGTGCCGCCCCCGGGCGATCCGAGCAACGACCAGAACCTGCCCCGCGGCAAGGCTTCGATTGAAGTGCTCGAGCCAGGCTCGGCCGGCAGCAAGTGCCGCATCATCAACATCACGCCCGGCCAGGCGCTCAGCGAGGGCGATCTCATCGTCAATCTCGTTTACGATCGCAACACGAAGTACAAGTTCGTCGTTTACGGGAACTTTGACATGGATCGGAACGGCGTCGCGACGCCACAAGACGCGGAAGTAATCAAGCGCCTGATCACCGGCTGGGGCGGCGAGGTCGTCAACGACATCAACGTCGATACCGACTTCGTGATCCTCGGCAAGGAGCCGGTCGTTCCCGAAAAGCCCAAGGATGATGATGCCATCGCGATGGCCAAGTACCTTCAGGCCGTGGCGGATTACGACGCGTATGCGGACATGAGCTCCAAGGCGCGTTCGTTCCGCCTGCCGATTCTTAACCAGAACCGTTTCCTTTACTTCGTCGGATATTTCGAAGAAGCGAAGCGGTAAGCCGCGTCAGAAAGCTTATGAAGCACAAAGCCCGCCGATTTTAATCGGCGGGCTTTTTTGTTTCCCTGCATTTCGTTGGATCAACTGGACCACGACGATCACGGTTTGCCGATCAGCTTCCGAGCAACTCCCGCAACGATATTCCGATCGACGCGCTCGCCCAGCGCCTTAGTTGCCTTGGCGAGGACCGATGGGCAGAGCAGCAGGACAATCGGGCTTTCGAGCCCCTGCTCATCGGCGATCGCGCGGAGTTGCTTGATCTCCGCGGGGCGAAGGTTGATCTCCCGGGCCACTTCCTTCATCAGCTTGCCAGGATGATTGAGCGTCTTGGGCTGAACCTGACGTTTGCGGGCATAACTCAAAAACGCGATTCCCACCACCGCCACGACGACGAACAAAAACACTGCCAGCAGCGTTCCGCCGTTCACCCCTTCGCCGACCTGCTCGTTAATGCTCTTGAGCACCTGATCCTGCGAAGCAATCGCGAGAACGGCGGTTGGACGAATCGCGAAGACGAGAGCGGCAGCAACGAGAGCACCAGAATCGAATCGATGCAAAACCTTCCGTCGCTCCGTGCCGGCGTGCCTTTGTGCCAGTGAACTCATGCCACTTTTCCCTTCATCGACGCCACCATCTCCGCAACGCCGCGCAAGACGCCCAGCGCGTAGCGGCGGACGCGGAGGTTTTGATCTTCCTTGGCGATCTTGCCGACCTCGTTGACCAGCTGCCACCAGCCGATGTGCCGCAACGCCCACAGCGCCGAGATGCGATGTTCCGAGCGCTCGTCACGAAGCATTGCCAGCAGTTGCGTGCTGGCCGTGTTGACGCGCAGGCGGTGCATCGCCTTGATCGCGTTGGCGCGCTCACGGTTGTGGCTCGAGCGGGCGCGCTGGGTGAGCAATTGCACATACTGGTCGGCTCGCTTGTTTTCGAGCACCTCAATGGCATTAGCGCGAACGCGCGGGTCGGCGTCGTTCAGTACTTTCTCAAGCAAGACATCCGACGTTATCGACGGCACTTCGCCGATCAGCGCCACCGCCTTGGATCGCACTTTGGCGTTCGGATGGCTGCACAGCGGCAGGATCGCGCCGCGCATCATCTCGGCCAGGCTCAGTTCCTGAACGATCTGCATCGCCTTGACGCGGTGCTCGACCGGGCCGCTGGTCAGCTTGCGCGAAAGGCGCATCGACGCATCCGGTAATAGCTTAAGCATCGCGCGCCCCGCCTGGCGGCGCGTCTCGCGGTCCATCCGCTCGAAACGCTCCCAGAAATGCTCGAACCCTTCCTGACCGATCGCCCTGCTGATCACGCGGCGCACCGAATCGGGCGCGCCGGTCATCATCTGAAGCAGGACATTCTCATAGTCCGCCTGCCGCCGCCGCACGATCTCCCGCGCGGCGATGCGGACGAGCCGCTCATCCGGATCCGTGAGGAAGTTCTTGATCAATTGCACCGATGCGCCGCGCTTGCGCACCAGCGCCAGCCGCAGCAGCCGCAAACGTGAGGCAAAGTCATCCTTGGCATGCTGGCGGAGCGATTCCATCCGCTCGTCCTGCATGACATCGTGCATGCCGGAAACCGCCAGCCACTCGCCGATTCGCACCGAATCCTCCGGCGGACGCCGCTCGATGTCGTGGACCAGCGACCGGTCATCCCACCAGACGCCCCGGCCAACCTGGTGCATGCAAAGCTGTAATTGATGATCCTTCAGCCAGTGCGTCTTGCGCAGCAGCGCATCGAGCACCGGCGCTTCTTCGATGTGCGAAAAGACAATGCCGAAATGCGATCGAAGCCCCGCGTGCGATGCTCCAAGCAGAAATGCCTCGACATGCTCGCTGGCCGGAGGTTGCTGAAGCCGCCGCACCATCGGCGATTGCCCGCCGTGCTTGTGGGTCAGCAGGATTCCCAGCGTTTTACTACCGGGCCAATCGCATAGCAGCAATCCGGCGCGCAGCAGATCCTGCCCGTGCTTGCCGCGATGCACATCCATTGCCCGCGCGACCGCCTGCTCGATCTCGCCGCGATTTTCCATGATCGCCGCGTACGATTCCTGGTTCAGTTTCGCCGATTGCGGACCTTCCACCTTCTGCTCGGCGTCAGCAATGAACGCGGTCCCCTTTTGGAGATTTCGCGTCTCGGTCGCGATCCACCGTGCCAGCCCGACCATCGCTTCGGTCGCGGCTTTACTTAGGGTCTCGTCGGTGTCGTGGAGATTCTCAGATAAGACGTAGGCGAGCTTTCCCTGTCGCCCCAGCGCGATAAGTTTCATCGCGCCCAGCCGCAGGTTGGCGTCGTCGCTTCGCCCTGATTCGCGAATCGCGTGATGGAAGAACTTGATCCGTTCGAGAACTTCCATCTGCAACGACTGCGGCAGCGTGTCATACGCGCCGATCACACCGCTGAGTCCGCGCACGCTTTCGCGGCGGATCAGCGCATCAAGCACCGCCTGCTGCTCGCCCGGCACACCGATGCGCAGGCCCTCGAGCAGCACCTCGTCGGCGGCTTCATTCTCGGTTTGCACGAGCGTCGTCAGCAGTCGTTCAATTGTGCTCGATACCATCTCTTGCACATTATCGGACCAGAATGCAGTATGGCTTGAGGAGTTCTGCTAATGCTTTTGCCCGATCAGGTTCTGCCCAAACTGCTGCACGCGGATCGATACGTCCGCGAGCTCGCCGCGCGTTATCTGGGAGGCGCTCACGATCCCGGTCCCGCCACAGCGGAAGATGTCTGGAAAGCCGTCGACCAGGCAGGAAACGGCGACTGGACCGCGGCTTTTGAAGCGGCGGTGCAGAAGCTGCCGCAGACCGAAGGTTCGTTACGCCGAACGCTCGCAGCGATCGAGCGCAAACCCGGCGAGGCAAGGCTCCATGCGCTGGTCAGCGTGATCGCAAACCTGCCGTATGGGCTGCTCATGCGCTTTCGCGACCTGATCGATGCGCCGCCTGCGCTGCCTGCGGATTTGCGCGAGCATCTTCAGCAGCGCTACGCGCTGGCGGAGCTCGGTCCTGGCGAGCTCTGGGACAAACTGATGGCCCACGCCGATCAAGCTGAGCAAGTCGAAGGCTTTCCCGACCCACAAATCAGCGAGCGCTTGATCGAAGCGCTGGCGCGGAACCCCGAGCCAACCGCCTGGGCAATTCCTGAGCTGGATCAATCCAAACCGATTTCTTTCCGAACGGTCTTCGCCGTCGATCTGCTCGGAAAAATGCGTCATCGGCCTAGCGCACCGCTGCTATATAACGAGCTGGTCCGCGCCGGCGCTGAAGACGCCGATGTCCTGCTTGAATCAGCTACCACAGCGCTGGTGCGCGTGGGCAATCCGCAGGTGGTGCAGCTCGTGCTCGATGGATACGCGGTACATCCTGAGTGCAAGCTTTACGCGATCGATATCCTGGGCCGAACTAAGCTGCCCAAATCTGAGACCGCCCTGCTGCAACTGCTTGAGCGCGAATCGGATCGGGAAATGAAAACGTTCATCGCCAGTGGCCTCTGCGATTTGGCGGCGACCGAGCCGCGGGCATTGGAGAAGCTGCGCGAGATGATCGCGGGCGAAAACTGGGACCGGACCGCCGAGCCGCTCGACGAAGACGTCGTGGCGCTGTTCACGATGGTCGGACATCATACGCCCGAGCTGACTTCGTGGCGCGCGGCGATCGATGATGAAGGGAAGCGCCGCTACCTGACGAAGAAAGCCTTTGAGCGGAAATCGCCGGAGATGAGCAAGCTCGTCGAGATGATCGGCAGGCAAGCTGAAATGGAATCTGCGCCGATTGGCGCTCACGACGAGGAGCCGGCGTCGTGGGAAGTTGATGACGACGAGCTCGCCTCGATCGCGCCCGCTGGCAAGTCGGCGCCACCGCCCGACGCGGCGCCGGCAACGATTCGTCGCAACACACCGAAGGTCGGTCGCAACGACCCGTGCCCGTGCGGCAGCGGCAAGAAATACAAGAAATGCTGCGGGAAATAGGCGGTTTCGCGCGATGCTGGAACGATCACATCTTCAAACCGAACAGCGGTTGCCCGAGTCGATGAACCTCGACGCGATGACGATCGCGCAAGCTGTGGCGGTGATGAACGAGCAGGATCGGGTCGCAGTCGATGCGGTGGTTCGCGAACGCGAAAATGTTGCACGGGCCATTGAGATTGTCGTCACCTCGTTGAAGCGAGGCGGCCGCCTGATCTATGTGGGGGCGGGGACGAGCGGGCGATTGGGCGTGCTCGATGCATCTGAGTGCCCGCCAACGTTTCGCAGCGATCCGAACATGGTTCAGGGGATCATCGCCGGCGGGCGCGAAGCAGTGTTTCGCGCGATCGAAGGCGCGGAGGATTCTCCTGACGGCGGCGCCCGGGATGTCGAAGTGCTGAACGTCGGATCAAACGATGTCGTCATGGGCATCGCAACCGGGGGGACAACGCCTTATGTCCATGGCGCACTGAACCGCGCCAAACAGCTCGGCGCGAAGACGATCTTCCTTTCCTGCGTGCAGCCTGTTGCGAACGAGCCGGCGGTGGATGTCGTGATTCGACCGATCACCGGCCCCGAGGTGCTGACTGGCTCGACGCGCCTCAAAGCCGGATCCGCGACCAAGCTGATCCTCAACCAGATCACGACGATCAGCATGGTCCAGCTAGGCAAATGCCACGAAAATCTGATGGTCGATCTCCGCGCCACCAACGAGAAGCTCTGGGACCGCGGCGCGCGGATCATCTCGATTCTCTGCGACATCGATCGCCCCGCCGCGATGGATCTGCTCAAGCAAGCTGATGGCCACGTCAAAGCCGCGATCGTCATGCGAAAGAAGCACGCCTCACTCGAAGCAGCGCAAAAGATTCTTGAGCGATCCGAAGGCAACCTCCGGCGGGCGATTCGATAAATTGGAAATGCCAAGAGCCAAGAACGCCAAGGCAAGACAGGAACGACCAAAAACGGCGAAGGTGCATAGTCACGAAGAAATACCGAATACTTCGCGCCTTCGCGGTTCATTATTATGCATTCCCTCTTCCTAACTTGGCGCTCTTGGCGCCTTGGAGTTTAGTCTTTGACCGACTTCCTAGACGCCGCCACGGCGATCCCTAAAATCGCGCGACACATATGGCGTACATCAACCAGAATTATCTCAAGCTCAAGGCCGGCTATCTCTTTCCGGAGATCGGCCGGCGCGTGAAAGCATTTCAGGAAGCGAATCCCACCGCGAAAATCATCCGCATGGGCATCGGCGACGTGACCGAGCCCCTTCCGCCAGCCGTCATCGAAGCGATGCACAAGGCCGTCGATGAAATGGCGAAGCGCGAAACATTTCGCGGCTACGGACCCGAGCAGGGTTACGATTTTCTCCGCGAAGCGATCGCGAAGAACGACTACGTGTCGCGCGGATGCAACATTTCAGCCGAGGAGATCTTCGTCTCCGATGGATCCAAGTGCGATTGCGGAAACATCCTCGACGTGCTCGGAGACGGGAACACGATCGCTGTCACCGACCCGGTCTACCCCGTTTACGTCGACACGAACGTGATGGCCGGGCACACCGGCGCCGCCGAGGAAGGTGGCGAATATTCGGGTCTGGTCTATCTTCGCTCGACCGCCGCGAACAATTTTTCCGCGGATATTCCGAGCCAGCATGTCGACCTGATCTATCTCTGCTCGCCGAACAATCCGACCGGCACCGTCATCTCCCGCCAGCGCCTGACCGAGTGGGTGGATTACGCGAAGAAGAACAACGCAATCATCCTGTTTGATGCCGCCTACGAGTCGTATATCTCACAGAGCGACGTGCCGCACTCGATCTATGAGATCCCCGGCGCGAAGGACGTCGCGATCGAGTTCCGCAGCTTCAGCAAGACTGCGGGCTTCACCGGCGTGCGCGCGGCGTATACCGTCGTGCCGAAAACGCTGATGGGCAAAACCGCGCAGGGTGAAACCGTCGATGTCTATCGCCTTTGGATGCGCCGCCACACGACGAAATTCAACGGTGTGAACTACATCGTCCAGCGCGGCTGCGAAGCGGTTTACTCCGACGCCGGCAAGAAGCAGGTCCGCGCGCTGGTCGATTTCTACATGGCCAACGCGAAGATCATCCGCGAAAAGCTCGCCGCCAAAGGAATGCAGGTTTTCGGCGGCGTCAATGCTCCCTACGTGTGGATCAAAACTCCCGGTAATGCCACGAGTTGGGAATTCTTCGACACGCTCCTGAACAAAGCCAACGTCGTCTGCACGCCTGGCAGCGGATTTGGAAAATCCGGCGAGGGTTACATCCGGCTCAGCGCGTTCAATAGCCGCGAGAACGTCGAAGAAGCGATGAAGAGAATCCTGGCGGTGCTCTGAACCCTCGCCCGTTGTATCGAACGGGGAGAGGTTAGGGCGAGGGTTCTTCCTCGAATGGCTAATACCGCTCGGTCTCGCGGCCGAGCCCTCACCACAGTCCCCTCCCGCATTACCGGCGCAGTACCGGGAGAGGATGAACAAACTAATTCTTCAGAAACTCGTATCCGAGATGAGCCGGGAACTGCGAAGGATCGGGATTGTTCGCGATGCCTTCAACCAGATGTGAAGCGAGATCAACCTTCTGAGCCGAAAGCTCCAACGCGACCAGCTTTGCAAGTTCCATCGCGCCGTAGGCACTGAAATGCGAACCATCGACGACCAGCGCTGCGGGATTCTGCGCGCCAAGTTTCTCGATGAATGCACCGGCGTTTCGATTGATGTCGAGCAGCGGAATCTTCTGCTCCTGCGCAGCATCGGTCAGCCATTGCGGCGCAGGCGTGGGCTGCTGCGAAGGAGCCACGATTACCACGAGCTTCGCCTGATGCTTCTGCGCTTCGCTGGCATAACGCTGTACGAAGCCTTTCCCCTTCGACGCGTCGCCGAGGTCGTTTGCGGCGAGTTGCAGCAGCAGGTAATCGCCGGCCTTCATCGAATCGCCGATCGAATCCATCCCGTGTTGATCGAGAAAAGCCTGCGCCGAAAAGCCCGTCGCGCCATGGTTTGCAACGGCGACTTCGCCGGCCTTGAAAAGAATCGGCAGCATCTGACCCCAACCGGCCTGGGACACTTTTTCAGAATCGGCGACAGTGTCATCGCCCAGCAGAAAGACGGTGATCGCTTTCGCGTTCGGCACGATATCAAGCTTCATCATCGACGGACTGCTTCCGATGAACTCGAGATTCAACCGCGCATCGGTGTCGAGCGTTTCCGGCTGTCCGGCTCCACGCCGGACGTTGACAGTGAACAAGTTCTGGGCAGCCGCGCCCTGCCCACCGCCACGACCGCCGCGCCCGCCGGCGGCGCGGGCATCGAGTAGCATCGCGCGATGTCCCTCGGCTTTCACGGTCGTGACCGACTCTCCCTGCGTGCCTCCGGGGATGAACGAGACATCGTAATTGCCCGGCGGGACATTCACGTCAAACCGGAAATACTTCGGCGCCGTCACGCCGCGCGAGGTGCCAACGACGGCCGGAGAATCGACAAACCCAAACCCATCATCCGCCCGGTAAAATGCCGGTGGTCGAATGATCGGACGATCGCCGTTCGGGCTGCCTTCGAATGCAAAATGCAACGTCGTCGTGCCATCGGGATAAAAGACCCCGCTCATCGCCGGCGCTGCGATCGCAAATCCAGTCGCCACCGCCCATTTCATCAGCTTCTTCATGTTTTCTTGCCCGTGATTAGTAATGCGTGTGATTCGAAACCGAATGCGCCCGATACACCGGATCGAGCTTCTGCTCGGACGGGGTGCGCACCGGCGCGCCTTTGAATCCGTAGATGGAGACTTTCCCGCCCCGGCCGACGGTGATCGGTTGATCAGTTCCGGTGTTCATGAAGTCGAACATGTGAAAAACTTCCTCGGGAAACGCAATCGTTCCCGTCCCGTCGGTCTCGATTCGGAAGCGCTGCCAGAAGAGCTGGTTCTTGCCGTCGCCGCGAAAATCTCCCTTCGAGAAATTCGGATTTCCCGGGATCGGATTGTTCGGCCAGATGTCCATCCGATTGCCTTTGATGTCGTACCATCGCAGTAGCGCCCCGAGCCCGCCGACGTAAAATCTCGAGCTCGCGACGACGACATTGCCCGGATGATCAATCCGGTACGGTCCCGCCTCGATCTTCTGATTGTGGTTGGCGAATCGCTGCCAAAGCAGCTTGCCGGTGTTCGCGTCGTAGACGACGGTGCCGACATCTGATTGTCCGGTCACGATCTCGTATTTGCCGTCGCCGTCGAGATCGACGAAGCGGGCCGAATCGATGTGGTCATTATTGATCGGAAACTCGGCGTAGTTGTTCCACAGTTCCTTGCCATGCGCATCGAGCATGACGTGCGAGACGTAAACCTCGTCGATGCCGTCGTCGTTGATGTCGAACGGATAGATGTAATGCCCGTGATAATCCTTCAGGCGCGGATGACTATATGACCAGAGCTGCTCAAGCTTAGCGCCATACGCATTGATCGAAACCTCGCCGCCCGGATCGGTGTACACAACCAAGCTGTCAGGATAACCCGGATGCAGCTTGGCGATGACCGTGCGAAAGTTGTTGTAAACGTGCGGCATCGGCTGGGTCGGCCAGGGCGCTTTGTATTTGATCTCGCCGGTCGTGCCATCGAGCATCACGATGTATTCGACGTTGTCGATCATCCGCCAGGCGATGACCTCAGCCTTGCCGTCGTGATCGAAATCCCAGACGTTGCCCGGCGCTTCAAACTCGGATCGCTGAACCGTCCCGGCCTCGGGCGCATCCCAGTGCCAAAGCTCCTTACCGCTGTTATCAAACGCGTAGGTCGAATAATTGGGCGTGAGCACAACGAGATCCGTTTTGCCATCGCCATTGAGATCACCGAACTTCACGCCATCGATCAAAACTGGCAGCGTGTATTCCTTGAGCAAAACAATGTCTTCGGGATATTGCAGTGGCGGCAGGTCAGCGTCAGTCATCGACGGATTTTGCGAAAGCAGGATCGTCTCCAGCGCGCTGCCGGGATGAATGTCGGTCAGCGTAACCTTGGTCGGTCCTGCCTTAAGATCGAAGCTGCCGCCGCTCTTCAGCGCGGCTTCGCCATCACCGAAAATTTGCGTGGTGAGCTGACCATCCACGGAAACTTTGAACGAGCTTCCCTCGCCGATGCTGCGCGAGCGAACGTAGAGATACCACTTGCCCGCGGCCGGCACATCGACCTTGGCCCCAAACGGCGTGGCGACGCGGAGGTTGACCGAGAAATTCTCAAACGTGAACGGCGGTTCCGCCCCCACCGGTATTGCCGCACGTGCCGCCGGCGCTGGCGCCGATGCCGGCGCCGACGTCCCACCCCGCCCCCGCCGACCACCACCGCCACCACCGCCCCGCCCGCCATTTCCCGGGCCGTTGGTTGCGTTGTCGCCGTCTGGCAATTCCGCAAGAAACTGCGTCGCATCGACAACGATCACTCCGCGCCGCACCGGCGCTGCCGCCCGCACCATCTGACTCATCTGCGGCATCGCAAGGGTCGCCATCAAGGCAACCAATAAACGTCTCATGCTCAATCTCCAGCCAGAAGATCCGGATCATTCACGATTCGACGGTCCAGAAAGGCCACCAGCGCATCGCTGCGCGCGGTATTTCACAACGACGCAAATCCGCCTAAGATATGTATCTTGAATTTCCGTTTACGTTGGCACCCGTAGCTCAATTGGATAGAGCATCGGTCTTCGGAACCGAGGGTTATAGGTTCGACTCCTATCGGGTGCACTTACAACCTCGTGCCTTTGCAGCATTACAGATCATTTGCTCTGTAAATACCGCCGAACATCACCGACCCATTTAATCTGGGCTGTACATCAAACTGATCGTCGGTCCTGAAACCATCAGTCTTCTTCCATCACCAGCGGAACAGAGGCCGCCAGCGCCAACGGACATAAATCGGCGGTGTGGGCGCTGCGTCAGAGTATAATTCCGTCCTCCGCCCGGGAATCGGCCGGAAGAATTGCAGGACGCTTCATGAGCGCTTCGGCCAGCAGTGAACCAGATCAGACCATGCTCGAACTGTTTCGGGCCGAGGTGGACATGCACCTGCCGGTGCTCAGCAGCGGATTGCTTGCCATGGAGAAGGGGCGCGCCGATCGGAAAGAGATCGAGGCGATGATGCGGGCGGCGCATTCGATCAAGGGCGCGGCGCGCATCGTCGGCATCGAGGCGGCAGTGCCGGTTGCGCACGTTCTGGAGGATTGCTTCAGCGCCGCAAAGGAAGAGCGCATTACCCTGACAAGTGATGCGGTGGATGTCTTGCTCCAGGGCGTAGATGTCTTGCAGCGGATCTGCTCGCCGGAGCCGGATGCCATCATCGACAAGGCGTCGATTGTGGCGGTGCTGGATCGGATTGCGAGCGTGCGTGATGGGAAGATGCCCGTTTCATCGGCGATTTCGACGTCGCCGCCTTCTGCTATGACCGTTGTGCCGCAGGAACACAATATCGTGTTTCCGGCAAATCTCGATGCATCGACGGCAGATTCGCTTCGACGTCAGTTGTGCGAAATACTTGAACAAAAGCCGATGCGCATCTGCATCGACTTTTCCCAGGTGGATCATCTCTCAGTTATGGCGATGTCTCTGCTATTATCGTTCGCAAAGGAAACCAAGAGCACCCTGCCGACATCGGCCATCGAGGCGCGTCGCGTCGCGCCGCCCATCTTGGCGCTGTTTCGGGTCACCGGGCTTGACGATGCGTTTGGATCGCCAGAGTGAACGAGGGCCATCTGCCGGCTGAAACCAACAACAGCGAGCGTTTCGTAATTGAAGCCAGAGAACACCTGGCCGAGATGACCGCCGCGCTAATCGCGCTTGAGCGCGGCGACTCGGACCCGCGGGCGCGGATCGAGCAACTGCTTCGCTCGGCTCACAGCATCAAGGGCGGAGCGGGATTCACCGGGCGTAAGACGATCGAGCAGCTTGCTCATTCGATGGAAGCGGCGATTGAGAATGTGCGCGACGGGGAGATCGCCGCGACGCCCGAGGTGATTGACATCCTGCTCGCCGCTCTGGATCGCATGGGCGGGATGATCGACGATCTGGAACATAGCGACGAGGTGGACATCTCCGAGCCGATGGCCCGCCTCAAGCCTTTGATCGAGCCTGCGAAGCAATCCGCCAGACTTGAAATTGGGGTCGTTAAATCTCATCCCGCGCCGCCGCCGGTTCTATCGGCAGCGCAGCCGAATGAATTTCCGATGTCCGAGAGGGTTCGCTCGGGTTGGCAGCAAGGCAGCGCGTTTCTTTATGGCGTGAAGCTCGACTGGTTCGCCTGCGAGAGCGACTTTGATTTGGATCCACTGGAGGTGGCGAGCCGGCTTGAAGGCGCAGGCAAGGTGCTCGACTCCCGTCCTGACCTTTCCGGCCCATCACTGATGGACGGATTACCCACGCCGCCACTTTGGTATCGCGCGATTGTTTCATCCTCGCTGGAGCCGGGGCAGTTTTCAAAAAAACTGGACATTCCGTGCGCCGCGATCCTGTGTCTTCAGAATGTTTCGAGCCATGCTGAATCAGCCCCGAGCGCGCCCCCCCCGCCGCCGCCGCGCGCGAAAGCTCCCGCCGCCGCGAGTTCGCTTCGGATCTCGGTCTCTCTAATCGACCGGATGATGGAACTGGCCGGTGAACTGGCGCTGGTTCGCAACCAGGCGTTGCGATCGACCGATCCGGCCAAAGCCTCCATGCGCCGCTTGATGCGCCGACTCGATTCGGTCACGACCGAGCTTCAGAATGCCGCGCTTCGCCTGCGCATGCAGCCGGCCTCGAATCTGTTCGAGCGCTTTCCCCGTCTCGTGCGCGATCTGGCCCGTCAGCTCGGCAAGCAGATCGAGATGCAGATCGTCGGCTCTGAGGTCGAGCTGGACAAAACTGTCCTGGAGATCCTGGCCGACCCGCTAACCCACCTGATCCGTAACTGCTGCGACCACGGAATCGAATCGCCGGAGCAGCGGGCTCGAAGCGGAAAGCCTCCCGCCGGACTGATCCGCCTTTCCGCTCGCCAGGACCGGGGCCAGATCGTTATCGAGATTCGCGATGACGGCAAAGGGCTCGACCCCGACGCGATCAAGCGCAAGGCCATCGAGCAGGGAATCAAAGGCAGAAGTGAATTGGAGGCGCTCAGTCAACGCCAATTGTATGACCTGATTCTGCTTTCAGGTTTCTCCACCGCAGCGCGCGTGACTGATATCTCAGGCCGCGGCGTGGGGATGGATGTGGTCAAGACGAATCTGGATCAGATCGGCGGGATCGTGGAGATCGATTCGGCGGTGGGACGAGGAACGATCTTCTCGCTCCGCCTGCCGCTGACCCTGGCGATCATGCCGTGCCTGCTGCTGGCCAGCGGGGAGCAGCGCTACGCGATGCCGCAGCGCGAGCTCGAGGAGATCGTGCTTTTGGAGCCCGATCGGGGTCGGCTGAAAATCGATTGCACGCAGGATGAAGAGGTGTTGCGGCTTCGCGGTGCTCTCGTGCCGGTCGTACGCCTTTCGGAGGTGGTCGCCAGCCGGGAACCGTTCAGCGCCGCGGCGCGGTCTGCGATCGTTGCTCGTCATCATGCTTCTGAGCAACCGACGAAGCGGCAGTACGTCGCCATCCTCCGAATCGGTTCGCACCGATTCGGCCTGCTGGTGGATGATGTGCTGGAGAGCGAAGACGTCGTTGTGAAGCCGCTACATCCGCTGCTGCGGCAACTGGGTGTTTTCGGAGCGGCAACCATTCTTGGCGACGGCGGCGTTGCATTGATCCTCAGCGGAGAAGGGATTGCGCGGCACAGCGGCATTCTTCATCGGCCGATGGTGCAGGAGTTGCCGCCGGCGCATGTCGAGACTGACTCCGGCCAAAGCCAGAGCCTGATGCTCTTTCGCTACGGCCCGACCGAACTGCTGGCGATGCCGCTCGCTGCGGTGCAGCGCGTTGTGATGACTCGCACGGAGCTAATCGAGCGCGTCGGCGGGCGCGAAATGGTGAACGTCGATGGCGCGGCGGTCAATGTGCTCCGGCTCGACCAAATCCTCAACCTTTCGTCTTTTCCAGATCAAAGTCAGCTCTTTCTCATCCTGCCTCGCCATGCGAAGGGAATGGTTGGATTGCTCGCCTCTGAAATTGTGGATACGCCGACGATATCCCTTCAACTCGACGAGCAGGCATACAAGGTCGACGGTGTACTGGGTACGGCGATGGTCCGTGGTCAGATCGCAATCTTTGTCGATGTCGCTCGTATCGCGGAAATCTGGCAGCGGGCAAATGGGGCAACGCAAAAGATCCTGCCCGACGCGACGCGCGAGCGGATTCTTCTGGTCGAGGATACGCAGTTTTTTCAGAAGCTGATTGAGGGCCTGTTGGAGAGCAAAGGATTTGAGGTGACGGTAGCCGAAAACGGCACCGCGGGTCTGGAGAAGCTGAATGGGGGCCGATTTGATCTGATCGTCTCCGACATCGAAATGCCGGTGATGGACGGATTCACCTTCGCGCGTCGCGTCCGCGAGGATTCCCGCTTCGCCGCGTTGCCGATGCTGGCGGTGACCACCTTGAACAGTCCTGAGAATCGCGCGAAGGCATCGAAGTGCGGCTTTGATGCCTATGAGGTCAAGCTCGATCAGCCCAGGTTTCTCACGACCGTGCGCGATCTGCTGAAGCTGGGTCGCTCGACCGCGGTTGCGGGGAGGTCCGGCTCATGAATGAACTGATCATGGCCGATGCTGCCGTCAAATCCTTCTGCACCTTCCGGGCGGCGCAGCGCCTTTACGGCATCGAGGTCGCTTACGTGCGCGAGGTGAGCCCGAACCTGCCGGTCACGCCTATTCCGCAGGCTCCGCCGGCTATTCGCGGGCTGGTCAATCTCCGCAGCCGGATTTATCTGGCGCTGGATATTCGCCCATTGCTCGGCCTGCCGCCGATTGACTGCTCGTCGGAAAGCAGGCTCATGATTCTCAAGCCCGATGTCGGACAAGACTTAGGCATCGTGGTGGAACGCGGCGGAGATATCGTTCATATCAGAGCCGAGCAGATGGAGCCGGGGCCCGGCGCCGCCGAAGCACCCACCGACAGCGCCTCGTCGCTGATCGCCTCTGTCTGTAAACTCGAAACAGAGTTGATGATGGTCGTCGATCCAATGAAGTTGGCCGATGTTGTGTTGCACTCGATGCGTTGACGCCGTCAACCGCCTGGAATCCAGTCAGGAAGAATTGGGAGCCTGTCTCGTGAAAAATCTGAAAATAAGCGCGAAGCTGAGCATCCTGGTTGCCGTCCTGCTCATTACAGCCCTCACGATTGCGGTCGTCGGAATCAATCAATTGGCGAGCTTGAGCGGTGAATTCGACGAGATGGTCAGAACCACGACACGCGCAAAGGCCTTGTCCGGTGATGGGCGCATTCGTCTTCTGGAGGCTCTGCGGGCGCAGAAGAATGCGATCCTTAACCCCGACAAGGTGCGTTCTGCTGAGTTCGCCGAACGCGCCCGGGAGGCCATTCGCCAGCTCAGGGAGGTCCGCGGCGAGTTGGTGCAGATCATCGGCAACAACATGGGTACGCCCGAAGGGAAGTCGTTGTCAGATTTGGAGCGGAGTCTGGACGCCTTTGAACAGGACCAGAAGGAAATCCTGCGATTCGCGGTGATGAAATCGAATGACGACGCCCGGAATATTCTTCTCACAGACGTTTATCAGCCGGTCCAGGATGCGGAGGAGTTCATCGCCACGCTAGGCGAAGTGGGCGCCGAGGGCTCGGCAGCAGCTACCCAGGATTCTTCCAGTACGCCGCAAAAGGCCAAGATCCTCGCCGGCGAGCAAATGCTGGGAAGGTTTTACGCGCTTTTCGCGCGGATGGCGAAACACCTGGCAGCCAATGATGAGAATGAAATGGTTCGTCTCGACGGGGAGATTCGACAAAACCTGCTTTCGGCGCAGGAGAGTAGCCGCCACTTTTCCCTCTTATTGAATGGCGCCGAACACACCCGGATCGCACCCGTGCTCGCTTCGCTTGAGGGAATTAAACCCACCGTGACGCGCTTCCAGGAGTTGTCGCACACCAATTCTGATGTCTATGCCCGGATTCTCACCACGACAAAGTCAATCGAATTGGGCGAAGCCTGTGATGCATCGCTACGGGACCTGCGAGCAACATTGGACGGACACCTCAACGATCGAGCACTCGAAGTAATGGCCAGCGCGAAGTCCGCTCGCAACACCGTCTTGGCCGCCGGAATAATCGGAGCGCTGATCTCGCTGATACTGGCGGCGCTGACGATTCGGTCGATCACCACCCCCGTCCACCACGGGCTGAAGGTCTTTGAAGCACTGACGAGCGGCGACCTGACGCAACGCATGAACCTCAATCAGCGTGACGAAATGGGTCAGTTCGCGGCCGCATCCGACAAGATGGTTGGCAAACTGTTCGAAGTGGTCATTCAAACCAGCGCGCTGGCGCATCGCTTGGGAGACTCCGCGAGCGAGCTTGCCGACGTCTCGCACGATTTGCTCTCGCAGAGCCAGGAAATGGCCAGTCAGGCGGAATCCGTTGCCGCCGCGACGGAGCAGATGTCTGCCAACGTCTCGGGAATGGCCGCTGCGGCGGAACAGATGAGCACCAACGTCTCCAGCATCTCATCGGCCAGCGAAGAAGTGTCGATCAACGTCGCGAGCATTTCCGCCAGCGCCGCTCAGACGAGCGGGAATGTTGGCACGGTGGCCGAGTCGGTTCGGCAAGTGACGGCGGCACTTAAAGACGTTGCCAAGGACGCCAAGGAGGGGTCCCGGATGACCGAGCAAGCGCGCGACATGGCCACCACCGCAAACCAGGCGATGCGCCAGCTTGGCCAAGCTGCCGGTGAGATCAACAAAGTGACCGAGGTGATCAAGTCGATCGCGCTACAAACGAACCTGCTTGCGCTGAACGCGACGATTGAAGCAACTTCGGCGGGCGAGGCGGGGAAGGGATTTGCCGTGGTCGCCGGAGAGATCAAGGAGCTGGCCAGCCAGAGCGGACAGTCGGCGGAGGAAATCGCTCGCAAGATCGAAAGCGTTCAATCGAGTACCCGCGAAGCCGTCCGGGTCATCGAAGGCGTTGTACAGTTTATAGGCCAGCTCAACGTTGCCTCCAACCGCATCTCCGATGCAGTCGAGGCGCAGACGAGCACGGCCAACTCAATCTCATCCGAAGTTGCCAGCGCGCGCAAAGGCGTCGAGGAGATCGCTCGCTCGATCGCCGAGGTTGCCAAAGGCGCAACTGACGTCTCTGGCAACACTGCTGAGGTCTCCAAAGCCGCCACCGACGTCTCGCGAAACGCGTCCGAGGCGGCCTCGGCGGCGCAGTCGATCTCGCCGAACATCCATGGCGTAAGCGAAGCCACTCGGCAAAATAATGCCAGCGCCGTCAAGGTGAATGAGGCAGCCACACGCTTGAAGGAGTTCGCCAGAGAATTGCAGCGGAGCATCTCCCACTTCAAGACCGGCGCAACGACAATCGCTAATGGCTGAACGCATCAAAGTACTGATCGTCGACGATTCCCGGCTCTTTCGCTCTGCTTTGGAGCAAGCGCTGGCCGGGCAAGAGGATATTGCCGTCGTCGGTTCCGTTTTCAGCGGCGCCAAGGCGCTTGAGTTCATCCAGAAAACGCCGCCCGATGTGGTGACGCTCGACGTTGAGATGCCGGGAATGAACGGCCTGGCGACGCTAGAACAAATTCAATCCTTCAGCGCCGCACGCCCGTCTAATCCAGATGTGGGCGTCATTATGGTCAGCGCCTTCACCCGCCACGGCGCGGACATCACGATGAAGGCGCTTCAGGCCGGCGCATTCGACTTCGTGACCAAGCCATCAGGACCTTCGGCCGAAGAGAATCTGGCTACGCTTCGCGATGAGGTTTTGGCGAAGATCCGGGCTTGCGTGCGCCATCGCGCGAAGTCGGGCGCGGTCTCAGTTGTTCGCCCCGCGGCGCCACCCACTCAATCAAAACCGCGGCTGTCACCGGCGCGCGTCATCGTCATCGGCGCTTCAACCGGCGGTCCGCGGGCGCTCTCCTCGCTGATGCCGGAACTCTGCGCATCGGTCGATCTGCCGATTCTGATCGTCCAGCACATGCCGCGCGGATTTACCGGCTCCCTGGCTGAATCACTCGCTCGTGAAACGAAAAAGAACGTTGTTGAAGCGACCGACGGCATGCCGTTGAAGACCGGCGAGGTTTACATCGCGCCCGGCGGGCAACATCTGCTGATTCGAGGGCCATCAACCGTCGCCAAAACAGGATTGAATGAGCAGCCTCCGGAGAACGGGTGCCGGCCATCGGCGGATGTGCTGTTTCGTTCGGCGGCGACCGTATTCGGCAGCGCCGTTGTCGCGATCATCCTCACCGGCATGGGCCGTGACGGCACGGCCGGGTTGGCCGCGATCAAGCGGGCCGGCGGATATGTCTTTGCCCAGGATGAGGCCAGCAGCGTTGTCTGGGGCATGCCCGGAAGCGCATTCGAGGCGGGCGTGACCGATGAACTGCTCCCGCTGAATCAAATCGCGCGTTCCGTCGCCGCGATGATGCAGAGAGGCAAGGCCTAGCGATGGACCTTGCCGCGCACACGTTCAAAGATCTGGCAAGCGTGATCCGCGATGAAACCGGCATCTGTCTCGGGCCGGACAAATCCTACCTAGTGAAGCATCGCCTGGAGCCGCTGGTCCGCAGCGAGGGGCTAGATGGCTTCGATAACTTCGTGCAGCGGTTGCGCCTGCGCAGCGGCGGGCGACTGCGCAGTGCGATTGTCGAAGCGATCACCGTTAAGGAAACTCGATTCTTCAGAGATCAGGTTTTCTTCGACGCGTTACAGACGCGCGTCTTGCCTGCCTGTGCCACCGCTCTTGGAAATAAAGCGAGCGGCCGTCATCGCGCGCGGATCTGGTCGGCCGCCGCATCGACCGGGCAGGAGGCGTATAGCATCGCGATCCTTCTTCAGGAAATGACCGAGAAAAAAACAGCCCCCGACCTGGAAGCCGGCCAGTTCGGCATCCTGGCAACCGACATCTCAGCCGAAGCGATCGAATTCGCGAAGGCTGGGCACTACAGCGCGTCGGAGGTGGATCGCGGTCTGTCGGAATCGCGGCTCAGCCGATATTTTCGTCGTCGCGGAAAACACTGGTGCATCGACGAATCGCTCCGCCGGATGATCCAGTTTCGCGCGTTCAACTTGCTGAACTCCCCGACAGATCTGGGCGCATTTGACCTGATTCTCTGCCGCAACGTTTTGATCTACTTTGACCAGGTCACGCGCCAGCGAATCTGCCGCGGATTTTACGCGGCGCTGCAGGCGGGCGGCTGGCTCGCGCTGGGATCGGCAGAGAGCATCTATGGCATTGACGATCGCTTTGAGACTATTGTGGTGGGTAAAACGATCCTCTATCGCAAGCCTCAGCACGGTGGATGAAAGTCGATCTGCATCAGGCTGCAATCGTCATCCAATACTTCTGTTTGCCCCATCTGTCGCGCCCGTTGCAACACTTGTTCCATCACCCCATCCCACGAGCCGAGTGCGCCGATGAAGTCAGTAAATTCCTGCTGAGTCGCGACGACTTCATCGGGCTGGTGGATCTCCACCGCGCCATCACTGTAGATCAGGAGGCGGGCCTGCGCGGGGATTTCGATCGTCGCGTTCTCAAAAGAGAACGAATCCATGATGCCGATGGGCAGGCCCGATAACTCGAGTTGCTGAGCCTGCGCATTCCCGGCCCGGAGAAACGGCGGCGGGTGCCCTCCACCGCTGAACGTCAGCTTCCGGTCCTCAGTAGAATAAATGCCGTACCAGATCGTGAAAAACTTGCCCCCATGAGTCTCCATCTGAAATATCGAATTCAGTCCGACCATTACCGCCGAGGGGTCGAGGAAATCTGTCTTGGGCAGACTACCGTGCGAGAGGACGTTCAGCACCGAGACCGCCAAAAGTGCCGATCCGACGCCGTGCCCACTCACGTCCAGCAGGTAAATGGCCAGATGCTTCTGATCCAGCCAGCGATAACCGAAAGCGTCGCCGGCTAGCTGGGTTGAGGGCACAAAACGCCAATCAATCCGCACCGGGCCTTCGACCATTGGGGTCGGAAGCAGCGATCGAACGTAGTCAGCGGCCTGTGCAATCTCCTCGGCAAGCTTTCGCTCGCTTTCAGCGAGTCTGCGGTAGGCCTCGTTTCTCTGGAGCTGCGCGATATAGCCGCGCGAGTGATGCCGGACACGGGCAATTAACTCAATTCGATCCGGAAGTTTGACCAGATAATCGTTGGCCCCCAGCGCAAACGCCTGGGCCTTCGTCGCCGGCTCCTCTTTACTCGAAAGCACGATCATCGGCGTTTCACGGGTCGATGGATTGGCACGGAAGAACTTCAGCAGCGTCAGCCCGTCGATCTCCGGCATGACCAGGTCCTGGAGGATGACCGTCGGATGCAATTCATTGGCCATCGCGATGGCCTTGGTCGGGTCCTGGCAGAAGTGAAGCTGGATGTCAGCTTCCGGCGCGAGCATCTGCTTGACCGCGTGGCCGACGATCGCCTGATCATCGACAAGAAGCACAACCAGCGAATCGTCTGTGGCAGCGCCTGGAAGAAGCTGTGTTGGTGGGATCACCGCTTTAGACATGCATGCTTCCGTTTATTGTCCCAGATGATCCAGAAGCGCATCGCCCGAATGACGCTCAGATCTGATGGGCGTTATCATAGCAGTTGGCGGCAAGCAAAAGTATATTGAAACCGAGAACGAGGCGGCCATGGAGGGTCCATCCTAAAAAGCTTGGCAATGATGAGCCTTCACTATTCGAACCTCTGAAATTACAAAGTTTTGAGTCGCAATGAACATGAATGAGGAAATGCCGGCAAGGACGCAATCGAGTTCATTGCCGATCCGTGTCCCAGGCCGCCGCACTCCATGACTTCGCCACTCGTTCAACCTGCCGATGCTCGCAAACTAGACCATCCCGTGGTCCTGCTGGTTGACGACCAGGCGATTGTCGGCGAGGCCGTCCGTCGCATCCTCGCGGCCGACAAGGACATCGAGTTTCATTTCTGCCAGCGTGCGGATGAGGCCTTGGCCACCGCTGTGAAAGTGCAGCCCACCGTGATCCTGCAGGATCTAGTCATGCCTGGTGCCGATGGTCTGGACCTTCTTCGCAGCTACAGGCGGCAAGCGCAAACGAGCACCACTCCGATCGTCGTTCTTAGCTCAAACGAAGAGGGACAGACCAAGGCGGAGGCCTTTAGTCGCGGCGCCAACGACTACATCGTCAAGCTCCCTGACCCGGTCGAACTGCTCGCGCGAATTCACTACCACTCCAGGAGCTACCATGCGCAATTGCGGGCTCTGGCATACGCTGAATCCGAGAGAAAGCGTCTGATCGCCGAGCGCCGTGCCGAGATGCTCAACGGCCGGAACACGCTGATCTTCGCGCTCGCGAAGCTCGCCGAGAGCCGCGACAGCGATACCGGCGAGCACCTGGAGCGGATCGCCGCCTACTGCCGCGTTCTGGGTGAGCAGTTGCGGGTATCGACTCCTGAACTGACGGACCAGTGGATTCTCAATCTCCAGCTCGCCTCCTCGCTGCACGACATCGGGAAGGTCGGGATTCCCGACGCGGTCCTGCTAAAGCCGGGAAAGCTAACGCCGGAAGAGCGGGCCGTAATCGAGCGCCACCCTGCCATCGGCGCCGAAGCGCTGAGCGCCATTCTGGCCCGACAGCCGGATGACGATCTGTTGCTGATGGCTCGCAACATCGCGGCATGTCACCACGAGCGATGGGATGGGGGTGGCTATCCCGCTCGGGTCGGAGGCGCCGGCATTCCGCTGGAGGCCCGGATTGTCAGCGTTGCCGACGTGTATGATGCGCTGACCTCCACACGTGTATACAAGCCCCCCATGTCCCACGCAGAAGCCCTTGCGATTATTGTCGCCGGCCGCGATAAGCAGTTCGACCCGCAAGTGGTCGATGCCCTCATCGAGTGCGAGATCGTCTTCCAACAGGCCGGGATCAACTGCACGACGAAGATCCCGCCGCAGCGGGAGATGAAAGGACACGCTAGTAACGCGGTAGTATGCCTGCCACGAAACGGCTGTGGCGCTGGCCGTTCAACGTCGCGGTGGCGGTATCACTTTTGATTTGCAGGTCTGCAGGACCGTATTCATCCGGGCATGCGCGCGGTTAGATTCGCTCGAAATAGCGCTGACGTTCCCAGTCGGTGACGGCGGCGGCGAACGCGTTGATTTCGTGGCGGGCATTTTGGACGCAGAAATCGACGACGTTGTCGCCGAAGGATCGGCGGGCCAGCGCGCTGGAATCTAAAAGCGACGCCGCTTCATTTAGCGTTGAGGGGAGCGCGACCAAGTTCGGATCGATATAGGCGTTGCCTCGATACGGCTCGCCGCAATCCAGATTTTCTTCGACGCCCGCGAGACCTGCGCTGATCATGGCGGCGAAGGCGAGATACGGGTTGGCATCGCCGCCGGGCATTCGATTTTCGATTCGCAGGGAAGGGCCGTGTCCGACGACACGGAAGCCTGTCGTGCGGTTGTCCATCGCCCAGGCCATCCGCGTCGGGGCCCAACTGCCTGATTGATATCGTTTGAAGGCATTGATCGTTGGCGCGAAGAAGTAACACAGCTCGCGCGCATAGCGCAACTGCCCCGCCAGAAACTGGCGAAAGTAGCGTGATTCACCGTTTGCAGCCGCGTCCCAAAAGAGATTTTCATCGCCGCGCCAGATGCTGATGTGAATGTGGCAACTATTGCCCGCATCGTTGGCGAAAATCTTCGGCATGAAGCTGAGGCACTTCCCGTTCTGCTCGGCGATTTCCTTGGCGCCCTGTTTGAAGACACAGTGCCCGTCGGCCATGGCAAGCGGGGTTGAGTAAACGAAATTTGCCTCGTGCTGGCCCTTGCCCCACTCGCCCTTGGTGGATTCAACCGGGATGCCCGCCGGGCCCATTTGCTGACGGATCGCGTGCATGATCGGCTCGTCGCGCGTCGGCTGCATCGTGTGGTAATCAATCCGATAGTCGCTTGATGGAACGAGGCTCCCATAACGTTCGGACAGCGCCTGGTGATACGTACCATTGAAGAGAAAAAACTCGAGCTCACTTGCGATCCGGCAAGTCAGTCCCTGCGCGGCGAGCCGATCTACTTGTCGCCGCAGCACCGAACGCGGCGCCTCATCGACGAATGCGCCGTCATCGCGGTGTAGATCGCAGATGACCATCGCCGTCCCCTTCTGCCACGGGAGCAGGCGTAGGGTTGAGAGATCGGGCTTCATCGCGAAGTCGCCGTAGCCCTGCCGCCAACTGGCCAGATCAAAGCCTTCCAGTGGATCCATTTCAAGGTTTACCGTGAGCAAATAGTTGCAGCCGTGAGTTCCGCCTTCGGCGCATTCATCGAGGAAATAGCGTCCGGTGAGCCGCTTGCCCAGGAGCCGCCCGTACGTATCTGGAAATGCCACGATGACCGTATCGATCTTGTCGTCATCGACCAGGCGACGAAGCGTTGCTAGGTCCAGCGCTGGCGCTGCGGTTGATGGGTTAGCTTGCGACATAGATGTTCTTCAATTCGGTGTAACCTTCCAACGCCGTCGTTCCCAGATCTCGTCCGATGCCGCTCTGCTTGAACCCGCCGAACGGCGCCTCGACATGAACGCTCGAGTTTGAATTGATACTGAGTACGCCACTCTCGACCCGCCGCGCGACTCGCAACGCGCGCGAGAGATCGCGCGTCCAGATCGACCCGCTCAACCCATAAGGGGATGCGTTCACTTCATTCAGCATCTGGTCCTCGTTGTCGAACGGGCGAACGCAAACGACCGGGCCGAAGACCTCTTCCTTCCAGATGCGGTCCTCCGTGTCGCAACCAAGCACCACCGTGGGCGGCTGGAAATAGCCGCGGTTACGCGACGGGATATCACCGCACGCGAGTTGGCGGCCGGCACTTCGGGCGGAGTCGAGGAATCCCTGCACGGTTTGGCGCTGGCCGGCGGAAACGAGCGGCCCCACCTGAGTCTTCTCGTTTTCCGGATCGCCGACGACGATCGCACGGGTTGCCGCAACAAAGCGATCGACAAACTCATCGAAGATTCTGCGCTCGACAAACATTCGGCTGCGGGCACAGCAGTCCTGACCGGCGTTGGCGAAGACACTCATCGGGGAGCGGGTGGCGGCCTGGTTCAGGTCAGCATCGGCGAAGATGATGTTCGGCGACTTCCCACCCAGCTCCAGCGAGATCCGCTTGATATCGTTCGCTGCGAGTTTCATGATGCGCGAGCCCACGGCGGTGGAGCCCGTGAACGATACCTTCCGCACAAGCGGGTGCGTGACCAGCGCTTCGCCGATGGCAGAACCGGCGCCGGGGAGCACTTGCAGCGCGCCGGCGGGCAGACCGGCATCCGCGGCAATCTGCGCCAGCAGCAATGCCGAGAGAGGCGAATATCCGGCGGGCTTGAGAACGACGCTGTTCCCCGCCGCAAGCGCGGGGGCCACTTTCCAGCATGCGATGGGGAAGGGGAAGTTCCACGGGACGATCGCCGCGATCACGCCCAACGGCTGACGGATCGTGAAATCAAACCCCCCCGCCGCCACTGGAATCGTCTGGCCGCCAAACGTGGCAATGGCGCCGGCGTAATATTCGAAGATGCGGGCTCCCAGCATCACCTCGTCGCGCGCGTCGCTGATGGGTTTGCCAACGCTGCGCATGTCGAGTCGCGCCAGCTCGTCGCATCGAGCGCGGATCAGACGCGCGATGTTAAACAGGATCTCAACGCGTTTGCCTGGCACCAGATCACGCCACTGCTGCTCGAACGTTCGCTGCGCGCCGCTTACGGCGCGCTCGACTTCGGCCAGACCGGACGATCGCACAGCTGCCCACTGCTCTTCCGTCGCCGGATTGACGATCGGCATCGGCTCACCGTCAGAGCGGGCACAATACTCGCCATCAATGAACGGTGCTTCGGGTAACGTCATCGACGAACTCCCTTACATCGCGTCCTGATAAAGCTGCGCCAAATCCTGGCGCGTTACGGGAACAGGATTGGTCTGGTGACAACTGTCACGGTACGCCTGCTCCGACAAAGCTGAGATCTGAGACTCTTGAACCCCATGCTGTCGCAGCCCTTGCTTTAAGCCGATCTGATCCAGTAGCGCGCCCACCGCCGCAATCGTCTGCGCATCCGAAGGCTCGGCCAGACCGAGTGCCTGTCCGATTCGGACGTACAATCCGGGCTTGCGATCTGCATTGAATCGCATGACAACCGGCAACACCATCGCGTTGGCCAAACCGTGATGAAGTCCGCACAGCGCCGACAGCGGATGCGCCAGCGCATGCGCCGCCCCTAGATCCTTCTGAAACGCAACGCCGCCCATGGTCGCGGCGATGAGCATCTTTCCGCGGGCATCGATATTTCCAGGCTCCTTGACGGCGCGCGGCAGCGCTTGAGCAATCAGGTGGATACCCTCCAGCGCGATGCCGTCGCACATCGGGTGAAACGCCGGCGCGGTGTAGGATTCAATGCAGTGCGTGAGCGCATCGGCTCCCGTCGCGGCGGTGAGCCCCCGCGGGAGATCCACCGTCAGCTCCGGGTCGAGGATCACCAGATCCGCCAGCAGCGCGGGATGGAAGATGACGCGTTTCTCACCCGCAATCGTTACGACCGAACTGCGCCCGACTTCGCTTCCCGTGCCGGCGGTTGTCGGCACTGCAACAAACGCCGGCAGCGGACCTACCTCGTCCGAGGGCGGCGGATCGTGCAAGTGCCAGTCTCTGCGCGCAACCCGCAGTCGAAGGATTTTTGCCACGTCAATGGCGCTGCCACCGCCCACGCCGACGACCGCGTCACAGCCGTTGTTGATGAACGCGATGACTCCCGCTTCCACATCGTCGGCCACCGGGTTGGACCGCACCTGGGAAAATACACGATGCCCGACCGGCGCGGCGGCGGTCGCTTTGCGAAATGCGTTCGTTGCAACCAGCCCCGCGTCGGTCACGATGAGTGACCGCTTGGAACCCAAAGCAGTCAGCCGCTCTGAGAGCGTCTGGATGCTCCCCGAGCCAAACAGAATTGTGGTCGGGAACGCGAACGCGGCTTGGGTCATGCATTCAACATAACCGCGTCCGCGTGTTTTGGGTGCCCCAAAAGAAACGCTGCCGGCCTGGAGCACGCCAGCGCGCCGGGGTTACGATTTAAGACTTGCTCGCCTAGCGGTGATCGTCATTGATCGTCGGTTCGATGGATCGGACGAACGTACTGCTGGAAGATGTTCATGACCGGAAGGGCATTGCCCTCCGCGTCGAAATAGGCACGGCGCCCCTGCTCCAAACGCATATCCGAAGGTTCCCAATAGAATATCCCCTTGCCGCGGCCGTCCGGCACGTTCATGACAATGTCGTTGACGGCCGTCATGAACTGCGCCTGGCCCTCTGGAGTTTCGGGAAATGGCCCGGGTGAAAAACGGAAATAGTTGCTCGGCGAGTTGCAGTACCCGGTTTCCACGACCATCACGTCCTTTTGATAGGTTTTTGCAGCAAACGTCAGGTTTTCCTTGAGGTCCAACAGGTTGCCGTGCGACCACGGATAGAAAGAAAAGCCGATCGTGTCGTATGGAATCTCGTAGCTTTCGATTTTATCAAAGAAGGCCTTGGTCTTGGGCACGTCGCCGCCGTGATCAACGTGAATCATGATCTTCGGCCGCTTGCCATTCCCACGACCAGCGTCCACGCCGTTGACGCCGGCGTAGACCAGATCTGCAAAATGATCCCACTGCTCAGGAAGCTGTCCCGCCGGCGCCATGAAGCCATTGCTCACCTCGTTTCCGATCTGAACCATATCGGGAAGCACGTCTTCCTTGGCCATGGTTGAGACCGCGTCGCGGGTATATTCGAAGACCGCTTTCACGAGGTCCGGGTGTGAAAGATTCCGCCACGCCGAGGGAATCGGGTGGCTGTTTGGTCGCGGATCCGACCAGCCATCCGAGTAATGAAAATCGAGCAGCACTTTCATGCCGAGCTTTTTGGCGTCCTTCGACATCGCCACCGCGTAGGCTGTGTCCTGGGGAAGGCGAGCCGGTGGCGTGCAGACGCGGAGGCGGACCCAATTGAAGCCGTGATCCCTGAAAATCTGCATCGCTGGCTTGGTTGTCCCGTTGTCCTTGTACTGCGTGCGTCCCTGTAATTCTGTTTGACGAAGTGAAGAAAGGTCGGCGCCGAACGCATACTCCGCGTGCCGCTGGGGCGTGTACCATTGGCCGGTCTGCGCATCCTGGATCTGCGTGGGAAACTGCTGCGGAGCCGGACCCCGCGCCGCGCCGCGAGCGCCGCGGCCGCCCCGGGCGGCGGGTGCGACTTGGGTCGTTGGCTGCGTGCCGGCGGGTTCTGGTTGCGCCAGCAAAAGCGATGCACCGGCAGTGACCGCCACGATACCCAACACCAGATAACTACGCATGAATTCTCCAGAATGGAAGCGTGGACAGCCGAAAGCCTTACCGCGTTTACTTAGTCTGGAACAGGAGCGGCGCAACTTCGATCAGATACTTTCGCCAGACCGTGTAGTGGTGCCGGCCCTCGGTGGGCAACCACGTATGGCGGATCTTATGGCTGGTCAAATTATCCGACAACGTTTGGACTCGCGCAAAAACCGAATCCTGCCGCCCGCAGCCAAGCCACAGTAGCTTGAGCTTCGCATTGGTTCCATCCGCGTCATCCAGCAGCGGTTTGAAACGCCCTTCCAGGTCACCGAAGACCGCTGCGCTGAATGCACCGACGTGGCTGAATTGATCGAGGTGGCCCAGGCCAATCGTCAGCGCCTGCCCGCCGCCCATTGAATAGCCGACGATCGCGCGATGATCGCGATCGGAAATGATTCGGTAGGATTTCTCGGCCGCCGGGATCACGTCTTCGAGCAGGTACCGCTCGAAATCGAACGGGCCGGTGTTGTTGGTCGCGTGCCCAAAAGGCATGACCACAATCATCGGCACGGCTTTCTTATCTGCAATGAGATTGTCCAGGATCATGTTGGCGCGGCCAACGTCCACCCAGCCGGCCTGCGTGTCATTGTTGCCGTGCAGGAGGTAGAGGACCGGATAGCGCTGATTAGGATTCTGGTCATACCCCGGCGGCGTATAGACGCGGAACTCGCGCGACTGCCCATTGAGCACGTTCGACTTGTGCCAGTTGATATCAACCGTCCCGTGAGGCACGTCGCGCGGCACCCATAGCTCCTCACCGGTGCCCGGAACATCGACGAGGCTGCCCGACCCGCGGGCGCGGAGTTTGATGCGTGAGTTGACCGGGTCGGCCATGGCCAGGCCGTCAATCGTGAAACTGTAGATCGCCAGTCCTGGCTCGAGCGGCCCGAGCGTGACGCTCCAGATTCCCTTGTCATCCTTGGTGAGCTTTTCCGCCGATGCCAGCCAATCGCCGGTGAGCGTCACGTCTGACGCCTTCGGCGCCTGCACGCGAAACGTCACGGTACGATCCGGATGAACTTCCGGCGACAGGACTGCGGGGGCGCCACCGCCGCCGCCGCCGCGTCCGCGTCCGCCGGCCCGTGGGCTGGTGCTCGGACTCGTGCTCGGACCCGTACTCGAACTGCGCTGCGCAAGCGCGCTCGAAGCAATCAAAACGGACATCAACAAGACATAGAAAATGGCTTTCATGCTTTCCTCGGCTCGAAGTTTGAGACGACTGTGTGGTTGCTACCGATCAAGACGCATCAGAAGGGCGACGGACAACGCGACATTGGCGGCTTAACTTAAGGTTGCGCTGTCTTGAATACGTGGGGCGCGAATAGGTAAAGGTTGTTGGCCATCTCTGTGCCATCGTGCGCGTTGCCATCCACGTGCCAGATGTGCGGCACATCCTTCTCCTTGAGATAACGGTGAACGCCCTGGCTGATGCGGATCAGGCCATCCTTGTTTCCGCACGAGAGCCAGAGCAGCTTCAGCTTGGCTTTCATGCCGACCGGATCGGGCGCGAGATTGGCTGGCGGCTTGGTGTTGGGAGCGGACGAGAAGCCGCCGACCCACGCGAACAGGTCGAGGTGCGACAGGCCGATGTTGAGCGACTGCCCGCCGCCCATTGAGAGCCCGGCCAAGGCACGATGTTCGCGGTCAGTGAGAACGGGATAGTGGGAATCGATGTAAGGGATGATGTCGTTGAGCAGGTCGTTTTCGAACGGCGCACCCCAACTATCCATCCCACCGGGCCCGCCGCCACGGCGGCCGGGTGCCGCGCCGGCGCGAGCTGTTGGCGCAGTTGCCGGTGGCACAGTCCCCGGTTGCTGCGCGGGTGGAGTATCCACCGTGACGCTGCTGTTCCCATTCGGAAACACGACGATCATCGGCGTCAGCTTTCCTTCGGCGTTGAGGTTGTTGAGGATTTCTTCAGCGCCGTACCAGAGCCATTCGTGATTGTCGCCGCCCAAACCATGCAGCAGGTACAGCACCGGATATTTACGGTCTGACGAATAGCCGGCTGGCGTATAAACGAACATTTGCCGGCGGGTGCCCAGTGACTTGGAATCGTATTGAACGTTCGTGAGCGTGCCGCGGCTGATGTTCTCGCGTTTGGTTCTAAATCCGGCGAATGGATCGGCGAACGCGGGCTTGTCGTCCGGTCCGAGTTCGATCGGGCCGCCGCCGACTCCGCCTCGGGGACCACCGCGAGCGGCCGGCGTGGTCACCGGACCTCGCGCGCCAGAAGGCTGGCTGGTCTGCGCAAGACTAATCCCCTCAAGAATGAAGACCGTGAACAGTGCGAGAATGAGCTTGTGGGTCATCGGTGGTTCCTGATTGGATTAGGTGTTTTTGTTCGCTCGCCGAGCCCCGAAGGCCAGAGCGTCTGCAAAGCGGTCAGTTCTGGAACAGCAGCGGCGCGAGCTCGTGCAGGCTCTTGCGCCAGGTGTGCCACTCGTGAGCCGTGCCCGGCGCTTCGTAGTAATAGTTCTTGATGCCCGCGGCAGTCAGCGCATCGTGATTGGCGCGGGCGTTAGCGGGGTTTTCTTTGCTGCCGAGGCTGATGAACAGAACCTTCACCTTTGAATTGAACGTGGCAGGGTCGCCGGCTTCGGCGGGGGTAACGACGCCGCCGCTGAAGATGCCGATGTGCGAGAACAGGTCCAGGTGGGCCATCGTGATCGTGCGGGTTTGCATGCCGCCCATCGAGAGCCCTGCCATGCCGCGGTGCTCGCGGTCTGAGATCGTGCGGAAATTGGCATCGATGAACGGGATGGCCTCGGAGAGGAGAATGGTCTGAAACGGCTCGGCGAAGCCGGCGCCAAAGCCGCCGCCACCGCGCGGTCCGCGACCTGCGGGATTTGTTCCCGGAGCGCCTCGGCCCGGATTTGCTGCGCTGCCCGGCTGAGTAGCCGGCCCAGCATTGCCGCGTGCGCCGGGCCCTGTTGCGGGTCCACCGCGCCGACCGCCGGGAGCGCCGCCGGCCGGGCCGAATAGCGTTGAGCCGCCGCCGTTGTTCATCACGATGAGCATCGGCTTGGCTCTGCCCGCGGCAATCAGGTTGTCCAGGATGAGATTCGCATGCCCCTGATTGCCCCACCCCGTCTCGTCTTCGCCGGCGCCGTGCTGAAGGTACAGCACCGGATAGCGCGCACTCGGGTTCTTGTCATAATCCGGCGGCGTGTAGACGAAGCAGCGGCGCCAGGCGTTCTCCACCTTCGAGTAGTACGGAACTTCGCGGAGTTGACCGTGCGGGACGTCTTTGAGGTCGAAGAAATCCACGCCTTTCTCAGGAACCTCGACCGCGCTACCCCAGCGGCCGGCGCCATAGAACGGCTTCGTGTCGTCAGCGACCTCGGCGCCGTCGATGGTGACCTGATAGAAATGGAAACCCGGATCGAGCGGCGCGGTCGTTCCGGTCCAGAAGCCGTCGTCGCCCTTGGTCAGTTTTGTGCCGCCGCCGAGGTTGATCGTCACGCTATGCGCGTCCGGCGCGCGGACGCGGAAACGGGCGCGGCCCTCGGAGTTGACCTGCGGATATTGCCGGCCGATCGCTGCGGCAGGCGACGCCTTGAAGTCTTCGACGATCGGCTGGGTCGTCGGTTGCCCGAACGACATCTGCACTGCGATAAGCAGCGATCCGAGCAAGAACGCGAACCCGGGCGCGAGCAAGCGTCTCATATGTTGGTTCCTTTTCGGCTGGCTTAATCTCTGAACAGCAGCGGCGCGAACTCGTGCAGGCTCTTTCGCCAGGTGTGGAATTCGTGCGCCGTGCCGGGCGCTTCGTAGTAGGTCACATGCTTGATGCCGGCGGCCTTGAGTTGCTCGGCCGGCGTGCGGCCGGTTCCCGCGCCCTCTTTTGAGCCCATGCTGATGAAGAAGACCTTCACCTGCCTATCGAACTCCTCGGGCTTCTGGAGCAGGCCGTTGTAGCCAGTCTCAACGCCGGGGAAGCCGAACGGGGCACTGAACACACCGACGTAAGCGAACTTGTCCAGGTTCGCCTGGGTGATCTGATAGGTTTGCGTGCCGCCGAGCGAGAGGCCGGCCATCGCGCGGTGGTCGCGGTCGGGGATCGTGCGGTAGGTCGCATCGACCATCGGGATGACGTCACTGATAATCTGCGAGGTGAAGGGCATGTTCATGCCCGCGCCGCCGCCGAAGGCACCGCGACCACCGCCTCGACCGCCCGCGCTGCCACCCCGCGCCGCTGACTGGGTTGCCGGCGCGCTGGTCGGCCCGCCACCAACTCCGCCGCGCCCAGGGGCCCCCCCTGGCCCCCCAGGTCCGCGGCCGCGCGGTCCGCCCATTCCCTGGGCGATGCCGCCATCTTCCATCACCACGATCATTGGTTTGGCTTTGCCTTCAGCGATTAGGTTGTCGAGGATGAAGTTGGTCTTCCCCTGCATTGGCCAGGAGCGCTGGTTCTCCAGCATTCCGTGTTGAAGGTAGAGCACCGGATAGCGCGCGGACGCGTCCTTATCGTAATCCGGCGGCGTATAGATGTAGGCTTGGCGGCTTTCGCCGTTGGACTTGGCCTTGTACCAGCGGGCGCGGATCTCGCCATGCGGCACATCCTTGTTATCGTAGAAATCCACGCCCGGCTCGGGGATCTCGATGGCGCTGGTCATCTTGCCGCCGCTGAAGAAGCTGTCGCTGGCCGGATCGGCAACCGCGACGCCGTCGATCGTGAGCTGATACGCATGGAAACCGGGATCCAGCGGCGCGGTTACGCCGGTGAAGTACCCATCGTCGCCCTTGACGAGGTTGGTGTTGAACACCTTGATGCTCTGCGCCTGCGGCGCATTGATGCGGAACTTCACCTGTCGCTGGGCGTTCACCTGCGGGTACTGCTGCGCCACGATGTTGGTGGATGCGGGCTTAAAGTCGTCGGCCGGCTGGCTCGTTTGCGCCCAGACAACGCCCGGCATCATGGCAAGCAAGGCGACGAGAATCATTCGGTGCTGCACGAAATTCCTCCTTCTGCCGCCAGTGGATGGCACGAACGGCTTCGACCACAATATGGCGTGCAAATGGTTCGCTGATGGCGCAACCTTCCTGCGGCCGGATGATAACCGAAACTTGTTAAATATGCTACGTAGACGTATTAACTTAAACCAGTCGCGTTACGATCAGGGCGCCGGCAACACCGGAGAACACGGGAGGCAACAGATATGAAGGCTTTGATTTCAGGTAGATCGATTGCGTTAACCCTGGTGGCGGCGATGGCCATGCTGCCGGTCGTCACGCGGGCGCAGTCGGCGGCGAGTTCCTCAACGTTCTACCTGGGCGCGGACGTCTCCGCGCTGGCATCCGGACGGGGCGGCGCCGGCACCGGCGGCGGACGCGCACCGGCGACAACGCAGGCTGCCGGCGGGCGCGGCGCGGGCGCCGGCGGGTTTGCCGGACGCGGCGGCGGCGCCAATTACCAGGAGAACGGCCAGCCCTCCACGGAATACGCGATCATGATGAACCACGGCTGGAACGCTTTCCGCCTGCGCGTGTTCGTCTCGCCCGTTCGACAGGCGCCGAATAATTCACTGGAGAACACGATCCCGCTGGCCAAGGCGATTAAGGCCGCCGGCGCGGCATTGATCATCGACATCCACTACTCGGATACCTGGGCCGACCCTCAGCACCAGGAAACGCCCATGGCCTGGCGGAACCTGGATGCGTCCGGGCTCGAACAGCAGGTCGAGCAGTACAGCAAGGACGTCATCGCGCAGCTTAAAGCCGCCGGCGCCATGCCGGACATGGTGCAGGTCGGCAACGAGATTACCGGCGGATTCCTCTGGCCGCTCGGGCACCTGCACGTGCCGGACTCGCCGGTCAAGCAGGAAGCGAACGAGCGCATCCAGAACGTTTACGTCGAACCGTACGATGAAGCCAAGGTTTGGGACAACGTCACGCGCTTCATCAAGGCCGGGATTCGCGGGGTCAAGGCCGGCGCGGGCGACACGCCGCCGCAGATCATCATGCACATCGACTGCGGCGGCGACTGGCAGGTGACCAAGTGGTGGTTCGATCACATCACCGATGCAAAAGTTGAATACGACATCATCGGCCAGAGCTTCTACCCCCGGTACCACGGAACGCTGCCGATGCTTCAACAGAACATGGTTGAGTGTGCGACGCGCTATCACAAGCCGTTTATGGTTGTGGAAACTGGTTATCCGCAGACTGGCGGAGACCAGATCATGTCGTCTCCCGAAACGATGGCCAATCCGGTCTTGTCGGCCGCCGATCCTAAAGCCAAGGGCTTTTACCAGTGGCCAGGCACCCAACAGGGCCAGCTTCAGTTCATGGTGGATCTGGTCAATACCGTGAAGCGAAATGGCGGCACTGGCGTGTTCGTGTGGGCGCCGGAAGGAAGCGGTGGCAACGGGATGTGGAACCGCGATGGCAGCCCGGCGCAATCGGTTTCTGTGCTGGACCACCTCAAGACGCTGACGACCCGCCCGTCCACCCGTTTGCCCGATGAACCTCGCAAATGATCGCCAGCTTCCCCGTGGCAGGCGGGGTCATTTGTTTTTTCACTGAAGCGAATAGAATCCGGTTCGAAATCGATTCGGGAACCTGCATCCATTGGGCACAAGAAGGCGAGGTGTTTCGTGACCGAGGGCCAAGCGTTGGCCAGAGCGTTGCGAGCGGCGTACTGGGCAATGCATCGGCGGACAAACGCGATTTTAGCTAAGCACGGGGTCACCGCAGACCAATTTGTCCTTCTATCACGCCTTGCCGACGAAGATGCAATAACTCAACAGGCGTTGGCGCGCCGAGCCTCGTCGGATGCCAACACCATCCGACCCATGCTTCTGCTCTTGCAGAAAAATGGCCTGGTCATGCGACGCCGGCACACGTCCGATGGGCGCGCACACTGCGTGATCCTGACCGAAAAGGGGCGGCGGAGCTTTCGTGAGATGATGGTGGCCACCGAAGCGTGCCGAAAGCAGATGCTTTCGTCCATTAAGCATGGCAGCACAAAAGCTTTGTTGAAGAATCTCACGAACATCGCCGGAACGCTCGAATCCTCTTCACAGCGCGAGTTTCAATCAACCGGCGACCGCGCGAGAGCGAAGCACAGCTCAATCGCAGCAGCAAAGCCAATGAGCTCAACTGCGTGAAGCCGCTGTTGAGGATTGAAGGATTCTCTAAGTGGTGAAATACAATTTATCAGCGCGTACCTGCGCCTCTCAATGAAGTGATGTGCTTGCTGTCTTGGATAGCCAAAATGGAGGCGACAACGATCCCAAGCGTCAATTCGATGCTGGTTTGATCATACCGGCCTGCCGGAGAAATGAGACGAGTTGCGTTGTCCATTCCTGATGCGACTGGCCCGCGCGCTCAGGCCGAATGCCAAAACCGTGGCCGGTATTTGCGTACATGTGCAACTCTGCCTTTACGCCCACCGCCTTAAACCGCAAGTAAGCTTCGGCTAATCCGATTGAAATGTCCGGCCGGTCGTCATTGCCGGCAGCCATGAAAGCAGGCGGAGATTTTGCCGTTGGCTGAATCAGCTGGCTTTTGCCCGGATACATCAACGCCTGGAAGTCAGGCCGGGAACTGAATCGTTCTACCGGATCAGCCGCGTCGGGATTGCCCGGGTCATTTCGGATGGCGACCAGTTCAGCAAGTTCACCGCCGGCGGAAAATCCGCCAGCGCCGATTTTTGCTGGATCAACGCCGAATTCCGCGGCGCGGCTTCGCACCATGCGAATGGCGCGAGCCATGTCAGCAAGCCCTTCAACATCAAATTTATATCCCGAACTTTGCAGGCGGTTTTTCAGCACGAACGTCGCGATACCTTTTTGGGCGAGCACTTGCGCGGGGTTGAAGCCTTCGTGCATCACCCACAAGCTGGTATGCCCCCCGCCCGGCGCCAGGATCAGGCCGACGCCGGTCGCTTTCTCCCTGGGCGGCAGGAATACAACGATGGAGGGATTGTGCACGTTGACGATCGTCTCAGCGCGAATCTCTTCCGGCTCGTCCTTCCGCGCTTCCGAGCCAGGCGCGCCGTTGGGCCAGAGAATGACGGTGCTTGTTCCGGGTGGAACGATCACGGCGGGCGCCTGCGCCGCGCCGCCGCCGCGCCCAGCACGACCCCCAGCCCGAGCGGGCTGCGTCGCCGGCCCGGTCGCGGGACTGGGCGCGTTCTGCGCGAGGAGCGACACACTGGCAAACAACATCGCAAAGATAGCGGTGCAGGTGCGCGCGTTCATCGTGGATTTCTCGCTTAAGTGATCAGATTCCCTCGACGCGTCCGTCGGAGTCGCCGTGCCGCTCAATCCCCACGCATCCCATGCGATCGGCCAGGCTCAGGAACAGGTTGGTGACCGGCTTGGATCCGAACTTGACGTATTGCCCCGGCGCGAGCGTTCCGCCGCCGCCGCCAGCGAGGAGGATCGGTAAGTTATGGTGGGTGTGCCGGTTTCCATCGGCGTGCGCGCTACCGTACACGATCATCGAGTTTTGCAGCAACGATTGGCCGTCCACATCCTGCACCGCATCGATCCGCTTGAGGAACTTGGCGAACTGCTCGACGTAGAAGAGGTCGATCGCCTTGGTCTTTTCCACCAATTCTTCGCGGTTGTTGTGATGCGTGCAGGTGTGATGACCTTCGGGAAAGCCAAGGAACGGCATGGTCCGGTTGCTGCCTTCGTAGGCCATCATGAACGTCGCGATGCGCGTCTGGTCGGTCTGGAACGCGAGGATCATCATGTCGAAAACGAGCTGGAGGTATTCAGGATAATCCTGCGGGATTCCGGCTGGCGTTTCGACATTCGGATCCTGAGCCCGATTGCGCATGCTTTCGGCCTTCTCGATCCGCTGTTCGATGTCGCGCAGGCTGGTGAGGTACTGATCGAGTTTCTGCTTGTCGCCAGCGCTGATCGAGCCGTTGATCGAGGCCGCGTCCTGCGTGACGTAATCGAGAATCGACTTCTGCTGGGCCATGCGTCGGAGGAGATTTTCCTTGCGGGTTCCGGGCGCGCCCGTGCCGAACATGCGTTCAAACACCAAGCGCGGGTTGGGCTCGGGCGTGGCCGGCTGCGTCGGCGCCTTCCAGGACATGTTGAACTCGTAAGCGCAGCCATATCCGCTGTCGCAGCCGCCGGTCGTGCGCACATCGTCGCAGGTCAACTCCAGCGACTGTAGCGGCGTCAGATGCCCGATCTGTCCAGCGATGACCTGGTCGATTGAGATGCCGGCGCGGATATCGGTATTGCTCTTGTTGATGCGCACGCCAGTGAGGTAGGTGCCTCCCGCGCGAGCGTGGTCGCCGCCGCCATCGGCGCCTTGATCGCCGGGCGTGTCGTTGAGCCCGCTGAGGATCTGGAACCGTTCCCTCAATTCGGCCAGGGGTTCCATCGTCCGGTTCAGCTCATACTCCTTGCCCATTTCGCCGGTTGGCCACCAAGCCGAAGGGATGGCGCCGTTAGGGACGTAAACCCAGGCGGTGCGAAGCGGCGCGCCGCTGGCCGTGGTGGCCAGGTGTCCTGCTGGGCCTGTGGGGATTGCTGCAAAGGCGCGGCTGCTCATGCCCTTGGGCAGGAGCGATTGGAACGCCGGCAGCGCGATGCACGCGCCCAACCCCCGGAGGAAGCGGCGGCGACTGAAATTGGCATGCCGCTGCGCGGCAGCAACGCCGGCTTCGACGAATGATAAATCGTTGATCATGGCTGACTTTCCCTCGACTTTGCGTCAGTCTGCTGTACCTGCGGCTTTTCACCGGCCTGAGCGACGGGCATATTGATCTCCCGGCGCATTTGGAACGGCGCGGATTCGATCACGCCCATCAGCAGCGCCGAGAACTGCCCGTGCTGCTTTTCAAGCCGATCGACAATCTGATCGACGGCGTCCACATCGTAATAATCAAGATCGCGACCCAACGCGTAGATCATGAATTTCTGCGTCAGCGTGCGATAGAAATCAGCCCTGCGCTGGCCGACCAGGAGCTTGCGTAGATCATCGACGCTGGCAAGCTTTTCGCCGGTGACCAGTTCCCCTTCCACCTTGATGTCCTGGCCGCGCTCCTTCGTCCGCCACATGCCCAGCGCGTTGAAGTTTTCCAGAGCGAGCCCCAGCGGGTCCATCCGAGCGTGGCAGGATGCGCACAGCGGATTTTCGCGGTGGATCTCAAGAGTCTCACGCAAAGTGAGCTCGCGTCCCTGCGCGGACTTTTCCGCATCCTCAAGTGCCGGGATGTTCGGCGGCGGCGGCGGCGGCGGCGTGCCCAGGATGTTTTCCAGGAGGAATAATCCCCGCTTAACCGCCGAGGTTCGGGTGGATTGCGAGGTGATCGTCAGGACCGAACCCTGCGTCAGGATTCCACCGCGATGCGAGTCGGCGGGCAGCTCGACTCTGCGCATCTCCGGACCGGTCACACCGGTTGCTTCCGCAATACCGTAATGTTTCGCCAGCCGCTCGTTGAGGAAGGTGTAGTTGCTGTCAATCAGTTCCAGAACCGAGCGGTCTTCATGCAGGATGTACCCGAAGTACATCTCTGTTTCCTGCCGCATGGCCGTGCGGAGGTCTTTGTCGAGTTGGAATCCAGAGCCGCCTCGACCACCCCGGCGCCCGCCAGCGAACCCAGCGGCAAAGCCAGCGCCCGCGGCGCCGCGATTTCCGCGTTGTCCTCGCGCGCCGGCGGCATTGCCCGCCGCGACCGGTTGACTCGGCGGAGCAACGACCGCCTGCCCCGCGCCGGCATCCGGTGCTGCGGCGACCGGTTGATTCGGCTGAGCCGGAACGGCTCGCGCTTGCCCGACATCCTGCGGCGCAGCCTGGTTTGCCTGCGGCGGTTGTGCCGCGGCAGCCGCTGGAGATTGTTGGGCATCCTGCACAGCCGGCGCGGCTTGCTGCGCTTGCGCCGGCGCTTGCTGAACCAAAGCCGCGGTTGGATCTGGTGCAGGCGCGGCAGGTTGCGGCAGCTGAGCGTCGGCCGATGGAGTCTGCGCTAGTCCGGCGGCGCCCCGCCCGCGCCCTCGTCCACCTCGACCGCCGCGGAATCCCTGCGGTGGCTGATTATTGGGTTGTTCCGGTGTGACTGCCGCATTCGGCTGCGCCGGGTCGGATGGTTGCGCAGCCGGCGTCTGATTTGGGGCCTGCTGTCCCGCTGCCGCGGGTTGTCCCTGTTGTGGCTGACCTTGAAGTTGCTGGCCAGCAAAGCCTCGCCCGCCACGGCGAGCCGCGACAGCAGCGGCGGCGGCTTCGTCGTCGGCACGGACCTGCGCTTCGGTACCCGCATCGCGCGCCAACACCCATTTATCGTCGACCGCGACCGTATCGACCTCGCGGGTGCGCAGCCACTGACCGGAGAAGTTTTCCACAATCGCTGAGCCGCGCGGGTCGGCCAGCATGCGCTTCACTTGTGCGTCAAGATTTTTTCTCAGCTCGCCGCGCTGCGCGAGTTGGAACAGCTCCTCGTCGGGCATCGAGCTCCAGAGCAAGTACGACAATCGCGATGCCAGGGCATACTCATCGATCAGGCTCGCGGTCTGGCTTTTCGATGGAGCCGGGATCACATCTTCGACGCGGAAAAGGAACCGCGGCGAGGCGAGCAGCGCGATCATCGCCTGCTGGATGCCCTGCTCGAAGGTCTTGTCGGGCCCGGTATAGGTCGCTTCCGCAAGGTTAACCAGCCGATTCAGCGTGGCGTCATCGACCGGACGGCGCAGCCCGCGCGAAGCGAAGGGCTTGAGGATATCGGCGGCATATTGCCGGCGCTGGGCGGTATCGGTCGGCGGATCAGCTTTGGTGAAGAATCGTTCGTAATTGGGGGGATGCACCCACTTTGACTTTTCGAGGGGGCCTTCAATGCGGACGTCAACGATGCGCAGCGCGATCTGCGTTCCAGTCCCGCCGCGCCGACCTCCACCGGGCGCGCCGGCGGCCCCTGCCGCTCCTGCGGCACCGCGCCCGCGACCCTGCGCTGCTGCTGCGGGGTCTTGCACCGCCGCGGCGGCATCCTGATTGGCAGCAGCGGCGCCAGCGGCGTCCTGCTGCGTGGGTTGCGCTGCGCCCAAACGCGCTGCCGCGGCCGCTTGATCCGCCCGGGCCTGCGCTGCATTGGCTGCCTGCGCCTCGGCGATCAATTGCGCATCTGCATCGGATCCAACCGGAGCCAGCGGTTCGACTTCAAAGTTGAATGACTTGTCGCCTGGTTCCCACTTGCGGGTAATCTCGACGACAACTTCCTTGCCGTGCTTTTCATCTTCCCACACGTGCGCCTGATGATAAATCTGTTCGCCGTCGGCGGTGAGCGTGATGTTCGCGTGGCCCCGGTCGTAGGCGAACTGACCAATCACCGCGAAGAACGCGCGGATGCGATATTCGCCCGGCTGATCAATGTGGACGGTTGCCGGGTATTTCGCGGCGATGCCGATGTTCACCCGCGCGTCGGTCTGGAGGTCGCGACTTTCGTTACCTGCAACGCCGAGCCTGGGTACAAAGTCGCGCCCCGTCAGTACCTTCAGCGGAACGACGCGCGACGTATCGGGCACCACGGCCTTAACGATCTTATCCGCCGCCTGCATGTACTTATCCAGCAGCATCGGCGAGATGTTCAACACGCTGGCTATGTTGTCGAACCCCTGGCCGGTGTCATCCTGAGGGAACGCACTTGTGACATCGAAGTCATATCCCATCAGATCGCGAATCGTGTTGTGGTATTCGGTCCGATTCAGCCGGCGCAGCGTCACGCGGCCCGGATCGGGGTTGGCGTTATCAATCGCGAAGACGTCCCGTTTGATCCAGGCTTCGATCTTCCGCATCTCGTCTGCGGTCGGGCGATCGTTGCCGGCTGGAGGCATGACCCCGGCGCGCAGGTTCTTCAGCGCCTTCTGCCACAACAGCGGCGCAAGCAGCGCCTCGTCGGTCTTGAATTCATCGAATGAGACGTTGCCCTTTTTGACTCCGTCGGCGTGACAGGTGAAGCAATAGGTCGTCAGCAGCGGTTGAATCTCTTTTCGGAAGCGGTCCGCGCGTTCAGTAATGCCATCAGCAAGGGTAATCGCATTGGAAAAAAGGGCTACGGCAAGGAATGTCAGAACCGCCCAAATCGCCCCGGGGCGCGCACTGTTCGATCCCGCCGAAGTGCTTGGATATCGCTGCATAGGGTGCTCGACCGGACAAATGTAACTTTTGATGATCAGATGTAATATACTGCAAACGGCATCAATTAAAATCAAAAACAGCTTTAGACAGCTTATGACCTGGCAGATTCAACGAAATCGGCTCGCCTTCATTGCTACGAAACGAGTTACTGCCCGCCGCCGATAGCGCTTCTGCAACGTGAGGGCCTGTGAGAGGCCGAGTAAATGGTTTCCATCTCGCAGCCGCGTCAGCGATCGCATGATACCCGAAATCTGCAAATTATGCTACGTACACGTATAAATATACGTATGACAATTGCGCACCCCTTCACCAGCGAGGCGGTCACCGGATGTACCGGAAGTCAGCGTGAGTCAACCAAGTGAACATCCTATCTATTCTCCAAGCGCGCCGCGCATCCTATCCAGTTACGAGACCAAGGCCTCAGATGTCGCTTCAATGCTCGTTAGTTAAACGTAACGCATCACCATCCGGTCGAACCAGCGGATCGCTTCTGCGCAAATGCTGGGAAGCAATGCCGCGAAGCTGACGCTGTTTGACGAGGCAATGCCGTTCATCAATGATGTCGTGACGCGAGCGCGGGTCGCGAGCGCACCTCGCGCACGGATGAAACCATGGCAGGAGCCTTTACTACGCTTGATCCGCCCATCGATCCGGCACGCGACCACGTCCTGGGGCCGCCCGATGCGGAGATGACGCTTGTACAATACGGCAGCTACGCTTGCGAGAATTGCAATGCTGTGCACGCAGTCGTCGAGGAACTGCGCAGCCGGTTCGGGCAGCGGATGCGATACGTGTTCCGTCACGCACCGCTTCCTGGCAGCGACAAAGCGCTCCGCGCCGCGGAGTTGACGGAGTACGCCGCGGCAACCACCGGCAAGTTCTGGGAGGTGCACGAAGCGCTGATGGAGCGCGGCCCGGTGTTTGCCGATGGGGAGTTTGGCAGGATTGCCCGCGACTACAATCTGCCGCGCGAACAGAGCGACGAGCCTGCTTTCGCCAAAGCGCAGGAGCGCGTGCGCGACGACATCGATAGCGCCACCCGCAGTGGCGTGCGGGTCACGCCCGCCTTTTTCATCAATAATCGTCAGTATGGCGGCACGTGGGACGAAAGCTCGCTGGCCGACGCAATGCTGGGCTCGCTCGGACATCGAATTCAATCCGCGGCGTTCGAGTTCGTTCGCTGGGGTCCGGCCTCGGGGCTGCTGCTCGGGATTGCGACTCTGCTCGCGCTGGCATTGAGTAATTCGCCGATAAGAGCTGCGTTTGCCTCGTGGTGGGACATCACATTAGGGCTTCATTGGGGAAGCTCTTCATTTGCCCTCTCGCTATTCGACTGGGTGAATCACGGGCTCTTAACCATCTTCTTCGTCGTGGTCGGGCTCGAAATCAAACGAGAATTTACGGTTGGTCACCTGGCGTCCTTTCGATCGGGGGCTTTACCGGTGGTCGCGGCGCTGGGCGGCATCATGCTGCCCGCGATGATCTACGCATCAATTGTGCCGGCGGGATTCCGGCACGGGTGGGGAATTCCCATTGGCACGGACACGGCGTTCGCGGTCGCGCTGATCGTCCTGCTTGGCGAGCGCGTCCCCGTCGAGCTCCGCGTGTTCCTGACGGCCGCGGTGATCATCGATGACATCGTGGCGATTGCGCTCATCGCCATCTTCTATAGCAGCCAGATCAATCCCAACTTTCTGTTGGCCGGCGCTGCGGTGACGGTGCTGCTTGTCGTGCTCAATCGGGTTGGCGTGTATGGCACGCTCCCGTACGCGGTTTGCGGTGTTGTCCTCTGGTTCTTCCTCCACGAGGCCGGCTTGCACGCAACCCTGGCGGGCGTGATCTTGGCGCTGCTGATCCCCACGCGTCCACCGGCGAACCTCAAAGCGTTGCTGGCCCAGGCATCAACGGTCATTCACCTGGAAGACAACCACACTGGCGAAGCGATGCGGACCGGGCCCTCCGAGCCGGCGCTGCGAACGCTTGATGCCATCCACGCCCGCATCGATTCGCCCGCCGACAAGCTCCTGCGGACCGTTGAGCCGTGGTCGAGCTACGTGGTCCTGCCGATCTTCGCGCTGGCCAATGCCGGGGTCACCTGGTCGTCAGAAGTGTTTCGCGGGCACGGACGATTGATGGCTGCGATCGTCATGGGATTGGTCGTGGGCAAATCGGTCGGCATCGTGGCCGCTGCATGGCTCGCGGTTCGGAGCGGCATTGCCGTAAAGCCTCAAGCGTATTCGTGGCGGCAGTTATGCGGCGCCGGCGCGCTGGGCGGGATCGGCTTTACAATGTCGCTGTTCATCGCGGGGGCCGCGTTCGGCGATCCAGCGGATTACGCCGCCGCCAAGATCGCGATCTTTTTCGCTTCGCTCATCGCGGCGACGTTCGGCACGTTGATCCTGCGTTCAGGATCGCAGGAAAACGCGACCACACGGCCGACCTGAATTAGCCGGGCTTTGCAGATTGCTCGTCGGCGATCGTTGTCAGCGCCAGCGTTGAATGCGCATAGGCGGCGCCGGCGCGCATCTCGGCGGCGACCCAGATCGCCTCCATGATTTCTTCGGCCGTGACCCCGTGCTGCATGGCCGCCTTGGTATGGCTGCGGATGCAATACGGGCACTGCGTCACGTGCGCGAGGGCGACGGCGATCAATTGTTTTGTCTTCGCGGGGAGCGCGCCGTCCGCAAAGACGCTCTGACTGAACGCCTTGAACGCCTCAGCCGGCGCGGGCGCCAGGCGCCTGCGCATCTCACCGATTTGCTTTGTGGGCGTCGGGTAGGTCTGTTCCTGCTCTGACATAAGGCTAGTCTCTCCTTGGCAGAACGAGCGATCTGCTCATTGCAGATGGTACGCCTTGGATGACAACCCACCAATCCAGAATGTATACGGCAATTTCCGGATTGGATGGAGTCGGTCACGAATCCGCCAGCGCCTTGCGTGCCGCGTTGCAGATGGCGACCGCGGCCGGGTGGCTGGGCTTGGCCTCGAGCGATATCGCGTAGAACTGCTCGCGGACGTCCGCGGCTCGGCCAATCACCCGCACGTCAAATTCGCGTTGCACCTTTCTTTCGATAATCGAGGGCGCTGGAAACACGCCCGCGCCGGTTTGCCCGAGCCAGAAGATGAGCGAGCTGTCGTCGCACTCGCCGGCGACGACGGGATGGATGCGTTTGGAGTCAAACCAGCGATTGAGCGAGCGCCGCACTTCGGTGTGGTCCGCCGGCAGCAGCATCGGCGCGCCGTCGAGCGATTTCGGAAAGCCCCGCTTGTATTTCGACGCGAGTTCCGGGCTGGCAAAAAACGAGACGCCGGATTCGCCCAGCAGATGGTTGTACCCTTCGACCTGGACGGCGGTACCGATCGGCGCATCGGTCAGGACCAGATCGGTTCGCCTTGCCGCCAGATCGGATAACAGTCGATCGGCCTTGTCCTCCCGGCAGATCAGCCGCACCGGCTGCTCGAGTCGCCGGGCAGGATCGAGCAATTGCGTGACGATCGCCTTCGGGAGCACGTCAAGGATCCCCACGGCAAGCTTCAGCGCCCGGCCGGCCGGTTGGTGCTCGAGCGCATTGGCCATTTCCTGCCCGAGCGAGAACATCTCATTGGCGAAGTTGAACGCGATCCGCCCCGCTTCGGTAAGCTTCACTCCCCGGCCCGCGCGCTCAAAAAGCCGGTGCCCCAGCGAGGTCTCCAGGTCCTTCACCTGAAGGCTGATCGTGGGTTGTGAGACCATCAATTCCTCAGCGGCGCGTCCGATGCCGCCCTCGCGCGCCGCAACCCAGAAGTAATAGAGATGGTTGTAATTGATCCATTTCACGGCGGCCTCCTGACATAGGTAAAGTCAATGTATTACGTTTAAAGTTCGTATTTGTCTATGACAATCCTGAAGCTAATATTGATTGTTGTTACTGAAACGGGCGACCCGCGAATGCTCAGCAGCAATGCAGCATTGACGCAACAGCGGCGTCACGCCAAGTGAAACTGACAGAAACGGAGTGTTGCATGTTAACCGAGATCAGAGCGTTAAGTTTTGCTCCTACTGACGCGATTCATCGATATGTGGAATCGCGGATCGAATCCGCGCTGGGCGCTTTTGCCCGCCGGATCATGAACGTCACCGTTCGTTTGGAGGATATAAACGCCCAACGAGGGGGTATCGACAAGAGATGTCACATCGTCGTGACGCTCCGCCGGCACGGCCTGGCGATCGCCGAGGCGACAAAGGCCGACCTCTACGTTGCGATCGATGAGGCCGCCGCCCGGGTTCGACGCATCGTCGTGCGGCAGATCTCGCAGCACATCCGCCGCCAGCGCAGTAACCCGCAGCGGCCGGGCGCCATGGTGCTTCAGTAGAGGATGCTCATGAAGTTGTCGCCTTTGCAAGAATGTAAGTGGGACGACGCGGCTCTGCTGGAGCCGCTCGTCCCTGGCTAATCCTTCCTCCGGCCATCCGCTGGCAGGCGGATCGGCGGCTCGCAACGCGCTGCACCAGGCTCCTGACAGCCTGAATCCTTTGCAGCGCGGTTAGCAACACAATTAAGAATCGGACCCGGTACGGCACAGATGCGTCGCTGCGCGCCGGCCGGAAACAGTGGTTCCCCGTGGACAAGTCTTCACAGGGAAACGTTAAGGCCGCTACGTCGGCCAAAGGAGTAACCATGCATACAAGTGATTTGATTACTAAAGCCGATGCCCGACGTCTCCGCGAACTGACCAGGCGACTGAAAGCTTCCGGGCGCTCGCGGATGGATCACATCGCCGCGCTCAATCGCCGGATCGATACGGCCCAGATCGTCAGCCCTGCGGAGATTCCGCGCAACGTCGTCACGCTGAACTCGCACGTGAGGTTGCGCGACATGGACTCGGGCAAGCGCCAAACGCTGACGCTCGCCGACCCGAACGATATCCGCATGTTCGGCGACCGCCTGTCGGTGGCCGGGCCTTGTGGAACGGCGCTGCTCGGCAAACGGGTCGGGCAGATCGTCAACTGGACATTGGGCCCCAAGGTTCGACGGTACCGTGTCGAGAAAGTGATTTATCAGCCCGAGGCGGCTAGTGATTTTCATCTGTGAACTGAAAGGAGCAATTCGCCATGAACGGAAAGACTGCTGTGATTACTGAAACTGACTTTGACAAACTGAGCGGGCTGATCCGCTCGCACCACGGCCGCGCCAGTAATGGACCGCTGCTGACCCCGCTCGAACGAGAGCTTGGTCGGGGAGAGGTCGTCCCGCCAATGCGGGTCGCCAAGGGTGTGATCACCATGAATTCCCGCGTGCGCATCCGAGACCTAGTGAGCGATGAGCGCGAAACCTACACGCTCGTGTACCCGCCAGAGGCCGACATCGACCAGGGTCTGCTGTCGGTGCTGGCGCCACTCGGAACAGCGCTGCTCGGCGCCAAGGCCGGCGATGAGGTGGAAGTGAATGCACCGGGAGGCGTTCGCCGGATCAAGGTCGAGCGAATCCTCTATCAGCCGGAGGCTGCCGGAGACTTTCACCTGTAGCGCTGTTTTTCACTGCGTCACGGAATGTCGATCCGGGTCGTGCGAATCGCTGCAAACGGATCAGGAACTTTTAAAAGAAAAGGAGTACGTATCATGTTCTTCCGCAAACGAATCATTTCTATATCTGACCGAGAGCGGCTCCTGCTGGCCTTGGATCGCGCGCGCCAGTCGTGGATTACCTACGCGCCGTACCTGGACGGCTTCCGTGCGGAACTGCGACGGACACAGGGCGTGCCGGCTGATGCAATCCCCGGCAACGTGATCACGATGGGCAGCCGTTTCACAGTTTCCGAATCGCGGACAGGTGATGAGCTGCACTACACGCTGGCATACCCCGAGGACGAGGTGCATCACACGGATCGCGTGTCGATCTTGAGTCCGATGGGAACGGCGTTGCTGGGCGCGCGGGTCGGCGAAGAGGTTGCCTGGATTTCGTCGTCGGGCCCGGAAGCTGCAACGATCCGCCGATTGATCTATCAGCCCGAACGCGATGCTCCCGATTACCTGGACCGCATCGACGAGACCGCTCACGAACGAAAGGAGTTGGTGACATTGTGAGGATGATCATTGTCGAAAACAGCGCAGCAGAACGGGAACGTCCGATTCCGCGTCGAATCGAAATGGCCAGGATGGAAGTCTTTCTGGACTTCGATCCGGTCTTCCCCGACTGGCCGCCGACCGAGGGGACCGCGGGCCCGCCGCAACACCAACAGAAAGGAGGAGAACATCGTGGGCAAGAACTTCATCAGCGCCATTAACTTCCAGCGGTTGCGGGCTCGGATTCGCGCAGCGCAACATCGATGGCGATGGGGATCCCACGTGGAGGCGCCGGAACGTGAGTTGAGGCCGGCCAACTTCGCCGCCCGCTTCGCGTTACGCGCGATCCGATACCTCCGCGCCTTAGCGATTAATCGCTTTCTTCGCACTCTTCTCTTCTTGGCGTCTTGGACTTGGGCGAGCTCGGTCGAGCGGCGCCTTGGCATTCGTCGGATTTGAAGAGATTGAACCCGAGGCGTACCGGATCCGATGTCGGACTGGAATGTCCGACCCGCCGGATGGGGAAAGCGGCATGCCGCCGCACCTTTCTGATCGAACCGGATCAGGACTGTTGCGGCGGCGGCTCGCTCGGCGGCGCTTCGGGGATCGGTTGACCGCTGCTGGGGCCGCTGTCGGACGGCATCACAACTGTGGTGGTCGTCGTCATCGTTACCGTGCCGGCCGGGGCAGTCATCGTCTCGCTGAATTCTTCTTCCATTTGTTCCAGGTACACATCGTCAAGCTCGGTCGCATCGACTTCGCGGCGCATCAAAACATAGATGATCGTGTTGGCCGAAAAATAGAAGCTGATTGCGAACGCGCCCAGGACGGCCAGCGTGAGGTAAACCCAGAACGCGATGAGGAACGCGCCGATGGGCTGGCCACCAGAGAGGCTCATCCAATCGACGTTGTAGGTCATGCGATTCGTCACGGCGGGGTCGGGCCACATCGCGTTCCAGAGCGGCATCGTTCCGCTATCGCCGGCCGTGCGGAACACGCCCATCGAGACGAACTGGTGCGTAAGCGAAAGCATCAGCCAGATAAACGTGCGAACGAAGACGTAGCAGAACGTGCCATAAATGATCGCGACAAACGTGTAAAATAGCAGTCGCCACGGACGCGCGAACAGGTAGCTGAAACTGCGCGAGATCGCGTCGAAGCTGTCGGAGCCTTCAACCGCGATCGTCGGATACATCAGGTTGAATCCGCCGAGCAGACCGATCAATACCAGCGTCATCACGAAGCCCGCCGCCAGCGCGAGGAAGAAGAGCGCCCCGCCGAGGATCGGCCCGAGTAACGGGATGTTGAACAGGATCAGCGCGCCGAGGAATACGATGAGCCCGACGACGAAGACGATCAACAGCGGGATGATCGGCGCCGAGACGAACGAGAGAAACTTCGCGGTCGAGAAGCTCAAGGCCTGCCGCACGCTGATCTTTTCATCCCGCGCTACCTGCACCGCCGCGATTCGCGCAATCGCGCCGCCGAAGACCGCCCAAATCACGAGAAAGTAGATGCCGAAAATCGTGAAGTAGATCGGGTGATGCCGAAAGCCCCAGCCTGGCGCGATGGACAGCAGGTTGACGAACTGCACAAAAGCCCCATCCGGACCGAGCCAGCGCCCATCGCGACCCGCCTCGGCGGTGTGGCGCATCTGCGCGTTCTGGTAATCGGCGAACGTTCCGAACAGCCCGTTGCCTTTGATCTGCCTGGCGACCTCATATTCGTCGGATGCGCCGCGATAGGCCGTCGCGATCATCTGATCGCGCGCTGTGCGGTAGGTGGGCTCGTTGTTCGGATCGGATTTAACGTGCTCGTCGTAGAGCGTGCGCGCGGTGTTGACTGCGGCGGCGCGATCGGCTTCGAGCTTTTCTTTGATGTCGCCGAGGTCGCCGCCCGGTTTGCCGATCGCGGTTAGGCGGGCGCTATTTGCATCGACGATTTCCTTACGGCGAGCATCCCGCGCCGCGCGAAACGCGCGGGCGGCGCTGGGGTCTTGTCGCGTGGCCGCGTAGATGCCAATTTCATTGGGCACCGCCCGCGAATCCGCCGGCCAAATCGAATCGAGCAACCTGCCGCCAAAGTAAATCAGCAGCAGCGCCGTGAGGCCGAGCACGAGCTTGGAGGGATGGATCGCAACCCGAAAGCTTCGAAAGATCTGCGTGAACGGAAAGGTCGATCTCCAATCGATCCCACGAACCAGCGATTCATCCGGCATAGCGGCGCCTCTCTTTTCCCTGTGATCTGAAGGCCTGCGTGCGCGCGACGGGGTCAGTCAAAGCAATCGTGCGTGTGCGCGCGCACAGCCTCGTTACATGGCGCGGCATTATAGTCGGACGCGAGAAGCGTTCAAATTACCCAACCGGGGAGGGCGCGAGTTTGATCAGACGTCATCGGAGTCTGCATCGCGATCGGTGAGGAGCGAGTCGGGCGAACGCGATGCGTCGTACGAATCGGGCGAAGCAGACGAAGCCGACGATTCATCCTCTTCGACAACCGGGATCTGGTATTTGCCGCTCAACCAGCGGCCCAGATCGATCAACTTGCATCGCTCAGAACAGAACGGGAACGTTGCCGGCCTGCCCGGCTCCGATTCATCGACATGCTTACGGCAAATCGGGCACTTCATGAGATACTTTGCTGGTAAAGCCTTGCCCCACTCCGACACCAAGGAGCGCATGTGATTACTTCTTCGACTTCTTCGACGGCGGCGGCGCGCTCTTCGATTCCGAGGTCGACTGAGACGACTTTGACTCACTGGCAGCCGGTTTAGAATCGCCGGAGCTGGCGGCCGGTTTGTTTTCGGATCCGCCGCCCGATTTTTCGCCGCCGCCGGTCGTGCCGCTACCGCTGCCGCCGCTGTCAGCTTTCGCGGCGTTTTTGTACCCCTCGGAACGATAATCTGTGATGTAAAACCCGCTGCCTTTAAAGATCAACCCGGCTCCGGTGCCGAGCAGGCGCTTGACCTTGTTCTTGCCGCACTTGGGGCATTTGCGGATCGGCGCAGAAGTAATCGACTGAAACTTTTCAAATGTGTGTCCGCAGGCTTGGCATTTGTAGTCGTAGGTAGGCATGGAGAAAAGTTGCCAGTGGTTAGTTGCCAGTTGCCAGTAAGAGCTGCCAGCTTGCCTCTACTGGCAACTGGCAACGCACAACTGGCTACTTTTCAGCTCTTGCTCACCGCCACCTGCGCCGGGCGCAGGACGCGGTCGTTGAGCATGTATCCCTTTTGCAGAAGTTGAACGACGGTCGGGCCCTTGTCTTTGTATTTATCGTCAGCCTGTTGCATCAGGGCCTGGTGAAGCTCAGGGTTGAACGGATCGCCGGGCTTTGGAGCAATGTCTTCCACAGCCTGGCTCTTGAGCACGGTCATCCACTGATCGTGCACGAGCTGAAGCCCCTTGAGGATCCCTGCCGAGTCGCTCTTGGCAGGATCGACCGCCAGCGCCCGCTCGAAATTGTCGATGACCGGCAGCAGCGACTTGATCAGGTTGGCGTTGGCGTAACCCATCCGCTGTTCCATGTCGGCTTCGAGGCGCCGGCGCGAGTTCTGATACTCGGCCGTCACCCGCGCCAAGCGTTCGAACAGCTCGTCGCGCTCGGTCTGCAACCGCCGCAGATCCCCCGCCGCCGTGCGATCCGCGCCTTCGTTGGTCGCCACATCGGCGCCTTCGTCAAAATGATCTTCAGGAGTCTCGCTCATGACCACACGCTCGCAATCTCAAGATGCCAATCGATGTCAATCTCAGTTTTCAACGCCCGCGAATGGCTTTGCACAAGAATTCCGACACCCCGGTCATCCTGAGCGTACTCGCGAAGGATCTAGCTTCACGGCCCAGCGACAAGATGCTTCGCGAGTACGCTCAGCATGACAACGCCGCGCGCCGCGATTCTTGTTGTCCAAAACCTCCCAGAGGCGATCCGCAATCCGCAATCTCGCTCAATCGTCCTTCTTAAACACCTCTTTGATCTTGTCCATGAATCCCTTGCGCTGCGGCAGCACGTCGTGATCTTCGGTCGCGGCGAACTCGCGCAGGAGCTGTTTCTGCTTTTCGCTCAGCTTCCGCGGGATCTCCACCAGTATTTGTACGATCTGGTCGCCGTTGCGGTAAGAGCGAATATCAGGCAAACCCTTGCCTTTGAGCTTGAAGACCTCGCCGTGCTGCGTGCCGGCGGGAACCTCCAGCCGCTCGTTGCCGTTGAGCGTCGGGACGTCGATCTCGCTGCCGAGCGTCGCCTGCGTGAAGCTGATCGGGATCTGACAATGAATATCGTTGTTATGCCGGCTGAAGATCGGGTGCGCGCGAACGACGATGTAGCAGTGCAGATCGCCAGCCGCCGCGCCGTTTTCACCCGGCTCACCTTCGCCGGTAATCCGAACCGCCTGCCCTTCATGCACGCCTGCGGGAATCTTTACCGTGACCACGCGCTTGCGAACCTGTCGTCCGCTGCCGCCGCAGGATCGGCAATGATCGCGAACGATCGATCCCTTGCCGCGGCAGTTCGGGCAGGTCGTGACCATCCGGAACATCCCGCCGAAGCCCTGCTGCGCGATGCGCCCCTGCCCGGCACATTGCGGGCAGACGACCGGCGCGGTGCCAGGCTTGGCGCCCGTTCCTTTGCAGATTTCGCAAGTATCTTGTTTCTCGAACTCGATCGTCTTTTCAACCCCGGTCGCAACTTCGCTTAACGTCAGCTCGACCTGCGTCTCCAGGTCGTAGCCGCGATGGGTGCGCGTGCGGTGCTGAGCCCGACCACCAAACCCGCCGCCGCCGCCGCCCAGGCCGCCGCCGAAGATTTCGTCGAACATCGAGAAGATGTCGGCGACGTCCATGTGAGAGAAGTCGTGATTGCCCGAGACCCCCTGATGGCCGTGCTGGTCATAGCGGGCGCGGCGCTGCGGATCGGAAAGCACCTCGTAAGCCTCGGAGCATTCCTTGAACTTGACCTCGGCCTCGGCCTTGCCGTCGCCGTCGTTGCGATCGGGGTGATATTTCATCGCCAGCCGGCGGTAGGAGCGCTTGATCTCCTCCCCGTCCGCGGTGCGGGCGACGCCGAGAACTTCATAATAATCGCGTTTGACGGTGGCCATGGTTTTACGAATTACATCATCGGCATTTCAAGCTTCGACCCACCAAGGCGGTCGGCCCGCTTAAGCGGGTTGTTCTTCACATTCTACGCCGCTTCGCATGGTGCGTCTCCGGCGCGGGGCGTCCTTACTTGGACTTCAACAAGCTTGCGATCTCGTCCATTCGCGCCGTCTCGTAAGCTTCATCACGAGATGGGAATAGTACGGTTTTCTTCGAGCGCGACGAGCTTATCGAAACTTCGCAATGATCCGACTCTTTCGCGGCTAGAACGATCTGCGTCCGTCGCAGCAAGTGATTCTCGCTCGATTCTTCAACTTCAATCCGGACAACTTGATTGTCGTACATTTCATCACGGCGGATCGTCACGTTCGGGCCGTCAAGCTTCGGTGCATCTGCTGCCTGTGGCTTGTACGGCTGTACAGTCAAAATCGAAGGATACGTCTCGTGAAGCTTCGCATCCGCGGCGGTGAATCCGATATCGAATTGCCGCGTCAGGCCGTCGGTGCCAGAACTTCCGGCGCACCCGACCAGCGCGAGGCTCAATACCAGCAGGCAACCGGGCGGCAAACATCGCATGACACCACCATTTCGTGAACATTACGAAAACACGAAGGATAGCGGTGCGCCTCCTTCGTGTCTTCGTGTTTCCGAGCGTTAAATTTCGCACGCGCGCGGGCACATATAGCGCTCGCGCATGCCTTGAATCACACGATTGCGCCGGCCACGGGCTTGCTCTCCTCGCCCTTCTTTGGCTCCTTGAGTTCAGTCAGGAGCACGTCGGTCGTCAGCGCCAGGCCGATGGCGCTGGCGGCATTGAGCAGCGCGGTTCGCGCGACCTTCGCGGGGTCGATGATGCCGGCCTTGAACATGTCGACGTATTCGTCGGTGGCGGCGTTGTAGCCGTAAGCGGGGTTCTTGTTTTCCAGGATCTGCGCGACGACGACTTCGCCGTCTTCACCGGCGTTGTCGGCGATCTGCCGCGCGGGGGCCTTGAGCGCCTCGGCGAGGATGTCGAAGCCGATCTTCTCATCGCCCTTGGCCTTGCTCTTGCCCGCTTCGACCGCTGCGATCGCGCGGAGGAACGAGACGCCGCCGCCGGGGACGATCCCCTCTTCAGCCGCCGCCTTGGTTGCGTGCAGCGCGTCGTCGATCAGGTCCTTGCGCTCTTTCATTTCGGTTTCGGTATTCGCGCCGGCCTTAACCACCGCAACGCCGCCCGTGAGCTTGGCCAGGCGTTCCTGAAGCTTTTCGCGGTCGTAATCGCTGGTTGTCTTTTCGATCTGCATGCGAATCTGCTCGCCGCGCGCCGTGATCTCCTTTTTCGATCCGCCGCCCTCGACGATCAGCGTGTTGTCCTTATCGATGACCACGCGCTTGGCTGATCCGAGGTCTTCGAGCTCGACGTTTTCGAGCTTGAGTCCGAGGTCTTCGGAGATGAACTTGCCGCCGGTAACGACCGCCAGATCGCCCATCATCGCCTTGCGACGATCGCCGAAGCCCGGCGCCTTGACCGCGCAGATGTTCAGCACGCCGCGCAGCTTGTTCACAACCAGTGCCGCGAGCGCTTCAGCTTCGACATCTTCCGCGATGATCAGCAGCGGCCGACCGCTGGTGACGATCTTGTTCAGCAGCGGAAGCAGCTCAGCGAGATTGCTGATCTTCTTCTCGTGCAGCAGGATGTAAGCGTTCTCAAGAATCGCTTCGAGCGTGGTCGGGTTCGTCAGGAAATAGGGGCTGAGGAAGCCCTTGTCGAACTGCATGCCCTCGGTGTATTCCAGCTCAGAGCTGACGCCCTTGCCTTCATCGACAGTGATGACGCCTTCCTTGCCGACCTTCTCCATCGCGTCGGCCATGAGCTGGCCGATGTGCTCATCGCCGTTGGCGCTGATCGTCGCGATCTTCTTGTAATCGTCCTTGCCGCGCACCGGCTTGGCAATCGCGGTGATCGCGTCAGCGGCCACTTCGGCGGCCTTGAGAATGCCGCGCTGGATCATGACGGGATTCACGCCGGCGGTTACGTATTTAAGGCCTTCGCCGTAAATCGCTTCAGCGAGGACGACGGCGGTCGTCGTGCCGTCGCCGGCAACATCGCCGGTCTTGCTGGCGACCATGTTGATCAGCTTCGCGCCCATGTTCTCGAACGGCTGCGGCAGCTCGATCTCCTTGGAAACGGTCACGCCGTCCTTGGTGATCCGCGGGCTTCCCCACGACTTGGCGAGCACGACGTTACGCCCACGCGGGCCAAGCGTCGCCTTGACGGCGCGAGCCAGTTGCGTCAACCCCGCGCCGATCTCCGCGCGAGCATCCACATCAAATTTCATCTGTTTAGCGGCCATGGTTATCTCCAATTCAGTCGGTCTGGTTCACCGCAGAGACGCAGAGACGCAGAGAAGAGAGAAAAGACAAATACACTTTGTCGTTTTACTTCCCGCGAAATCTGTGCAGCTCTTCGGTCAACCAATTCTCTTTCTTGTCTTCTCTGCGTCTCAGCGTCTCTGCGGTGAAAAAGAGTTCAATCCAGCACGCCGAGGATGTCGCTCTCGCGGAGGATGACGAACTTTTCGTCGTTGACGCTGACTTCCGTGCCGGAATACTTGCCGTAGAAGACCGTGTCGCCGGCGCGGAGGCCGATTTCCATCGGCTTGCCGTTGTCGTCGAGCTTGCCCGGGCCGACGGAAACTACCTTGCCCTTGGTCGGCTTTTCCTTGGCGGTATCCGGCAACAGGATCCCGCTCTTGGTCTTCTCTTCAGCTTCCTGTTGCTTGACGATCACGCGATCTGCCAGGGGTCGAAGTTTCATGTTCGTTGTTCCTCGCTTCACAAAATCTGGTTAAATCTCAGCAAATATCCGGTGTCATTCAAAAAACCGATTGAACTTCAGCAATGCCATTCACAAAATCTGGTTGAATCTCAGCAAATATCCGTTGCAATCGTTCAGTTCAAAATCGCGGACACCATACGATCGATCCTGCGGCTCGCAGTCGATCACGGCGCCGTTTTTTACAAACTCCGCATAAAGCGCATCGACGTCGCTCACGAAAAAGTTCACGTCCGCCGGCTCAATCGCCTCGCTCCAGGCCAAGCGGTTGGATCGCGGTGCGATTCCATTGGCGGCCGCGATGTGCACATGCACGCCATCGCGAAACACGCCGATGTACTGTTCGTTCTGCGTGAACTCGAGTTGGAACCCGAGGACAACGCAGTAGTAGGCGACGGTGTGCGGCACATTCTCCGCAAGCAGCACCGGCGCCGTGCCACCGATCTTGATCGCCGCCGAATCGTCAGCGCCGTTCGCTGTCATGCATCACTCTGCGTAGGGTGCGCTTTAGCACACCGCTTCTCCCTCGCATCGAGCACGGATGGTGTGCTAAAGCACACCCTACATCGCTCAATCGTTCTGCTCAGCATAGCTTCGATACGCGTCCTTCAGGATCGCAGCAGGACTGTTCGCTTCCCGAAGCTTCCGCTCGATCCGACGGTCGAGTTGCCATTTGATCGAACCAACAAGGACGATCAATGCCAGCGCGCCGCCGAACCAGCAGAGCTTTTTCCGCTTAGTGGTCATGTCCATGATCCATCATGTCACCCATTCCGCCCATGCCCATGCCACCCATGCCGCCCATGCCGCCCATGCCGCCGCCGTGGTCGTGGCCGCCGCCTTCGGGTTTGTCCTTGGGCTTCTCAACGACGATGCAATCGGTCGTCAGCAGGAGGATCGCGACTTCAGCGGCGTTCTGAAGCGCGGTGTGCTCGACCTTGGTCGGCGTGAGCACGCCGGCCTTGATCATGTCAACGTATTCGCCGGTCAATGCGTTCCAGCCCTGGTTGCCTTCGGATTCCATGATGCGGCGAACGACGACGCTGCCGCTGGTTCCCGCGTTCTCGGCAATCTGCTTGAGCGGCGCGGTCAATGCATTGCGGACGATCTTCACGCCCGTCGCTTCGTCGCCTTCCAGCTTGAGATTCGAGCCGCCGTTGAGCGCCTTCATCGCGCGGATCAGCGCGACGCCGCCGCCGGCAACGACGCCCTCTTCAACCGCGGCGCGGGTTGCGTGAAGCGCATCTTCGATGCGGGCTTTCTTTTCCTTCAGCTCAGCTTCGGTCGCAGCGCCGACGTTGATCTGCGCGACGCCGCCTGCGAGCTTCGCGAGGCGTTCCTGGAGCTTCTCGCGATCGTAATCGCTGGTGGTCACGCTGATTTCGCGGCGGATCTGATCGATACGGCCCTGAATCGCCTTGGATTCGCCAGCGCCTTCGATGATTGTCGTGTTGTCGTTGTCGACGTGAATAAGCTTGGCCTGCCCGAGGTCGTCGATATCGACCTTGTCGAGCTCGACGCCCAGATCTTTCATGATCGCGCGGCCGCCGGTCAGGATCGCGATGTCTTCGAGCATCGCCTTGCGGCGATCGCCGTAACCCGGCGCCTTGACGGCGCACACATTAAGAATGCCGCGAAGTTTGTTCACAACCAGCGTTGCCAGTGCTTCGCCCTCAATATCTTCGGCGATGATCAGCAGCGGGCGCTTGGCCTTCTGGATCTTCTCGAGCAGTGGGATCAGCTTGGTTGCGGCGCTGATCTTGTCTTCGTAGACGAGCACGAATGCGCGCTCGAGCTCGGCTTCCATCTCGTCGGCGTTGGTGATGAAGTTGGGCGAGAGATAGCCGCGATCGAACTGCATGCCTTCGACGACGGTCACTTCGGTTTCGAGGCTCTTGCCCTCTTCGACCGTGATCACTCCGTCCTTGCCGACCTTCATGAACGCGTCGGCCATGATGTTGCCGATCGCGCGATCGTTGTTGGCGGAGATCGACGCGACGTTGGCGATGTCATCCTTCTTGGTTGCATCGATGGGCTTGGATTGTTTTTCGAGAGATGCGAGCACCGCGGCAACAGCCTTGCGGATGCCGCGCGCCAGCGCCATCGCGTCAGCACCGGCGGTCAGCGAGCGGTAGCCTTCCTTGAAGATCGCCTCAGCGAGGACGGTGGCGGTCGTCGTGCCGTCGCCGGCGACGTCGGAGGTCTTGCTCGCAGCTTCCTTGACGAGCTTGGCGCCGATGTTTTCGAACTTGTCTTTCAGCTCGACTTCTTCAGCGACGGTCACGCCGTCCTTGGTGATGTTCGGCGGGCCCCAGCCCTTGTCGATCACCGCATTTCGCCCGCGCGGGCCGAGCGTGGCCTTCACGGCGCGGGACATCTTCTGAACACCTTCCAACAGCGACTTGCGAGCCTCAGCATCAAAGGACAGCAGCTTGGCGGCCATGTGTGCGGTCTCCTATTACACGCGTTTCAGTCAATCAAATATTCAACGTAGTCACACGAACGAGAACGTGACGTTCTCGAATCGCGCCTGTCAGGAGCGGTCTCCCGCTCAAACCCGAGACGAACTCCGAGAGGCCAGAGCAATAACAAAGCGGGTGCCTGAAGAAACGGGCGCCGGATTAGGACATTAAGTACATGTCATCAAAGCAATTACGCAAACGAAGATGACTGAGGATGATACGCTTCCGACTGTCAGGGTGGCAGTCTGTACAAGTCTTTGAAAGAAGCGTTTGCCATTGTGGCAGTGAAGGAAGGGCGCGGTCTTCTGCTGGTAGTAAAGGAAGTAAGAGACGGGGCGCGCGACTCGACGGAGCTCGTCGAAGTCTAAAGCGGGACAAGCCGTAACCGATCGCTGCAGCGGATTACGCGGGCACGACGCGGGGTGTGGGCGCGCGCTGCGCGAGCGCAGCGATACCGATCACAACCACGTTTAGCGCCACCCATGCCGTGATCCAGAACACCGCGGCTTCCATGAAGCCGTAGCTATGCAGGCCGATGCCGAGCATGTTGGTGCCGAACCAGCTCCAGGCGGTGACGATATTACCGCCGACCGCGAGCATCGCAACGCCGCGCTCCTTGACAATGCCGCCCCAGCGGGCGTGGAGGATGATCGCGTTCCAGAGCACGATCAGCACCGCGCCGTTTTCCTTCGGATCCCAACCCCAGAATCTGCCCCAGGATTGATCGGCCCAGATCCCGCCGAGGATCGTGCCGATGAAGCTGAAGAGCATCGCGAAGCAGACGATCCCGTAGATCATCCGCGCGATCGTCTTGAGGTCGGGCAGCGTTTCGGCAAGGCGCGTGCGGCCAACCATCATGCGGAAGATGTAGAAGATTCCCATGAAGCCGGCGAGGAACGTGGCGGTGTAGCCGAGCGTGACGAGCACGACGTGCGTGGCCAGCCAGATGTTCGTATCGAGCACGGCCTGGAGCATCTGCATCGTGTCGCCGCTGCTGCCCAGGTAATGGGCAATCAGCAGCGACGGAAACGCGATCATCGCCGCGGCTGCGGAGGGAATGCCGTTGCGGAAGATCAGCTCCATCACGACGCAGAAGACCACCGCCGCCCAGGCGATGAAGATCGCCGATGAGTAGAGATTGGTCACCGGCGGGCGACCCATGATGTAAACGCGCGCGATCAATCCGAGCGAGTGATAGACGAGCGTGAGGATCAACAACCACAGCGCCGCCCGCGCGAGCGGCCCGTGCCATTTGAGCCACGACACCGCCGCGAGCACGAAGACAATCACGTAGAGCACCATGCACTGAATGAACGGCGCCGCGCGGTTCATCATCAGCTCGACATCGAGCCGCCGGGAAACATCGGGCAGGCGGCTGTCGATCAGGCGGTGGTATTCGGCGGCGATCGTGCTGAAATCGCCGGGCTGATTATCCGCCGACGCCTGGATCATCCCCAGGAACGCCTCGGCCCCCGGATCGCGTTGCTGCTTATCCTGGAGATCGCGAATCGCATCGGCGAACGACCGCCACTCGGTGTTTTCCAGCGGCGGCGAGAGGAACAACGTCTTCACGCCGGCGAGCTGATTGTAAAGCAGCAGGTGCTGACCGATCTCCATGACCTGGCGCTGAAACGCGTCGCGGCTCTTGGGTTGCACGGCGCGGGCGTGGTCGTACTGATCCTTGAATTTCTCGATGTTCGCAAAAACCTGCGCCGGCGAGAATCGCTCGCGCTCGGCCATGCCGAGCAGGCTCTTGATCATCGAGGCTTTCTGAAACGAGGCCTTTAGATCGAGCAGGCTGAGGATATCGGGATGGTCGATGCGGAAGACCTTGTAGTCGCCCGATTTTTCCGGATGGGCGAAGACGTCGAGCAGCCAGTTGATCGCGGGCACCTCTTCGCCGTTGTCGAGCGAGATCGTGTCTTTGCCGCTGAGGATGCGCAGGCTGTTGCGCGCCAGCGAATCGAGCGGCATCGTGCGACCCTCAAACGAAACCGGCACATGCGCGAAATCGTCCATCCCCGCCGGCCCGGAGGGCTTGTTGGAAAATGGCGCGGAGAAGAGCTGTAAGCCGCACATGACGGTGATGATCGTCGCTGGGATCGCCGAGCCGTGCCGCCGAGCGGTTAGTAGCGCCGTCGCGGGCGCAGGCGCGCGCTTCTTTCCGCCACGCTTGATCGTCGCCACGGCAGCTTTGCCGTGACCATTCCCGTTGCCGTTGCCATTTCCGTTTCCGGATGAGCCGACTCCTGCGGGGACAAGATCGTCCATTTCGCGAGCGGTGCCTGCCGGCGCCGGCTTGTTCACGCGCTCGATGAACTTCAGCAGGTGCATCCCGAAATGCATCAGCAAGCCCAGGCCGACCATCGTGCACGAGATGTAGGGGATCAGCCAAGCTGGGTTGCGAACGACCTGGAGGATCGTCGTCTGATCGCCCATCCGGAAGCTGGCCTGGTAGAAGGTTTCGCCGGCGTAGCGGAGCGGGTGGTTCATCCAGATCAAGACTTCGCGATCGACATTGCGCGATGGATCGATCAGCCGAATCCGGCTGGAGAAATTCTTCGCGACGTCCGTTCCGAGATAACGATCGTGCGAAAACTTGAGCAGCTCGATCGTGTACGGCTTGTAATGCCGCTTGAACCGCAGGTGAACCCAGTATTCCTTGCCACCGACTTTGATCGACTGCGGAAGATCGATTGGCGGCACCGTCGGATCAAGAGGCATTGTCGAAAGCAGGTATGTCCCGAGGTTCTCGCCGGCGCTGGTCGTCAGCGTGACGAAGGCGCTGGGCAGATCCACGCTCGACTCAGTGCCGTTGGCGACCAGCGCGTTGAGCAGCTTCATGCCGACGCCGTTGCCCGCAGTCGCCAGCGCTTCGGCGCCGGCGACGTTCTGCATCGGCCCGGCGATGTCGGAGTTGGCGTAGAAGCGGTCGATCTTAATGTTGAACGGAACGCTCGGATGCGAAATCGTCTCACCGGCTGCGAGCGTGCTGCCCGGGATCAGCGTTTCGACATCTTTGTCAGGCAGCGAGCGATCGGTCACCGCCAGTTCAATCTCGCGACTGTCGGATGCAAAGTCTGCGCTGCTCCCTTCGTCGATCACCATCTGGCTCTCCACGGCCATCTGCGATGTGATCACCTCGCCGACGAGCAAGACGATCAATCCCAGGTGCAGCAGGATCACCGGGCCGCGCTTGGCGTGGAGCATGAGCAGATGCGCAACCAGCGGCCCCAGCGCGACGAGCGTCACGGCGAGCATGACGTAAAAGCCGTACTGATACGTCGGCCAGGTCAGCGCGAAGACTAGCGCCAGTTCCGGGATGATCAGCGCATCGAGCTTGTGGAAGCGAAATCGAATCGCGTGGGCCGAGAGCAGGTTGGCCAGAAGCAGGACGATCAGCGTATATCCGCCGGGGAACGGAAACTTGCCGGGGACGTTGTGAAATCCCCACTGCCAGAGCGGGAAGAAGAGCCGCAACTCGAGGATCGTGTACCAGGAATGAAAGTACTGATGCTGGACATCCCAGATCCCCTTCTCGGCCTGCACGGTCGTGCCGGCGAAGATGAGGATCATCCCCATCAACAGCAGAAAGACCGTCAGCCGCAGCGACGAGATCGGTCGCAGCAATTCCACCCAAAGCGGTTTGCGAGGTTGGTCCGTTCCGGCACCAGCGGCGGCAGCAGCACTCATTGCGGGTTACTCCCGGTGAACTGAACGGAATTCAGGAACGCTTGGAAATTCGCTTTCTGCTGGCTGACCACATCATCCGGTCCGACCAGTTTGAAGAACCACCAGCTTTCGCCGCGCGGGATCCACGCGACAACCAGCCGGCGAACCGGCGCCTGCGTGCCGACGAATTCAAATTGCGCCCCGTCCGCGCCGCCGACGAGGATTGGCAACGAAGGCTGCGCTTCACCCTGCTTCAGCGCCGGCAGGCCTACTTGCGTGCGCCAGCGGCTGATGTTGTCCTCGCGCGTTCCGCTGCCGCTTGCGGCAAGCTCGGTAATGATGATGTCGGCCTGTTTATCTCCGGAGCCGAGGTGGAACGAGGCGGTTCGCAGCGGCAGCTCAGGGTCCTGAATCCAACCCTGTGGCGCGGTGAACTTGATTTGCGCGGCGGCTCTGACGGCAGCGGAAGTTCCACCACCCGTCGCTGTCGGTTCGGGGGCGGTCGCACCGGGCATCGGCGGATGCCCGACGGGTAGCTGCGGCGCGCTCGCGCCCGCATCGGGCGTTCCACCCTGCGATTGTTCCTGGCTATTCGAATCCGAAACAAACTTGATCGATTTCACGAACGCATCAAACTTTGCCGCGTTGGGCGCAACGATCGAATCAGGCCCCTGGAGCTTGAAGAACCACGTGCGATCGCCGTGCGTGATGATCGCACCGAGCGTTCGCAGCCGCGGGTTGGCGCTGGCAGGTCCTTGCAGATCGACGCTGTCGATCTCCAGCCCGTTCGATTGACTGTGCTTAACGACGTTAGCAAGATCTTTCTCGGCAGTTGGAGGCAGGCCCGCTTGCCCTTCCCATCGATTGATGTTGCTGAGCAAGCTGCCACCGGCGACGACGATGGTGACGACAACATCCTGCCGCTCGGGGGTAACCTGAAACGCCGCGAGACGCATCTGATCGCCGCGGATCGGCTTCCATCCCTCCGGCGTCGTCCAGCGCATCACCTCGCCGGGACCACTGGGAATGCCCTGAGCCGCGCCTGCCGTGGCCGCCATCCCAGGCATCGTCGTCGCCGCGCGCGGGTGCATCTCCGGTTGCTTGGGCACATCGACGACGACAATCCCCTGCTGCTCGCGATCGCATCCGCCCACGCCGACGAACAAGCCTGCCGTCAGTAGCGACGCGGTCAGCCGGGCAAAGAGCAGACGATTCAATGTCATGCAAACCCTTTTCATGCGATCAAAACGCCTCAGGCCCGACCAGCATGGTCTTGAATTTCATCAATCGCGCCGCCGGATGTTGCTGCCAGGCGTTGGCGGGCAACCCGAGCTTTTCCGTGCAGAGCCGCGCCAAAAGCTGCTCGCGCGTCCAGCCAGTTTCCTGAGCAACCTGAGGTAGAAAACATCCAGCGCGATCGTTAACCGTCAGATAAATCCCGTCCGTCTGCGGCTCAAAATCCAAACAGTTTTCCGTCGGCTCCAGCGGGAAGACGATCGTGATCTCCAGTTCCAACTCGTTCAGCTCATCACCGCGAACCGGATCATCCAGAAACCGCGGATCGCGCAACACGCCGCCGGACACGTTGCGAACCGCCTTGATCAGCGGCTGATCGGTATCCAGCCGTCCGACACACCCGCGGAGCCGATGCGTCTCGGCCGCGTGCAACGTCACAAAACAACCTGCCGGCTGACGCAACACCGGGTCGTCATCCACCACGGCGTTTAATACTGGTGCGGATGCGGACGCATCTCCCGGCGCCACTACCGGCGTCGTCGCAACAACCGCTGGCCGACCCAGCGCCGCCCGGATCGCCTGTCGCGCCACGTCGAGCAGAACTCGCCGATGGTGCGCGGATAAATCCATTCCGCCAATTCTACCCGCCGCCGATGATTAGAACCAAGTAAAGAAGGTTTCGTTTCCGTCCTGAAATGTGGCATTTGGTCGCACGCAAAGCCGGCTGGCGTAGCCCCTCGACCTCGTTCCAACGGAAATCAGGAGATATCCGCAGATTTCGCTGATTACGCACAATGGAAACGCACGATCTGCATCATCTGTTGTGGTCGTCGCGTGATCTGCCTAATCGGGCAATCTGCGGTTCATTGCTGTTCATGGAAGTCAGAGATAACCGCAGATTACACAGATTACGCAGATTTCGTTCTGGCTTGATCCGCGCGACCGCGCTTTCCGCCGTTCATTCTTCGCATTCGCTCTGGTGGTCCGCGGAATGTGCGGTTGATTTCTTCCCACTCAGATTTAGCTCGTCTCTTCATCTGCGAAATCTGCGAAATCTGCGGTTCAAATCTCCCGCGCGACTTGCCGAGATTTGCCTGCTCCGAATCGCAATTTCCGGGATAAGATGAAGCGGTGATGATCCTCGCCGCCGAGTGGTCAGTGAAGCTCCCGATGGCCGCCTTCCTGGTGGCCGCGGTCTTCGTGTTCCTCCTGATCGCCACCGCCGCCCAGCACCGCCGCTACTCCGCCCAAACCCAAAAACGGCTTTGTCGGGGATGCGGAGCTGTCCACCCGGGACATGCGGCGTTTTGCCGAAGGTGCGGACGGAAGTTGGAAGGATGAGCGATCCAACCTCTCATCGTCGCTGGTTGGGTTGCGCACTCAAACCCGCGCAACGGCGAGGTAAGGCGAATGCTCGAAAAATCCCGGAAACAGCGAATCTTGATTGTCGCGGTTTCGGGATTCACACTCGCGTCGCTCGCCGCTTATTCAGTCTGGAGCGGCTTTGGCTCTCATCGTTATAATCCGGCACATACCATCAGCCCCCAGCAAGCATCATCGTTTTTGCCGCTGCCTGCTCCATCAGATGCAAGCGATTTTCAAGTAGCCAGATTCCAATTCCAGCAAGCGCGCATCACGTTAGTGCGGTTCGCCGCCCCGGCGGCGAGCTGTCAGGCGTATGCGGCGGCGCTCGCGCCAAATGCGACGCTCAATCCGCTGACGGCGATACAGCAATACAATGACCTCGCACTACTCTCGTCTGCCGCAACCAAATTAGGGGACTTGCGCTGGTTTGATCTCCCCTACGCTCGTTCAGTTTGGACGGTTCAAGCGGGAAAGCCAAACTTGCCTAGACCGTCAACGCCGGTACAACTCCCAGAAGAATTGAACCTAATAGGGGCAGATGCAAACACTCGGCAGGACGGGTTCCTAAGTACGTCGGTGAGAGTCGACCCTGCTCGCGGAGTGTTTTATCTCTTGCGCGCGAATTGATGTGTCAATTATGCTGTGGCTTGGAATCGATCAACAGCGGCGGCATGGGCGCTCGCGGCATGCACTCAATTGGCCTCTCTAACGAAGTGAGCCCCGATGATAATCCGCATCCACGTAGCTGTCTTGGTTCTCTCAATTTCATCCGCCAATCTTTCGGCACAAAGTCGGCCTTCGGCCCAATCCCCCTCACGGGAAGAGTTCGCCGCGAGCATACGCCGCCAGGTTGTCACCGTCTCTGAAAACACGCTCGCAAACCTCGTGGCCGCAGAGAATCCGAATATCGCAATAGCTGCGGCTTGGGAGCGGGTTTGCAGAACAATCCCCGCTCAGAGGCAAGACGTACCCGTCCACCCTCCGCGCGAAAGCCTTGAACGCTTTCTCGGATTCGTCGAAGGTCGTATGCAGTGCAGCCCGCCGCAATTCTGGCAGGACGCGGTACTTTCGACCTCCGGAACGAATCGCAGTTACATTTCCTTCGACATCCCTATGGGGAAATATGCGGCAACGCTTCCCACCGCACCAATCGAGATAAAGGCGGAACGAGATCGACTCATAATCAACGCATCTGGCGAACAATGGATCGTTCCTCAATCTGCACCAACGGGAACGGATATTTGTGGCGCACTCTGTGAAACAGATAGCGTCGCTTATATCGCGGTTTATCACCCAGTCCCGGTATCCTTTTTCATACATGCAATCAATCGAAAAGACGGGGCGCTCAAGTGGACAGCGCGGGTCTGGAGTGCAGGCGCTTTAAGGAATTACCAGGGGCCGAATTGGCATCTAGTAGGCCTTCAATTAAGCGGAGCGAACCTCCTCGTATTTGGCGCGTCTGCGACTTCCATCTACCTCGAAGCGTTCGATAAGCTTTCGGGTCTGAACGTGCTGCGATTCAGTGACGAGTATCTGGAGTACGAGGGGAAATGACCAAAGGGGTAATGATGGTCAATTCGCCCATTCCTTGGGATTAGGATTATGATGCGTGTTCGCCGATCGACGCTCATCGCGGTGGTGGTCGCGGCCGCCGTTGTGGCAGAGGCCGCGCCGTTCGGACTGATTGTGCTCCGGCAACGCGTTACCCAAAGCAATTGCGCTCAGGTTCAGAGAGCGTGGTGGACCCTGATTGAGCAATATCGGGAAGCTCATCACGGACTGTATCCTTCGAACCTTGGCGTGCTGTCAAGCCAATTCCCAGCACAGGTGACCGCGCCGCTCAAATGTCCCGGCGCGAGCAAATCTTCGGATCCTGTTAAAGGGTTCGTGTACCTCGACTGGTCAACAGAGCCCAAAGGTGCCGACTGGACAAGTGGACAGTATCCACTCCTCTACGATAAGCAGTTATCCAACCACGACGGACAAGGTCTCAATATTCTTATGGTTAATGGCAGCGTGTTTTGGGATCCCAACGCAAAGTGGCTTTCAACATTCGCGTCACAACATCGATCTGCAAAGATTTCTCTGCCACGCTGACCGTTCAGATTTCGGTGGAACTATCGACGGGCCTGTGCTGGTGGTAACTATTTTGCAGCGCAGCATGGGCGTCGGCACGCGCACAGCCTTCTTTGCATCGCTCGCCGGCGCGGATCTCAAGAATGTGCGCTTGGTAATTTTGAGCTTGGACGGGAAAGATGTGCGATTGTCAGCGACCATTGAGGCAGATGGGAAATAGAAGGATCTATCTCGCCGCTACCATCGTTGCCACAGCGAGCGCAATCGCTCTTTTGTGGCTCTACCTACGGCACGCCAGTCTGCTCGTCGTCGAAGTCCCGTCGGGATTCTCGGGCCCATTCATCGTTATCGAGGATCCGGATGCACCCGCGATCAGGCGCGCTTGGGGGCGTGTTGAGCTTACGGTCGACGCATCACGGGTGATCCGCGTGCGTTCAATAGAACCATTGCTCAACGAATGGCAATCGATCATCGCGGTTAGCCCGGTACGGACGTATCAATTTGTTGACGATGCGACCGGGCGCGCTAAACCCCAGCTTGCCGCCCTCCGCGGCTTTCGCTTTCTACGCGAGCAAGTCGGAAGCGCACAGGTGAGTTCATTCGAGCTGGCGATCGGCACGACCCAAGACGATATCCACGCCGACTATCATAAACTCAGACAGCGTGCGGTCGTGCCGTAATAATCCTTTGGGACGTGCGCCCGACATGAAACGGGGACGCAGCGGACGCAGCTGGTTTCCAATTCTTGCAACGGCAAGTTCAGATCCTCAATGCCGCTTGGCCGACGCCTCGCCAAAAAAATCGGCGGGCATGTTAAGCCGGGCCGGTCTGGCTGCGATCTCGATTGTGGAGGCGGCAATCTTCTGCGCTGGTGCGCAGGATGTGTCGCGGCTCTTTGACAAGTCGGGCAGACTCCAAATCAATGGCGCGCCCGACGCGCGCAGAAGCGCATTCATTTAGCCACGCCGCTCGCGGCGTGCTCTGCGTCGTCCGCGGCGCGAGCGAGCACACGCCGCGAGCGGCGTGGCTAAATGAAGAATCGTCCAGCGGTGTCCGAGGCGTCCAGGGGTGTCCAAGGATGTTCAGGGATCTCCAGGCTGTCGAGCATGCGAATAAACACAAACGAACCCACCGCGAAGGGGCTCGCTGCAACAGGTGGCCGGGCCAGCGATTGCGAGCGACGTTTTGCAGTGATCGGGATCCAGGTTGGTCAGCACGCGAAAAAGCACGAACGAACCCACCGCGAACCTTGTCGCTGCAAGCGCTGGCCGGGCCAGCGATTGTGAGCGACGTTTTGCAGGATCGGGGCCGCTCCGGTGCGGGGACGCATGCGAAGCGGGCGCCTGTTTATTATCCTGTAGCGCGTCGCGATGGGTCGTGGGGGATCTCAGGGAGGTCCAGGTTTGTCGAGCACGTGAAAAAACACAAACGAACCCACCGTGAAATGGGCCGATGCAAAAGCTGGAAGGGCCAGCGATTACGAGCGAGGTTTTACAGCGATCGGGGCCGCCCCGGCGCGCGGGGTGCACGGTGGCGCATCGCGAAAATGACGGAACGAAGCCAATTCGGGGAATGCATCGAAAGTGACGGAACGAACCCAATTTTGCTCGACCTGCTCACGCCGGGCTCGGAGGTACGCCAACGACCCGGATCGAGCGATCTGCGAGCTGCGGTCGCGATTCGCGAGAAGCATTTTTTCAAATCGCAAAATCGCAAATCAAAAATCAAAAATCAAAAATTCAAGGAGGATCCGGGTCGCGCGGAATACCTCCGAACCCGGCGTATCGCGCAGCGGAATGCGGGGAATGCATCCATGGTTCAGCGTGAATCATGCACCCGATCACATTATCCACCCACTTGTGCACCGGCCAACTTTTGCCGCGTGCGGCACTTGCGGGATGTCGGTGGATAACTGGAAATCGACTTGCTCGGAAAGGATACGGATTAAGCGAATCGCGCGTATATTTCCGCTTGTCGTCGGACGAGAAATCGGCCGGCGAAAGTGGAAAAGGCTTCTGTTAAGAAGTCCGGCTCTCAACGGAATCGAATAGGCCGTCCGAAGCAAGGAATGGCGGGGACGGCGGGAGCCGGCGGCCAGCGACGGCGCCGCAAGGCGCACGCAGGAAAACGCACGCACGACTGCTTCTCGCGGCGGAGCGACAGCTCCACGCAGAAAGTGGACGGGCGCGGCGCGGTTGGCGAAAGTCGATCGCACGTTATCCGGCGAGGCCATCCGAAACTAATCGGCGGTTAAAACGCCGAGAGGGCGAGTCGGGTTAACGTCGCCGCCAGTGATGCACGCGGCCCGCGCGGAGAGAGTCCGCCGATTACCGATGCATCGGACCCAGATCGTGACAACCTTTGGGTAACCGAAGGGGAATTGCGATCGATCCTAGGAACCAGGGTCCGGGAAAGCGAAATCCCACGGCCGTCCAGTCGGGAAACCGCCAAGCCACCCCGTTGGGTGAGCGATGCCGGCGGAAAACTGTCGGCATCAACCGTCTGTACAGATGAGTCAGTCCCCTGACGAACCTGTGCCGAGCGGACCGAGGCGGGCCCAGGCCGGAAGCATACTTGCCACCAGAATCGGTCCGATACCAGCACACGCCCACGCGGTGAGGTCGCGACTCACTTCGTGGGCGTTCTGGTTTGCGCACACTTCTTGATTCAGAACTCCTGTTCACCGCAGAGGCGCGGAGACGCGGAGAAATCAACCGTGGATTTTACGGATTTCGCGGATTTGAATTTCGGTTAATGCGCGCGCGATTTGAGCACATAAGCTCCACTTGCCGATTTCACTTGAGATTGTGATGCGATCACGACATTGCAGATCGTGAGAATCTCGCGCAAAAAACGAAGTTCCTGGCGGACGAATCGTACAGCCGTTCGTATAATTAGAGCACCTGTCGGGGGCGGAACATCGTGCATAAGACAATCGTCTTTCTCTCAATCCTTTTCACTCCGCTCTTTACGTTGGCCGCGATTGGAACTTCGCAAACGCAGATCGACTTCCATGCCGATCCGCTGAACTTCGGGCAATCTTTCACGCCAACGGAGGATCAAACCATCTCCGCAATCCGGTTGAGCATCGCGGCTGAGCAAGGCGGCTCCGATTTCACATTGCAGTTTTACGAATTCGACCGCGGCACGCTCACGCTCGCGCCGACCGTGTTGGCAACAGGACAGGCGTTCGAATCGCAGCTCTCACGAAATACGCCGAGCTGGCTCGAAATACGCCTTGCGTCGCCGCTGCCGATTCTTTCCGGCCAGACGTATGCGTTCACCGTTCTTGCTAAAGGCCCCGGCGGGGACACGGGGTGGAACAACTATGGATTGAGCACAACCGACGTCTACGCCGGCGGTGAATTCTTTTTCGGCTTAACGGGTTCAGTGCGAGTAAACACGAATTTGAAAGAGCTGGCGTTCGAAACCGTAGTTCCCGAGCCGGCCAGCTTCACTGCCTTACTGCTCCTTATCTGCCTGATGATTTCAAGGAAGCGCAATTCGCTTTTCAAACACGGCGAAAACAGGGTAATGATCCGATCCGCCCTGCTTAAGTGCCGCGGCATCGATGCATTTCAACTCAACCGAATGGAGGATGTGATCGCAGCGCTCGGACAGTGAGATCCCCGCAACCTTGCCGTGCCAGGTGTTTGTATTCTGATCGAATGCGGCGAGCGAATCCGAGAGATTCTTCTGCTTCAGATAGGCGATCGCCGCACCGTCGTCACCTTCGTTGAAATCTCCGATCACGATCATCGGCAGCGCCGCAGGCGCGGGCGCGTCTCCGATTGGTTTCGTTAGTTTCGTGTAGAGAAATTCGATCTCCTGTGGGTGAACTGTTCCGAGACGAAAATAGTTGAGATAGGTGAGCCCGCCCTGCCCACTGGCGGCTGGACGCAGATGGACGGCGAGGAACTGCACCTGGCCCAGCGGGGTTTCGGCTGTGATTGCCCATCCGTGCATCCACCCCGCCGGCGGCTTTTCATAGAACGCTTCGACAATCGGGTGCTTAGCGAGAATGCCCATCCCGCCTGCATAAGGCTCATGATGAAACCTTCGATAAGGAAACTGCTCGTTGAGGTGCGCGCTCGCATAAGCTTCCCAATCGCGTGTGCTTTCCTGGAGAAAGACGATGTCGGGATCCGCGTTCTGAATTACGTCGGCAGTTTGAGCAGGCGGGGTATCGTAATTGACGTTGTAGGTCATCACGCGCAATTGTTGTCGCGGCCGCAAGGAAGCGGCGACGGAGTTCAACCGATGAGGCTCAGCGGAGCACCCGTCAACCGTTGCCGAGATCACCACCGCCAGCAGGTAGATCATCAGCGGCGGCGCGAGCCAGTAGAGAAGCTTTCGTCGGCGTCGAGTCAGCATTCACGCGTTCCACAGAGTTCCAACACCCGACCATTCGAATGCCAGGCTTATTTCACCTCTGTCAGGCAGTCGAGCAGATCCTGCACCACGGCGGGGAACTGGCCGCCGCCGGTGAAGACCAGCCGCGAGGGGGCGTCGATCTGAAACTTGATCATCGGGCGCAGGCTCGGATCCAGCGGTTTGGCATCCTTGGCCATGATGATCGCGCGGTCGTAGCAGACGCCGCCGCTGCTGTTCTCGATGCTGATCTGATTGGGGACTTCATGCAGGACAATCATCGAGCCGCCGGAAAAGACCGTGCTCTGGCGGATGTAGATTCCCGACATCCCCCCGTTGGCGGCCGCGAAGTCCTTGCGCGGCTTGGCGAAGCAGTGAACCAGCGGGATGCCGCCCCCCTCGGGCGAGACTCGCGCGCCGTCGATCGTGATCGTGCGAATCTCATCGCTGGCGTAATAGTCGATCCAGCGCCGGTCCGGCGCGTTGCCGCCAGACACGAATGCGCCGCCGCGAATCGTGCATTTCGAATCGACGACGATCGCCGCCCCGTTGTGCCCCGAATGCGTGACCCAGCAGTCGTCGATCGTCGAGACATCCGTGTAGATCTTCGCGAGGTAATCGGTCGTGTGGGCCGTGCATCGCGCCAACGTCAGGGCCGTGCTGCGCGAGCGCTCGTAGCTGACGGTGTCGAGCAGCGTGCCGCAGCGATAGGCATTGCAATCTTCAACGGTGATGCGCGAGGTATCGAGGTTGCCGGTTGAGATTTCCAGCGCGGTCGTCAGGTTATCAAACGTGATTCCGCGGACGGTCGCCTTCCAGCCGGTGTTGTTCCAGACGAATCCTTTGTGATTGCCCATGCCGACCACGATCGCGCCGTCGCCGCTGATGTCGACTGATTTGGGGAAATCGATCTGCTTGCTGATGCGGTAGATCCCCGGGAGGAGTTTGACCGTGCTTTTGGTCGATCGATAGATCGAGCCGGGCGTCGGCTGATACATTTTCACCTGCGCCGCGGCCGCTTTGACAGCAGCCTGAAGGCCGGGCGTGTCGTCGCGCTCGTCGTTGGCCAGCGCGCCGAACTGGGCTACGTCAACGTCGGCGCGCAGCGCGCCGGCAAGCACCAGCGACAGCGTTATGGCAGCGGCAATATACCTGATCATCGCTTCATTCTACGGCGCTGCGGCCGGCGCCAATACAGCAACGACGGGCAAATGATCCGATTGCCCGGCGTCAACAACCGTCGCGTCGTATGCGATCAGCTTGGGCGAATAGAAGATGTGATCGTACTTGCCGCGCAGCGTGATTACGCTCGTCGGCCAGCGCCAGGTGCTGGCGGCGGGCGCGAATTCGTGCAAGGCATCTGTAAATTGATGATCGCTCAGGTACGCGACCGCCCGACCGGAGGGGCCCTCGTTGAAATCGCCGGCGACCAGCGTCGGCAGCGACGGATCCAATTGCTTGATCAGATAATCGGTTTCATCGCGGCGGGTCGAAGCGGTCGAAACCAGCGCCGCCGGAGTCGCGCTGCCGTGATCGTTCAGCGGGGGATGCAAATGGACGTTGAGCAACTGTACAGGTCCGATCGGCGTCGCCTCGGCGCGGGCGGCCAATCCGTGGAACCAACCGCCGGGAGCGCGATCGTAAACGGTCTGCTCGATCGGATAGCGCGAAAGAATTGCGATGCCCCCTGCCGCCGGCTCTTGATGAAAGATCATGTGGGCAAATCGAGCCCCGAGCGATTCGCGCAGCAGCGGTTCAAAGTCGGCGGTGGTTTCCTGGAGACAGACGATGTCGACATTCGCGCGCTGAATGATCCGCGCCGCGATCGCCGGATCGGAACCGTAATTCACGTTGTAGGTCATGACGCGCAGCGTTGGCGCACCCGACGGAATCTGCCGAGCAGGCGGCGCGTGAGTGCAACCGACGCCAACCAGCAAGAGCGCGCTCAATGTCGACCACGTCGATCGATTGACCGGATTCATATGTGCGCAACCTCCCTTTGCCCTTTGACGCCGCGGTGTTGAATTTGCAAGATCAGCATAAGCACACAGATGAGAGGTTCAACACCGCGACAACGTCGCCTCGATCCGACTCGACTTATCAAGGCCGTCCTCCGCCGCCTGCAGAAGACCTATGGCCGGCGGACCTACTCCTGCTGGGGTAAGGGCGTTGATGTTCTGGTCGATACGATTCTTTCTCAGAACACGAGCAACGCGAACTCCGACGCGGGTTACCGCCGACTGCGGCGGCGATTCCGATCGTGGAACCAGGTGGCCAACGCGCCGACGGATGAAGTCGAGCGGTGCATCCGGGTCAGCGGATTAAGCCGGATCAAAGCGCCGCGGATTCAGCAGATCCTGCGACAAATCAAGACAGATCGCGGGAAGATCGACTTGCAGTTTCTCGCCGATCTCGCGCCGGAAGCAGCACACGAATATCTCACACAATTCAAGGGCGTTGGCCCGAAGACTGCGGCCTGCACGCTGTTGTTCGCGTTCGGCAAGGCGGTCTTTCCTGTCGACACGCACATCCACCGGATCGCGCGGCGGCTTGAGCTCGTCCCTGCGCGGGCAACGGCCGAGCAGACGCAGGAGGAATTGACGGAGATGATCGCGCCGAATGATCGTTATGAGATGCACGTCCTGTTGATCACGCATGGCCGAAAGACCTGCCACGCGATTTCGCCGGCGTGCGATCGATGCAGCTTGCTGGAGCTTTGTCCGTGGGGAAAGACTCGCCTCGCGAGCGGAGAGATCTCGCGCGAGGATGCTGAGGATGAATAAGCTCTGTGTACGGAGCGGTTAAGCTTGCTCTCGGTCATGTCTGAGGCAGAGCAGCGCCGACCCGATTTAATGGCGGGCAAGCTCGCCGGCAACACATGCCTTTCCAGCACATTGGGATCCTAAGCTTAGAATTCCACGTGGACAAGTTGTCGC
>JADMIO011429229.1_pt1 | contig 75887 bp, 47 predicted proteins | sample 8958161 | NCBI WGS metagenome assembly JADMIO01 (sample SAMN16585339, study PRJNA669376) | soil metagenome | isolation source: Crop rotation soil | place: USA: Cullars Rotation, Alabama | collected 2011
CGCGACAACTTGTCCACGTGGAATTCTAAGCTTAGGATCCCAATGTGCTGGAAAGCGCATAGAAGGGACCTGGCTCGCATACCTGCGTATAGACAGATAAGTATTAACAATACTTTGAGCCCTCATGCGTAGTTTTGGCCACTGCGGCTCAATCGTCAGGCTTTTCCCGGTAGTAATTCGCCGGACTGCCATGTCCGCCGAGAGGGCATCCACCGTCAAGCTTACGTGGCTTCACGATGAGAAGCGAAGGCTACAGTCAATGGCCGGGCGGCTCGCTTCGGGCTAGAATGAGGGACATAAATTCATCACGTCGAGAAGAAGTGCAATCGCTTGAGCGTTCCGTGACCACCTTGTCCAGCAGAAATATTGACATGCGAACGGTAATAGAATACATTATCGCCAGTTTCGCTAAAACGGTTCTTTCCAAAATCCGAGTCAGAAGTTTTTTAACTCCTCCCGGCAGCATCATTCGAGCCCGGTTCACGCAGTCGGCCATGCATAACAGGCGTGGCAGGATGTGGCGTCTCAATTGGAATTGGATGAGAGGAATCTTAACGCGGCCATCTGATTGCAAGAGGTCTTAAAACGCTTTGACGCTTTGAGCCGGTTGAAGGCAGAAAGCAAGCTGGTATCAGCTTTGCTTGTCCGTACCATATTTTCAACACCGATTTGAAGAGCGGAAGCTCATTAAATAACGCTTGGCGCTAGAGACAGCCGACGGCTGTGGAATCAGGCACACGCGCTCTGACGGAGTGAAAGTGGCGTTCCGATTATCTATAGCGAAGTGCTGGTATTGCTGGCTCCCGCTTAACTAAAGCTTTACAGAAAAAGTTTACCCTGGGTCTATCGGTTACCATTTTCGGCAAGTGAAAGGCGGTGGCGTTTAGTATAACGCGCCGCAAAGACGCACCTGTTGGGGCCTATCTGTCGCTATGGGGTCAGAAAGCGGCGGCAGGCCATGGTTAACTACACTCACTTAACCTCTGGTTAATGTTTCTACAGGCATCCAACCAGAGTTTTTTAATCAAAAAAGTTCTACTTCTAATTGAGCATAAGGTTTCAGCACTGAGATAAGAGCAGGCAGGTTATCTCAGCCGGGAGAGGATTCTCGCTACCACTAATCTAAAGGAGAAAGCAGCAATGACAGACAACGCGGCTGCGGGCGATTATGCTCGCGGAAAAGTTTACATCTACAACACCACGAACCAGCGTGTTCAGCTACAGTTGAATGAAGAAGCCCTGGACTCGATTGACCCGGCTGGCGGGAGCCCAGGCAATTATGCTCCCAAGTTCACGACTGCCGACCGTGACGACGCAACATCTACGCCCGACAATAGATTTGCTCAGAAAGATAATTACCTGCGAGTCAAAATTCCGGGTAAGCAGCGCACCTTCGGGCCGATTGATATTGACCCCGAATCTTATCCGACGGACACGAATCTGGTGCTCTATATCTTCGGCAAGTACATTGTCTTAGCGGCCACAAACAATAACGCTTTGATTTATCAGAGCGCGCCCCAGACCACTGCTACATCCTGAAGATATGAGCAGCGCCTTTGCTGAAGGCTGAGTTTACTGTTTCGCCTGGGGCGCATTTCGCTCTCGCGCCGCGTCGGGTTTGAAGTCTGGCGGGTTTTGTATACATCTATACAAGGTTCGTCAGACTTCAATAGACGATGGACGCGCGGCTCGTTCCTGCCAAAACGCGCCGCATCAATTCAGCAGGGCGGGCGGATTAACAGGCTTTATCGGCCCGGCCCTTTTGCAATCGAATCTTCCGAATCGGGGCTTTTAATCCGGGCGGAGAAATCACCCGGCGGGTATCGGACTCTTTTTGCCCGCAGTCTGCCTGCGGATTGCGTGGCAATGGAGGAATTTCGTGTCACCAGCGGCAACCGGAATAGTCTACGTTGTCAATACTACTAATCAGCTTACGTCGCTGGTATTGAATAACAACGCGCTCTCGGAGCTCGGCCCCGCGGGCGGAGAGGAGCAAGGCTACGCGCCGAATGCCATAACTGTTGCGCGCAGCAACGCGAACCGCATTTACGATCCGGTGTTCGCGGAAGAGAATCTCTTTCAGGTGATGTTCCACGGCGTGCTTAACAGCTACCAGATAAAGATACCGCTTGATCGCTATCCATCGAATAACGATCTCTTGCTTTACATTTTCTACAAATACCTTGTGGTAGTTGACAGCGTGACCAACGCTATCATCTTTAGCTCAGTGCCGATGCCTCCGCAGACTATCAGCGGTCAAAGCGCTTAAGAAAGAGCATGAGCACGATTCTGACCACGCTTGAGCTTATCAGGCAGAAGTTGAACGAGTTTTTCAAGGCGGCTGACCCCAGGAACGAGGACTGGGTCATCCTTTCCAATATCGTGGACCAGGAAGGACACCCCTACGAGCAGGCGAAGGATAAGGTCGTGATGTTTCTGGCTAACATCAAACATGAGACCATCATCAGCACCTACAATCCCACCGTGCCCGTAAGCAATAACCAGTATGCGATTATCACGCCGCCTCTTTACATAGACCTCTTCGTTCTCTTCTTCGCCAATTTTTCCGAGAAGAACTACACGGAAGGGCTCGGAGTGATTTCACAAACGCTCAGTTTCTTTCAGCAGAATCCCTGGTTCACGCAGGAGAACCTGCCGGGCCTGGACCCGGAGATTGACAAGCTGACTTTCGAGATGGTCAATCTGGAGATGACCGATCTCAACTACCTTATGGGCATGATAGGGGCAAAGTATCTACCTTCGGTCTTCTACAAAGTTCGTGTGATTCCCTTCCGCGGCGCTGCGATTCAGGGACTATCGCCCGCCGTCAAGGGTCTGCAATAACGCATGTAGGCACGGCGGCTCCGCCGCCAATCTCGGTTGCTTCGGTTGATGATGCTATGCAGACGCAATCTAACAACAGACGAGCGTTAGAGCATTCGATTCGGCCCAAGTCTACTAAAACTCCCGGCGGACAGGGCGAGCAGAGTCCTCGTAACTTTCTCTACGCGCGTTTGATGCAGGTCGCAATCCAGCACACCTATTACAACGGCTCGAATGATGCGTGCCCGGATTTCACAATCATCCCTACGCCCTACACTCAAAAGCTAATGACCAGTCTGGGGCTGCTGTTCAAGAGCGAGGCGACAGGCTTTTCCATTCTCTACAACCGGAAAAGCGAAGATAGCTTGCTGCGATACCTCAAACGACAGGGGGAGCAGAACCTTCCGATGCCGGGCCAGGTCTGGACGCGCCTCTCCTTTGTGCTCTGCAGCAACAATCCCTACTTCCTGAACTTTACGGCCCTTCCCTTCAATCTGGACCCTTCCGTGAGCAACCTGTATTTCACTAACCAACTCGCTCACAAAGCAGGCAGCCAGATTATTCTAAACCCCGGAGATTACGTGACGGGGCAGGAGTTGCTGGATGTAATTCCGCCTCAGTATCCCGTGCAGGTGACCTACGTGATTGATGAAGTGCGCGTCCAGAGCATATCGGGCGAAATTCTCATACGCGAGAAGCGCTGCCCGCCGCGCGAGCCTGCATCGGACGAGAAGCTGGCGCTCACAAGCGGCGACGGCCATTCCGAGCCGCTTGAGCCCGGATGCAGGGACACAATCTATCTGGACTTCTCTGAGCTGCCGGAAGACAAATACGTGATTGAAGAAATCACCTATCTGGACGAGTTGGTAAGCGGACGGGAGGTGCTTTACACGGTATCTTCGCCCGTGCCGCTCTGCTTCATAGACCTGTTGCTGACAGACCCCACTGGAGCCGATGACGGTTTCTATCCGGTGAAAAATCTTTCACCCGGTCCGGGTGAAATCAGCACGGTCGAGTACCAGCTCAGGTTTAACACGCGCTCGATCTTCTGGACCTACTACATCGTGCCCCAGCCGCAGCGGGAGAGCTTCGAGGACTTGCGTATAGAGACTCTTCCGGCGGCAACCTCGAAGCAGATAACTTTCGCGGGGCCGTGCTGCGTCCATCTGTCGAATGGCGCTAAAGCCTACCGCTTCATCTCGGAGCAGGCTCTTCCGTTTCAACAAAAACCTGAGTATAGGTTTCGACTTCTTGGCCGAAACAATCTGATGCAACACGACGGCGTGTTGGTAGAGAGCCTGCCGATGGCTTCCAGGCAACAACTGTTGCAGGACGAGGTCACGGTCTTGCTGGACGTGGACAGCAGCCTTTGTCCGCGCGGAAAAAATAAGCAGTGCCGGAGACTCATCAGGCGTCTGGGCAAGTGCCTGTGCAAAGGCACAACTCTCGCGCAAGAGCTGGAAGAGCTACGGCGGCTCGTCGCCGCCCATGACCTTGATGGGCTTCAACAGTTGAGGCAGCGCTGCCTCAATCTTTACTCGGACACCTATGTATATGTCTGACCAACCTGAACTCTAATCAAAGTGAGGTGCCTTATGGCAGTAGGATACAAAAACAGAACGACCCCTGGGGTATACATCACAGAACTAGACGCTTTCCCGCCATCTATCGTAGGTGTTCCGACTGCGGTTCCCGCTTTCATTGGATACACGGAGACGGCTCAGCTAAACGGAAAGCCCGCCTACTTGCAGGCAGTCAAGGTCGGCTCGATGGCCGATTTTGAGACCTATTTCGGCGGCAGATTCAAGGCCATCTACGACATAGTTCAGCAGTCTAACCCCGACCCGACGCTCAACAACTACGACTTCTCGGTCCAATATGAGGTCTCATCGCCCCCCTCCCCCTTATCGCCGCTGCCGAGCCCCATCTCGCCGCCGTCTCCGAGCCAGTCGGGAACCTACTACTTCTATTTAAAGCAGACGGGCGACTCGGAGTTCAACCTCTACGATAGCATGCGCTTGTTCTATGCCAACGGCGGCGGCAATTGCTTTGTCGTTTCTGTCGGTCCCTACTCGACCTTCAGTTCGAGCAACATGGAGAATGATTTGCTGGCGGGCCTGGCTGTGATTAGAGAGCAGGTCGGCCCGACGATGCTTGTCATCCCGGATGCGGTTTTGCTTCCTGACGACTCGGGCACAGGCAACTCGCTCGCGCAAAATGAAGAGCCTATCAAGCCGCCTTACTACCAGCCGTTCAAGAAGTCCAGCGCCTTTCAGAACGTCGTGCGAGCTATGCTCCAACAGTCCATAGACTTGCAGGACAGGGTCGCCATACTTGACGTGTACAGCACGCTCTCGGTCATTGACCAGACGAGTATGGACAGAGTCGTCAATGAGTTCCACGTTAATGTCGGCAACGACCCGAAAACCCTGAGCTACGGCATGGCCTACTTCCCGTTCGTGCATTCGAGCGTCGTTCAGGTGAGCGATTTCGACTACATGAACATCAACGAGGGGAAATCGCGAGACTATCTGGAGGAAATCCTGGGCTGGCAGGCCGAGCAGCTCTACTACGACTCCAGCCCCGGCAAGTACGATCAGGTCTTTGCGACTATAGAAACTATGTACGACCAGACAGCGCCGACGGCCATCACCAGCACAAATCAGAATCTAAGCATAGCCCTTCCGCTTATGGCTCAAATCCTGCAGGTAATGGTGGAAAGAAACTCGGTGCTGCCGCCGAGCGGGGCAATGGCAGGCATCTACAACTACATTGACGGCACGCGCGGCGTCTGGAATGCTCCGGCTAACGTCGCCCTCAACGCGGTTGACCGCACCACCTACAAGATGAACGACAAACAGCAGGGCGACCTCAATATGCCTATTGACGGTAAAGCGATTGACGCTCTGAGGGAGTTCGTAGGACAAGGGACTCTGGTGTGGGGCGCTCGCACTCTGGATGGGAACAGCAACGACTGGCGATACGTACAGGTTCGCCGCACCATCATCTACATCGAGCAGTCCATCAAAAACGCCCTCATGCCGTTTGTCTTCGCCGCCAACGACGCCAATACGTGGGTGACCGTGACGGCTATGGTCTCAAACTTCCTGACGAACCTGTGGGCGCAGGGCGGCCTGATGGGCGCGAAAGCGTCCGATGCTTTCACTGTCCAGTGCGGGCTCGGCAGCACTATGACGGGAATGGACATTTTGAACGGCTACATGATCGTGCAGGTCACGCTGCAGATGATTCACCCGGCTGAGTTCATAGAGCTGACCTTCAAGCAGCAGATGCAGGGTGTCGGCTAGGTCGTTTGACACCGAGAGAGGCTACACCTAAATCGGAACATTACCTACGCAGACTTTCGGCTCTGCGAATGAGGAGACATTATGGCAGGCGAAACACAGAACACTACTTGGCCGCTACCAAAGTTTTATTTCTCGGTTCAGCTTGGCGACGATAACAGTGTTTCTTTCCAGGAGGTCAACGGCCTCGAAAGCGAGACCAAGATAATCGAGTATCGCGCGGGCGACAGCAAGAGCTTTTACCCTATCAAGATGCCGGGCGTTGGCCGCGTCGGCAACGTGACCATGCGCAAGGGCATCTTCGCCACCGACTCGAAATTCTGGACCTGGTACAACGAGATCAAGTTGAACACCATCAAGCGGCGCACCGTCGTCATCAAGCTTTTGGACGAAACAGGCGCTCCCAAAATGACGTGGACGCTCAACAACGCGTGGCCGACCAAAATCACTGGCACGGATTTGAAGTCGGAAGGCAACGAAGTGGCCGTCGAGTCTATTGAGATAGCTTACGAGACCCTGACGGTCGCAGCAACCTAAGGCCGGAAGCGTGAAAGATGTCTACGAACTACTATCCGCCACCGGCCTTTTACTTCAACGTCTATATCTCTGGCACTGCGAAAAGCGACGCCAGTTTTCAAGAGGTGTCGGGCATACAGGTCCAGTTCGAGGTTGAGAAGGTAGTTGAGGGAGGCGAAAACCGCTTTGCGTATAGCCTCCCTCAAAGGGGCAAGTACTCCAACCTTGTCTTGAAAAGAGGTTACGTCGTGTACGGCTCGGCGCTGGCCACCTGGGTCGAGGGGACGATAGGCGCGGGGCTCACGGAGCCTATCGCCCCCGTGGACATGGTTGTGACCCTGCTCAACAAAGATAACCAGCCCCTTGCTTCATGGAGCTTCGCCAGCGCCTATCCGGTGCGCTGGGAAGTCTCCTCACTTAATTCCATGGAGAACAAGATTCTGACGGAAACGCTTGAGCTCACGTACAACTATTTTCAGCGCGTGTAGCAATCGACCGGGCAAAGGAGGGCAGATGGCGCTAGAGATAAATGAGATAGCGATTCAGATGCGCGTCGGCGACTTCGATGTGGCGCAGGGCGAGAACCTGCCGGAGGACGAGGACGACGACGACGGCTCCATGAGCGCGAGTCACGAGCAGATTGTGGAGGAGTGCGTGCGCCGCGTTCTGCAAACCATCAAGAGCATGAAGGAGCGGTAGTATGGGTCTTGAAAAAATGACGATTACCGCCTACGAGGACAGCAAATTCACGAAGCAGGTCGGCGACCCTTTTCAGGTCTACGTCAATCCTGAGAAGTACACCCACGCCTATACGATTGCTTACAACAACCGGCAGGCCCAGGGCAGCAACGGCCCGTCGCCGGACTTCAACCAGATTCCGCCCGACAAAGTGAATTTCGAGCTGATTTTCGACGGCACGGGCGTCATACCGGGCCCGACGCCCGGAGCCACCCCGCCCGTAGAGAAGCAGCTTACGCAGTTCAAGGCGCTGGTCTTTACCTACAACGGAAACATACACAGCCCCAACTTCCTTATGCTCTCGTGGGGCTCGCTGCTCTTCAAATGCCGTCTGACCTCGCTCACTATCAACTACACGCTCTTCCTGCCCGACGGCCAGCCCTTGAGGGCCAGGGCCGTAGCCGCCTTCGTAGGCTTCAACGACGAGGTGGAGCTTGCCTTAAAAGCTAATAAGACATCTCCGGACCTGACGCATATCCTGACGGTGAAGGCTGGCGACACGCTGCCCCTTATGTGCTACGACATCTACGGCAGCAGCGTCTATTACCCGCAGGTCGCCAGAGTCAACAATTTGACGGACTTCAGAAACCTGATTGTAGGGATGAAGCTTAGCTTTCCTCCGCTTGGAGCCACAAACCCATGACAACTCCATCGCCCTACAGCACAGACACTTCCCTTACCACCTTCACTATTGAAGTGAACGGCTCGCCGATTAACTCCGCGTTTCAGGTGTTCTCCATAGATACGTGGTCATCTGTCAACAAGGTGCCGAAGGCGCGGCTGGTGCTGTTTGACGGCAGCGCCGCCGAGCGCAATTTTGAGATCAGCAATCTGGAAACTTTCCTGCCCGGGGGCAAGGTTCAAATCAGCGTCGGATACAACGGCAAGGAGACCGCAATCTTCAAGGGCACAATCGTCAAGCAGGGCATCGAAATCAACGAGACGCAAGCCTCGAAGCTGATCGTGGATATTACGGACGACGCCATCCAGATGACGCTTGCCCGCAAGAGCGTGCTCTTCGAGAAGATTACAGACAGCGACCTCATCGGCAAGCTGATTAGCGCGAGCGGCCTCTCGAAAGATGTTGCCTCGACCAGCGCCGTTTACGAGGAGATTGTTCAATACTACGCGAGCGATTGGGACATGATGCTGACGCGCGCGGAGATGAACGGCTTCGTCGTAACGGTTGACGCGGGCAAGGTCACTGTGAAAGCGCCGGACACGAGTCAGTCGCCCGTCCTGCTGGTAGAGTACGGCGAGTCCATTCTGGACTTGCAGGCGGAGATGGACGCCGCCACACAGTTCTTATCCTCGGCCATCAAAAGCTACAGCTGGGATTATTCCGCGCAGCAGTTGATAGAGTCCGGGCCCGGGACCGTGAGCGTCAAGGAACAGGGCAACGTCCCTTCGGAGAAGCTTGCGAAGGTTTTCGACATTCAGAGTTTTCCGCAGCAGACCGGCGGCTCCATCGAAAAAACTCCGGCACAGGACTGGTCCTCCGCCGAGCTGTTGAAATCCAAGTTATCCAAGATTCGCGGCTCCGTGCGCTTTCAGGGAAGCGCGCTGGTCAAGACGGGTCTGACGATTGAGCTTGGCGGGCTTGGCGACCGCTTCAACGGGACGGCGTTCATAGGCGGCGTGCATCACAACGTGTATAACGGCCTGTGGCTGACGACCGTGGACTTCGGCCTCTCGCCGCAGTGGTTCGCGGCGGACGCGCCGCATCTCTCCGCCCCGGACGCTTCGGGCCAGTTGCCTCCGATTAAGGGGCTGCAAACGGGCATCGTCAAACAGATAGCGAAAGACCCCGGCGACGAGTATCGCGTGCTGGTCAGCCTGCCCTTGCTGCACGACGACAGCAAGGGCGTGTGGGCTCGCCTCGGAACTTTCTACGCCTCTAACCAGTTCGGAGCGGTCTTTTACCCGGAGGTTAACGACGAGGTTGTCGTCGGCTTCATGAATGAGGACCCGCGCTATCCTGTCATCTTGGGCAGCGTCTATAGCAAGAAGCTCCCGCCGCTTTACCCGCCCGACGAGAAGAACACCAAGAAGGCCGTCACCACGAGCAGCAAACTTGAGATAACCTTCAACGACCAGGATAAGATTATACAGATTAAGACTCCCGGCAATCACATCATCACGATGGATGACAAGGCCAAAGAAATCTCTATCAAGGACAGCAACAGCAACTCTGTGACGCTCTCACAAAGCGGAATCAGTCTGGACAGCGCCTCGGAAATCAAGCTCACGGCCAAGAGCAATATCTCTCTGGACGCCACCGGCAATCTAACGCTCACGGCCAAGGGGAATGTTTCCGTGGAAGGTTTGCAGGTGGCGCATAACGCCAAGTCAAAATTTTCCGCCAACGGCACGGCGACGGCTGAGGTCACTGCCTCCGGCATGCTCACCATTCGCGGCTCGATGGTGAAAATCAATTAAGGGCCGAGCCGGGTTAAGAGTGAATCATTGTTAAAGGAGAAATCATCATGCCGCCTGCCGCCAGACTTACAGACTTTCACCAATGCCCCCTGAGCACACCAGCGCCCGTGCCTATACCGCACGTCGGCGGCCCTATTGCCGGGCCGGGCGCGCCCACGGTCTTAATCGGCGGGCTCCCTGCGGCCAAAGTCGGAGACATGGCCGTCTGCGTAGGCCCGCCCGATTCCATCATCAAAGGCTCCTCTACCGTCATGGTGATGGGAGTCCCGGCGGCGCGCATGGGCGATAAGACGGCGCACGGCGGCACTATCATGCTCGGCCTCCCGACCGTCATGATTGGAGGCTGAGTCCGGGGCTGCGACAATGGCTAATCAGGAAACATCTTTCCTCGGCACGGGCTGGAGTTTTCCGCCGACCTTTTCGCGTCAGACCTATGGCGTGGAGATGGTCCGTGATGACACGGATATTCAAGAGAGCCTGTGGGTCCTGTTCTCAACTCAGATGGGCGAGCGAATTATGCTGCCCGAGTACGGAACACAGCTCTGGCAGATGGTCTTTAAAAATATCAACGCCTCGCTCATGACCCAACTGGAGGAGATGGTTCGACAGGCCGTGCTCTACTGGGAAGCCCGAATCAATGTTGACAAGATCGTCGTGCAGCCGGACGCCAATGAGGCCGGGCGCGTCCTGATTGATGTCTACTACACAATTCGCCAGACGAACGCCCGCAATAATTTCGTCTATCCCTTCTACACGCAGGAGGGAACCATCCCCGTCATCAATTTCTAAAACATGTCTACGCATGATGCAGGAATCATCATTAATGATGCTACCAGCCAGTATGACCGCTGGCTGGTGGCGCTTGATGCCGGTTATGCAAAGGTGTACGACAAATCCTTTCAGGAGTTGCTGAACTTCGCCCCGAGCTTTGCGCGCCTGGTCAATTTCTACAATCTGCAGAATCAAATTGAAGGCGATTGGGTAGAGTTTTTCCTCACCGACACGGTGATGATTATTGCTTCCATAGAGGCGATAAATCTTTCCGAAATCGAGAGCCGGTTTAATCGTCTCGAACGACTGACGAGAGAGACGCAGGACTACGAGCTTAAGTTCAAACGCCTGCGCGAGACTTTCGAGGTGATTCTGGGGCTGGCGCGACTCTTCGACCTGCTGTTAAAAAACATTCATCTCTCTACGGAGAGCGAGACGGCCAGACTGCTGCGCCAGTTTATAGTCGCGGAGATAGACCCTAGCCTTAACGAGCAGCTGCGTCTGTTAATCGCCTACGATTGGGGAGCGGGACTGCCTGACGCCCTTGGGCAACCGATTGGCTTAGACTACAGCGGATTCTCGAAGTACTGGAATCTGAGTAACATTTGCGCCGACGGCTCTATTTACAAAGGGCGCACGAACTGCCGCAAAATCAATCACGCCCTTCCTTACCTGGATCCTATATTCTACGCCTTCATCTATGCGCTTTCGGACTTAAAGCGCTTCGCCGCACCGCTGCTGGCGGCGACGCTCAGGGACAACGATCACAAGCCTCACATAGCGCTCTACATGGCTTTCGTCCAACTCTTCAAGAGAGCGCAGCACACGATTAACAGCATCTCAAGCCGCTACGCCAAATTCTATTACCGCGACATCCTGCGCGAAAGCTATCGCGCGGCGATTCCGGACAACGTTTATCTGAACTTTACGCTCTCGGCGGGTTTGACGCGCACGAGCGTCCCCATCGCCACGCTTTTCTCAGCGGGCCAGGACGCGAACGGGCAGGATATTCTCTACGCCTCGGACAAGAGCCTGAGCGTTACAGAGGCTATCATCCAGCACGTGCGAGCGCTCAGAGTTATTTATGGAACGCTGCTGTCGGAAGACGCAGCATCGGGCATTGCGTCGCCTCTGTCGCCCCTGTCGCCTGTCTCGCCTTTATCACCTTTGTCGCCCGTCTCGCCTCTGTCGCCTCTGTCGCCTCCGTCCGACCCGGTCGTCATTAAGCGCATTCTTGCATCCGAGATTGCGGTTGATGAAAAGAGCGGCGTCGTTAATCCAAAGATGCAGGGGGATTGGGCCACGTTTGGCGGAAGCGTGGTCGGAACAGAGGGAGCAGAGGTTACTACCACGGCGACGCTGGGTTTCGCCATCGCCTCGCCGTATCTGCTCCTGACGGGCGGAGCCCGAAGCGTTTCGCTCAACATACAGTATGCAGAGGAATTTGAGGACGAGACGCTTGAGCCCATGCTTCAGGAGCTTTCGGCTGCGACCGGCCTCTCTTCGGAGGCAATCTTAATCTCTGTGTTGCAGGCGGCCTTCACCCTCTATCTTTCAACCGAGAAAGGCTGGTTCCCTCTACAGTCTTACACGGCCAAGACGCCTCTGGCTGTCGGCGTGTACCAACCCTCTTTCAGCCTGTCGTTCGAGCTGCCGCCGACTGCGCCCGCCATCATCGCTTATGACCCTACGCCGAGCGCTGCGCAGGCAGCTGCGGCTGCGGGCGGGGCATCTACGGCTGGCGACCCGGAGGTCAACGCCACCAATCCGGCTCCTTCCCTTCCCACTCTGAAAGCCTACCTGAGCCAGGATGCTCTGCAGCTGTCGGGGCTTCTGGGCACGGTTGAGGTCCATCCTGTTTCGCTCCTGTCGGGGATGCCCGTCACGGAATTTCGCATAGACGTGGACGTGGACGGTCTTTCGCCTTTGACGATTGCGAACACGGACGGCCCTGTCGATACCAAAACTCCGTTTCTGGTCTTCGGCGGCGTGCCCGTCGTGGGCTCCTACCTGCTCATAAGTCATAAGGAGCTGTTCGTCAAAGCTGTCGCAGAGTTTGATCTTGCCATTAACTGGTTCAACCTGCCGCAGACGGATGACGGCTTCAAAGGCTACTACAAGGATTATGTCATAGGGCCTGACGGAAAGTATGATTGCAATCTCTTCAACAACAGGGTCTTTCACGGCGGCCTGAGCATACAGAATCCCGGCATGTGGGACTTGAGTAATTGCTACGACTCTCCTTACAGCCCGCCGTCGGACACAGATGTTCTACTGTTTCGCACGGAGCCCGATTGCATCGACACTCTGCCCGACGGACGCCTTTGCGCGCAGACGGACTTTGGCGAGATGCCTACCTTCCCTTGCACGCCGCCGCTTTACTACGACCCGGCCACGAGCGCTATCAAGCTGGAATTGACCGGCCCGCCCTACGCCTTCGGCAACGACCTCTACGCCCCGAACGTGCTCAACTCCGTCATGGAAGCGCTGCCCGACAGCAAGCTTTGCGAGGACAGGTGCCCAGCCGAGAATCAGGTGCTACAGGATGCCGCGCAATGTATAGCGACGTGCGAAAGCTGTGTTACGTCCGGCGGACAGAACTGTGTCTACGATTGCGAGCAATGCCTTGCCGCCCTGTTATTGCAGAGCCTTGAACAATGCCTGAGCGAAGCGAGAGGCTTGCCCGTAGAGGACGGGCTGCGCAAGCTTATTGAGTTCCTCGAATCAGTCGCAAGCCCGCCGCAAGGGATGACCAAGGCTTTCATAACTGAGCGGCGCAGCGATTTGGCAAACATGAGCGCGCAAAGTTTGCCCGCCTGTCTACAGCGCTGCCTGCAAAGGTGCCTCTCTATCTTCGACGCGATGCTGTGCGTGCTTGAATGCTCATGGAGCGCCGAGCAGAACGGCTCGTCAGCCGGAACGCTCAATGAGTGTCTGGAGAGCTGCAGGCAAATGCTCCTGACTGCGTACAACACCAACCTGCAGAGCTGCCTGGAGGACTGCGTGAGCCTGAAGAAGGAGATTAAGTACCCGAACGCGCCATATCTTCCGCAGGCCACGAGCTTGAGCGTCAGCTATTCATCCGTTTGCAGAATTCCGACTACGGGAAATGAGGAGCAGGATGAGCTGTTCTTTCATCTACTGCCCTTCGGCGGCTACAAGCAGGTGGACTTGGATAGAGGCCAGCCGTTGCTTCTGCCCGATTTTACTTACGAGGCCAGTCTCTACATAGGCTTTGCCGAACTGGTCGGTCCACAAGTTATGACGCTGCTCTTTCAGATGGCTTCGGGCGGCGACCCGGCTCAGGCCGCCCCGCCTGTAGTCTGGGAGTACCTGTCGGACAACGAGTGGGTCAAGCTGCCGTCTTCAAAGATTCTTTACGATTCAACGAACGGGCTTCAGAACACGGGCCTCATTGCTTTGAGCCTCCCCGAAATAGCTCAAGCCGGGAACGATGTTCTAAGCTCTGATTACCAATGGCTGCGCGCGTCCGTATCGAAGCAGCCGGAGCTGTTCCCCAACACCATAAGCATCTACCCGCACGCGGTGCTTACGACGTGGCAGGGCAGCGGCGCTGGCGAGTACCTCGGCAAGCCCCTGCCCGCACAAACCATCAAAAGCTCTGTACAACCCCTGCCCGCCATCGCTACTATCAATCAACCGATGGAGTCTTTCGGCGGCAGCCCGCCGGAAACGGAGCGCACTTTCAAGATTCGAGTCGGCGAGCGGCTGCGCCACAAGGAGCGCGCCATTCTGGAGTGGGATTATGAGCGATTGGTCCTGGAGCGATTCCCTACCATCTGGAAAGTGAAGGCGCTCCCCGCGCGCAGCGCCCAGACGGGCGACGCTCCCGGAAACGTGCTAGTGGTTGTCGTCGCGGGGAAGGATACTTTAGGAATCGTAGACCCGACCGTGCCACAGGCGACAGGTGATATGCTCAGCCAGATTCACGATTATCTGAAGGGCTACACGAGCCCGTTCGTTCAACTGCACGTGGTCAATCCCGTGTATGTTCGCATTCAGGTGACGACGACAGTCCAATTTCGTGACGAGGACGACCCGGGCGCTTTCATAGACCAGTTGAACCAGGAGCTTGTGCAATATCTTTCGCCCTGGTTTTACGACGTGGCTCGCGCAACCGAAGGCGGGCGCTACGTCACGGAAGACGACATTTCAGAGTTCATACAAACGCGGCCTTACGTGGCGGCGATGCTCTCACTCAAGCTTGAGTATGCGCCCGCGACGAAGGACCTCGACTGGTACTTTCTGACTTCGGCCAAGCAGCACCGGATTTCTACGGATTAAGGCCGGGAGGATGAAGATGAGGGCGAGACGACCCGTATAGTATTGGGCCGACTGGAATCTCTACGAGCCTGTGCTTATAGGCTCGTAGAGATTCCAGTCGGTCCGCTACTGACTAGACGGATTGATTGATTTAACAGCGGCGGCTATCCCGGAGTATAAAGCTATTGACCTACGCCTGAGCTCAAGGGACCGACGCCTCAGAGGAAGAGTTGCAGCGAGAGGATGATTATCATGAATACCTTCGTTCAACAGAGACGCGAAAACCGAAGCAACGCCAACGCAGGCCGCAAGGCAGGCGCGGACGGCGCAGCTTTACAGCTTGTGGATAATCGTCCCGCAGCGATTACACAAAGAGCGCTGGACACAAGCCTGAACAGCAGCGCTAAAGTTCAATCACAACTACAGCTCAAACAGATGCTCAACCAAAGCCCCAGCGTCACGGCGCAGATGAAGCTGGCCGAGTCTCTAAGCTCGCGCCAGGACTCTTTGCAGATGAAGAAGGTTGTGCAGCGACAGGACGCCGTGGAAGACGAAGAGCTGGCACAGCGACAGCCATCACTGGAAGAGGAAGAGCCTTTGCAGGGGAAACTGCTGCCGGTTCAAAGAGAGGTGATGCCGGAAGAAGAAGAGCCCATGCAGGGAAAGCTCGTGCAGCGCGAGGTGATGCCTGAAGAGGAAGAGCCCATGCAGACGAAAGCGCAGGTCGTTCAGAAACAGGATGGGCTTGAAGAAGAAGAGCCTTTGCAGAGTAAGTCCGACCCTGTGCAGAAGAAGGAGAATCAAACTGGCCTGCCTGATAAGTTGAAAGCGGGAGTAGAGAATCTGTCCGGCCTTGCGATGGATGATGTCAAGGTGCATTACAACTCATCAAAGCCAGCGCAGATGCAGGCATTGGCTTACACGCAGGGGACAGAGATACACGTCGCGCCGGGGCAGGAGAAGCATCTACCGCATGAGGCTTGGCACGTCGCGCAGCAGAAGCAAGGAAGGGTGCAGCCGACCGGCCAGCTCAAGGGAGTCAACCTCAACACCGACACGGGGCTTGAAAGTGAGGCGGACCGCATGGGGGCTCAGGCGTTGACGCAGCGCTTCGCCATGCAAAGCGTGGCGCAGGCCGCCGTCTCTCAGCTCTATCCAATGGTTGCTCAGCGCGCCGTGTTGAGCACAGGCCAGGTCATTCAGCTATCAGGCAACGTCATCCAATTCGAGGGCGGAGCGATAGATAAGATTAAAGAGGTCGCCGCCATGTTGTGGGACTTGATTAAAAAAGCTCACACGACAAAAGTCGCGCCGCTCATTCTCAATGCTCTTAGCTTAATGACGGCGGCTATCCGTTTCGCAATAAACGACACTTCTGTCGGCGCGCAGTTTGGGACCGGCCTGCTCACGCTGTTGACAGCCGTCGAGGCCGCATGGACGGCTGTGGAGGAATGGCAGGCTGCCGAAGGCGAAGGGAAAGACCTCTGGAAGAAGCGCGTTGATGCTATAGAGAAGGTGACCACCAGCCTGATTCTGGCGGCCTCCATGTTCGCGCTTCCCTTCAATCCGACTATAGCCGCGGCCATAGGCGGTATAGGGGCTGGCAGCGTCAAGTTGCTGCGCAGCGGCTATGACGCGTTTGCGAATTGGTACTGGGGCGCTCCGTCAGGACAGCAGAGTCAAAGTAGTTACGGAACGATAGTCTAACCTTCGTCTAGTCCGGCAATCTTCAACCGGAGGATGGAGCTGAAGATGGGCGTCTTTGTTAATCAGAGTCAGGACAGGCCGGGTCGTGCCCTAAGGGACGGCCCGGCCAACGCCGCTCGCACAACGCAGAGACGGGAGGGCGAGCCTGCGGCCACGCCCGGCCAACCAACCTTTAAGCAAACCCTGAACAGCAGCGACAGGGTTCAATCACAACTACAGCTCCAGCAGACGCTCAACCAGAGCCCGCGCGTCGCGGCGCAGATGAAGCTGGCCGATGTCCTGAACAGCCGCAGCGATGCGCTGCCCGTAAATCACCCCCTGCAAAGAGAGGGCGAGACCGAAGAAGAGCAAGAAGTGCTACAAGGGGAATTTGAGCCGGTACAGCGACAGGCATCTGCCGGTGAAGACGAAAAGCCTATTCAGGGTAAATCTGAGACAGTTTTAGAGAAGGAAGCTGATGTAATCGGGAATGAAGCGCTTGGGGCTACAGTGCAGACCAGAGCTAATACAATAAGCCCATATACTTATAATACGATTATCCAGAGATTGGTTGATCCGGATCTTCCGAATGGAACAAAAGTATATGTTTCAAATCCTGATTCACAGTATTACGAGTGGCGGGGAACCATAGTCAGAAAAGGAGAAGACGAAAATACATTTGAAGTCAGGATAGGAGACCCGAATAATTGGAGGGCGGCTTCTGTGACCGAGACATTCAGCATTAACGATCTCGTACAATTGCCTCAGCAAAGAGATTTCAATGACCAGTCATTAGCTGAAGCAACGGGCTCTCAGTTGGATGCAATAAAAGAGATGGGAATTGTAGGTCATAACAGAGGAATAGCTGAAGGAAGTTTTACCGGAAGAAAAGATGAGCGTGGAAATATTGATATAAGGGCCAGTCCGGAAGCTATAAGACAGCTTCGCGAACAGGTGCTTGATTTTACAGCCCATGCACGAGCACTAGCCGAAAGAGTGAGGGAAGGACAAGGGAAGGTCGGAAAGTTTTTAAGAGTATACCGTGGTATGCATTCGCCCGATGTATATGCATTAGAACCGGGTGCGACAATCGTTGAGCCAATACCTTTTTCCACAACTTTCAACAAGCAGTTTGCAAAAAAATGGACGGAAACTGATCAGCCACATGAAGCGGTGATTATGAAGATTGAAGTCCCCATCAGTTTTCCTATGATTTATTTATCGTCTCCCAAATGGCTTGGAAATTTTAGAGTGCTCGGCAACGAGGTTGTAAATCAAGGACAGCAAGAAGTTACATTAGCTCCTATGCAGCTCCGGATTACGGATATGCATATGGAAGGAGAGTACAAAGTTTTTGATATGCTTGCTGAACACCCACTGTCAGATGAGGACATCGCTGAAATATTCGGAGAAGCATCCGCATTGTCTGCAGAGCGTAGACGACAAATAGAACTGGACGCGGAGTATGAAGATGAAATTGACGACAATATTGAAGATGAAATTGATGAATATGACCCGGAAGAATTAACCGTAGCTGAAGCGGAAGCAGAGGCAAGGTATCAAAGTTACGCCAGCGAGCTTGGGGAACACAGGAGTTGATCACATCGAATAAGTAATTGCGGAACTATCTGACATTCGTAGAGTCCGGCAATCTTCAACCGGAGGGTGGAGCTGAAGATGGGCGTCTTTGTTCACCAGAAGCAGGATAGACCGGGCCGCGCCCTTACGGACGGCCAGACCCACAGCGCCGCTCGCACAATGCAGAGGCGCGAGGACGAGCCTGCGGCCACGCCCGGCCAACCAACCTTTGAGCAAACCCTGAACAGCAGCGACAGGGTTCAATCACAACTACAGCTCCAGCAGATGCTCAACCAGAGCCCCAGCGTCACGGCGCACAGACAACTGGCCACCTCTCTCTCCGCGACGCAGCCGCTGCAAAGACAGGAGGGGCTCGCGGACGCATTCACCAGCTCAGTCACCGATAAAGTTTCTATCAAGACCGTGCTGAAAAATGGGCAGGAGCGTAATTCTCTCAACACGGGCGGGGTGGTTCAAAGAGAGGTCGCAGTCCAAATAATCCCGGATGAGGATGATGACAAAACCATAGGTGCGGTAAACATTATCGGAAGGTCGCCTAAGCCTGTGGGGTTCACAGGCATGGGCTCGCATATCAGCATGTGGGCATCTCTTACCGATCAGGTCGAATCCCGTCTCATTGGAAAAACTGCTGCGGAGGCCATCAACCAGATTGATGATTTGGTAACTGAAGCCAAGGGCCTCCCCGGATACGGGAAATATTCCGAAATGACGCGCGAGCAACAGCTACAGCAAACCATAGCGCAGCATAAAATGATAGATGCCCGCATCAAAGCGGATGAGGCTGGTCCTGAGGCTAAATATTTACGGCTTCAGCAATACATTGCGGCCTACTTCGATTGGCGCAACTTGATTCCCTTGACGACCTTTCAGTTCGGACCGGCCACAGCGACCAAAGGGCAGCAAACAGGACTCGACATATTGCGCGCACAAGAATTCCATGATGCAGATTACGAGGAAGATGACCTCCGATCAGCAGTCATGGCAACTCTAGATTTTGCCACGATTGACCAGGCGGCAAAACTTACAAAGAAGGAGGAGGTCAGACCTGACACTCCTGGAATGGACATAGAGGATACGTATGAGTCCAGAATGGCGGACATGATCGAGCAACACTTGAAAATCATTGAAAGCACGTATCCCAAGGCTTTTGGGGCCGCTGATATGTCGGAAGAAGCGTTGAAAGACTGGCTCAAAAAAAAGGGGGTCGCGGGCAGAAAAGTTATCCTCGGAATCCTTTTCGATCGGTATGGCAGGGACTAATAAGACTCTGGAAGAGACTGTCGGAGATTTATCTTCAAATAGAGTGTAGTGAGGATGAGCGCATTTACACAGAAGAGTCTTGACGCGCGGGGCCGTGCGGTCACTGACAGCTTTTCCAGGAAAGAGAGCAGCGTCTCCCTGCCGCCCAGGCTTGCCGACGAGCGGCCCGAAGCAGTCACGCAATTAGAGCTGGATGCCAGTTTGAACCGGAGCGCCAAGGTTCAATCACAACTACAGCTCCAGCAGACGCTCAACCAGAGCCCGCGCGTCGCGGCGCAGATGAAGCTGGCCGATGTCCTGAACAGCCGCAGCGATGCGCTGCCCGTAAATCACCCCCTGCAAAGAGAGGGCGAGACCGAAGAAGAGCAAGAAGTGCTACAAGGGGAATTTGAGCCGGTACAGCGACAGGCATCTGCCGGTGAAGATGAAAAGCCTGTGCAGGGTAAGCCTGAGCCTGTGCAGAAGAAGGAGAATCAAACTGGCCTGCCTGATAAGTTGAAAGCGGGTGTAGAGAATCTGTCCGGTCTTGCGATGGATGATGTCAGGGTACATTACAACTCCGCTAAGCCAGCGACCGTGCAGGCATTGGCTTACACGCAGGGGACAGAGATACACGTTGGGCCGGGGCAGGAGAAGCACTTGGCGCATGAGGCTTGGCACGTGGCGCAGCAGAAGCAAGGAAGGGTGAGGCCGACCATGCAGGCGAAGGGGGTAGCAATCAACGATGATGCAGGTTTAGAGAAGGAAGCAGATGTAATGGGAGAGAGGGCTGCGCAAGCTCCAATCGTGATGCAGGCGCAGCGTCAGGCGGAAGCCTCGCCGCGTTTGGTTCAAGCGCCTCCCCTTCTTTCTCTACAGCCCATACAAGCCAAGTTCGTCAAGCTCAGTGAAGCCCGCATAGAGTATGTGCAAAAAGCGCAGAAGGCGGCGGGTGAGGACGTGGACGCAGAATACTTGCAGGGCTTGTGGGAGACGGACACCGACCAGACTGCGGGCGAGCATGGCAATCCGAATCCGACGCTGTACATACAGGTGGCAAAGATAGCTCCGCGCTATGTGTATAACAATCCTATGGCAGGCGATAGCCCGCTAGTGCGGCTGTTTGCCGCCGTAAATCAAGTTGAAGAAGCAGAGCGCAGAGAAGCCGCTGAGGATGAGGACCGCAATATGCTGCAAATCCTGAGTGAAGAGCTTCCGCTGTACACGCTGAACGAGGGCGGCCCCTACACGCCTGCCCAGATTAAGGCATCCATCGAACGGCAGGTCGGCGGACAGGCCGGTGAGTATCAGATTAATGAAATTCTGAAATCGGTGCTTACCGGCGGAGTGGTGGAGGACACATCACAGGGGGGATACGGCAATATAGAGTTCCGGTTCAAGGACACTGAAGGCGATTTCTACATGGAGAGTTCATACTATGAAGCTGATGCTCTAACCATTGCGGATACTTATCCGCGTCTAGCGCCGATTCCCGCGACACAAACGGAGATTGACCAGTTCAGGCAACTCTATCTCAGTGCGGGCCTGCCCTACGCAGCAGAGCGAACCGGGCCGAATTTTGTGTTTATAGAGAGCAGCCAGGCCGATAAGTTTCGCACGGCCCTTATAGAATCCGGCACGGTTGGAGGAGTTCAAAGCCGTACGCCCAACCTGACGGCGACTAACCCCGCAGCGGTTGCCAGACCGCTGCCCGCCGCGCCTCTGGCTGTGCCCAAATTGAGGGCCAGGACTTACACCACTCGCGCGCCGCGCGGCAGCCGCGAAGGCGGACAGAAGGGCGCTATGGCTAATTACTCCGCACATGACTACGTGCAGCAGTTCAACATGGCGGCAGCCGCCGCGCATAGCTGGGAATGGCTTCACATTCAGGGCGCTCGGCTGGGCGGGCCAAACCGTCCCGAAAACCTGGTGGCGGGCACCGCAGAGGCCAACACGCAAATGATTCCCTACGAGCGCGCCATCTATCGCCTGAGTACTGTCGCCACGCCGCAAAAGCCTGCGGACGCCACATGGTCGGCAACGGTTAAGCAGGACGACACGGGCGCTAATACTCAGATTGGCGACCGCATCACCATGGATGTAGCTTTCCCACAGGGCGAGCCGCCCGAAACTGAGGAGGTCCATCCTAAAGAAATAAAAGCTGTCTTCCCGGTAACGGTGAACGCCGTAGAGGGCGCTGAATTTACCAAGCTGGATAGGGGAATCATAGAAGGGAGGATGAAGTCTTAACAATCCCCTCATAAAGAATCTGTCAACAAGTAGACGGACCATCCCTGATTAAAGTAAGAGCGGCCCAACATGGTCAAAGCCATGGGCCATCGAGCGCCGAAAGAGCCCGGTAAAAAGATGAGCACCTTCGCGAACAAGACCAATGGACAGCAAAGCAGAGGCAGGGCGAAAGGCCATGCGCAGGAAGAGAGCAACGCTTACAGGACTCCTCATCTGACCGCTGAGCCATCGGCAACGGTTACTCAACCGGCGCTCGGCGAGAGGTTGAACCGCAGCGACAGGGTCCAATCGCAGCTACAGCTCCAACAGACGCTCAATCGGAGTCCGCGCGTCGCGGCGCAGATGAAGCTGGCCGGCATGTTGTCGGCTAACAACAATCGGCTGCAAACAAAACAGGCAGTCCAACGGCGTGCGGGGCTGGAAGAAGAAGAGATTGCTCAGCGCCAGTCGTCTCTGGAAGATGAAGAGCTTATACAAAGCAAGGCTATTCCTCTTCAAAGAGAGCCGATGACGGGCGGGGATAAAGAGACTCTGCAAGGCAAATCCGCTCTTATCTCACGGAGCGTGCAGCTTGTCTCAAAGCCGCTATCAACCGCCACGCCGCCGGCGCAGGCTCCCATTCAAAGATTGAAGATTGGGAAAGAGTATATTTACCCCACTGGGAAAAATGGTAAGGCGCTGTTGGAGAAGGTGCGGCTGGCGATGATTATTTCCGGATTGTCGCCGCACGGCACCACCAAAGTGTTCAAGGAAGTAGTCAAGGAGGACGTAAAGTTCCCGAGCGAGCAGGATTTCCTGACCTATTTCGTCAATCTGGGCAAGACTGAGGTGGAGCGCGTAAAACGGGAAAAAGAAGAGGGAAAGAAGAAGGTCAAAGGATGGACGCGCCCGCTGAAGATGAACCGCCCCGGCTGGCCCGAATCCTATAAGAAGGTTGTGAAAAAGGGGCAGGACATACGCCACATCGTGCGCAATGCCACGCTGAAAAATGCTATCGAGAGTGAGCGGGACTTTCAGCTGAATAAGCATGGCGAGCAGACCGCGACCGCCGTCATGAAAAAGATAGGCAAGGCCATGGGCCTGAGTGGGAACTACGCAACCTCGTTCGAGTGGACCCACGAGATTTACAAGAAAGCCTATCTGAATTTAGGCAACCTGTTTCCCGGCGCAGGCGCAATCAACCGCGTCATAGGGCTCACCGCCGACAAGATCAGCAACATCGCGGCGGCCTTGATTGCCTCGCAGGAATGGGCCACCCCGGAGAAAATCAGCGAGACCTTCGACGAGGTGGCGTACATTATTTCCGAGTCCAGCGACCAGATGGAGCGACAGGCGGAAAAGATGTCGCAAGACGTTTCGCAGACGTTTCTTGGCGGCTTCGAAGAGTTTTCAGACAACATAGAAGATTACCTGATCGACAGAGAAGACGAGCTGATTAAGAGCGCTATCACTCAGGAGCAGGGCCAGGAAGAGCTTGATGAATTCTCCATGGAGCAGGACATAACCATCGGCGTCACAGAAGCCCAGATAGGCCATGAGCTGATGGACATCGCCGCCAATTTCGGTTTTGACATTCCGGACGAGGCGCTACAGTCCAAGGAGATGCAGCAGTTAATATTCACGGAGGTATTTCTCTCCAACTACACACCCGGGAACACGGACGAGCTTGCCAATGCGCTCGCGCATTTCATGAGCCTGAAGGCCATCATGAACATATGAGCCGTCCATGACGCGCTCATGCGGTCCGTAGAAGTCGCGTAAAGATGAACACATTCGCACAGAAGAGTAATGAGAGCCAGACACGCGCGGCCATAGACCGACAGGTCCAAGGCGACGGCGCGGCCCGCTCGCCTCTTCAGCTTGCAGACGAGCGCCTCCCTACGGGCACGCCGCGAGCGCTGGACGAGAATTTGAACGGCAGCGCGAAAGTTCAGTCACAACTACAGCTCGGGCAGATGCTCAACCAGAGCCCTCGCGTCACGGCGCAGATGAAGCTGGCCGAAACTCTCTCAGGACACAGCCGCGCCCAGCAGCCGTCGCAACAACCCTTGCAGCGCGAGCAAGCCTCGGAAGAGGAAGAGATTTCCCAACCTCAAACATCTTTCGATGAAGAGCCTCTTCAAAGCGAAGCCATGCCGGATGAAGAAGAACCGATGCAAAGTAAGTCTGAGCCTGTGCAGAAGAAGGAGAATCAAACTGGCCTGCCTGATAAGTTGAAAGCGGGTGTAGAGAATCTGTCCGGTCTTGCGATGGATGATGTCAGGGTACATTACAACTCCGCTAAGCCAGCGACCGTGCAGGCATTGGCTTACACGCAGGGGACAGAGATACACGTTGGGCCGGGGCAGGAGAAGCACTTGGCGCATGAGGCTTGGCACGTGGCGCAGCAGAAGCAAGGAAGAGTAAAACCGACGCTGCAATTACGTGGGATGGCTGTTAATGACGACGAGTCACTGGAAGCTGAAGCTACTGCGATGGGAGAGAAAGCGGCCTATTTGAATGCGCCGGACCATCAGGGAAGTCTGGCGCAACGTGTTGGCGAGCCGGAGGCGGGAGAGGCTAAAGAGTCTGCTCCCCTGCAACGTGCCGTAGGCTTCGAGTTTCAAACTTACCATAGCCCTACAGACTTAGAAATCTATAAAGACAAAAAGTGGGAGCCTTACACAGATGACACGGAGGAGCGCTATGCTCAGGGTAACGGAGTCAAGGTAGAAAAGGACGGGTCGGATTTGGAGTTCGTCACAGATGCTTTTGCCGAGAGCGATGCGGGCCGCGCCAGCCTCACGCAAGCCATGCGTACAATTATCCTGACAGGTCTGGGCCTGGAAAACACTGTGACGCTTACGACGAACATATGGAAGGAAGCACCCGGCCTTTCAAAAGGCCCTAATGCGAGTGATAACGTGCGCGTCTCCTCCAAGGGGCCTATGAAAGCTCAGCCCCAGGCGACCGTCGGAGTAAAGTTGGACAGCTTGACGGAGCTGCTCAGTTTTCTTTCCCAATCTCCGAAACGGCAGTCGTCCACGAATCTTGCGGAGCTCTACGAGAAGGAAGTCAGCCAACCTGAGGAGCGTGTAAAGAAGGCGACCGGAAAACATAAGCTTGCGTATCATAAGGTGCTTGCAGCTGAGCTTGGACATAACGTTAACGATGAGACCCAGAAATTTTTTCACGGCTACGTCTACGGCATGGCTCAAAAGCTTTCAGAGCTTGCGAAGGCACCTAGATCAATGCAGGGCTTTGTCAACCTGCTGGGTCTATATATCTTCGGCGGCATAACCAAGTCCAAATATGCCAAGTCCAGAACTCCTATCATCTCACGCACAAACCTGGCAGATGTCTTCGCCAAACTCCCCAAGAAGGACCAGGCGTGGTTTATCAAGGACTTTTTACCAGCGGCGACGAAGTTTCTGGACGAGCATAAAATTAAGATTGCTGGCCCCGTCTATCCAAGCTACCCTCATGGAGAACGAGAGGCGGTCGGGTTAGAAGAAGAAGATGTGATGAAGAAGACTATTTTGGAATGGTTGACCAACCTGGCACCGGAAGATTTGGGCGGCAAGGGAATAGATATTCTTTCAGACCTCGAAGGGCTCGGCGTAATCGCTAACGCCAACAAAGTTAAGAATCCTGACCCGGAGGATTACCGTCAGAAATGGTTTACGGATGTCTACGGCGCGGACTTGCAGATGCAGGAGTCAACCGATGTTGGCACAAGGGAGCGGTTGGATAAAGTAGGGGTCAGCGCACACAGGCTGGAGGGCATCGTATTGGAGCTTAGAAACCTGGGCGACGACCAACTTGACCTTTCGGAATGGGCGAGCTTTGCAATATCCCTGTTCGACCTAATCGTACTGGTCAATTCCAGTAACATGAAGGAAGTGAAGGCACTGAGCGAGGCAATGATGAAACAGCGAAGCTTTGAGACAGACTTAGGCGACCTGCCTACCCCTGGCATATTTGCCCAAGCAAGAGAAATATTGTCCAAGCAGAAATAGCCCGTTTGCCGCAAGCATCCGAGCCGCGTAGCGTGATGAACCAAAATATCCACTGCGAAAAATGAGGGGGCTTCGCCGCCGCCTGAAAGCAGAGCAACAGAGAAGGTCTAATGTCTGAAGCCATCACAATTTCACCGGAAGAGCCCGTCAACGAGGGGATGGACTATCCCAAGCTAAGGGAAGAGGGCATCAAGCTCGTTCAGCAGTGGGCCGGGAAAATCTGGACCGACTACAACGAGCATGACCCGGGCGTGACCACGCTCGAACAGCTCTGCTACGCCCTGACGGAGTTGTCCTACCGCGCGGAGTTTCCGCTCGAAGATTTGCTCGTAGACAGGAAGAGCGGCAGGATAAACGTGCGGCAGCAGGCTTTGTTCATCCCGCGCCGCATACTCACCTGCAATCCGCTGACGGAGAACGATTACCGCAGGCTGCTGGTTGACCGCGTGCCGCAACTGGCCAACGTCTGGCTGACTCCCGTCCCGCCGTCCACTCTTTCGCCGCCCGTCAACGGCCTCTACAACATGGCCGCCTACGCTCCGGGCTCGGACCCCTGCGCCTGCGACCCGGAATATTTGCCCGAGACGATTCGCAAGCGCATGCTGCGGGTTTATTGCCGCCACCGCGATTTGTGCGAGAACGTGCATGCAATCTACATCCTCAAGCCCGTGAGCACAATCGTCTACGCGGACGTGAACATCAACGAGGTGCAAGCGGCGGAAACCATTCTTGCGCAACTCTTCTTTCAGCTGGCTAATTTTCTTGCGCCGGAGCTACGCCGCACTTCCCTCAAGAGCCTGCTTGAGCTGGGCGAAAGCTCGGACGAGATATTCAACGGCCCATTGCTGCGCAACGGCTTCATCAGCGAAGACCAGCTGCAGCCGAAGGCCGCCGAGATTCCCGTGCAGGACATCATACGCGTCATAACGCGCACGCCGGGCGTCATCAGCGCGCGTGACGTGCTGGTCCACGTAGGCAAGAACGGGACTAACTACAAGGTTCCCGATTCCATCAAGGTGCCGGAGACGGAGATATTGCAGCTGGACGTTAGCCCCGACGTGCGACGCGGAAACTTTTCGATTCGACTTTTCAGGAACGGCGTAGAGTGCAAGCCGGACCCCATGCGCGTCAAGCGCGAGCTGGACAAGTTGTGGACAGACTATCGCCGCACCTACAGGCTGATGCCGCAATATGAAGAGTTCTTCGCCGTCCCGGAAGGCCGTTACCGCGACGTTGAGCGGTACTATTCGATTCAGAACCAGTACCCCAACGTTTACGGCATCAACTCCTTCGGGCTGCCGAGCGATGCGACAGAGGCGCGCAGAGGACAGGCCAAGCAACTGAAGGGCTACCTGCTCGTCTTCGAGCAACTGCTCGCGGACTACTTCGCACAGCTCGCGCACGTCAAAGAGCTTTACTCTACGGAGGCCGGGCTGCAACAGACCTATTTCTACCAGCTGCTCACGGGCTCCGTGCCCGATGTCGAGCCTTTATTCATGGACAGAGATTATCCGGCGGGTCTCTCTCGTGTCATTCAAAGCCAGGACGCGCATGTCGAGCGTCGCAACCGTTTTCTGGATTTCCTGCTCGCGCTGTATGCCGAGCAGGTGAAGGCGTCCTCCATCTCGGAGCTGGCGGCGTGCAGCAGTCGAACGGAAAATTCCAGCGAGGAATTGATACGGGTAAAGCTTGAGCTGCTGCGTAGCCTGATAGCCAGCACGCACAATCGCGGGCGCGGCTTCGATTACCTGGCGCTGCCGAGCGCGCGCAATATTGCCGGGATGGAGATTAAATGCCGTATTCAACTGGGGATGAGTCTTTTCGATGGCCGCCCGCTGATAGAGGCTTTGGACGAGTACGGCTGGGAGCTGGTCGAGAGCGACGAAGCTGGAGCGCTCGGCAGGTCTCTCAGTCGTCACGCCGATTATATAGAGGATAATTTCGAGCCGGTCGCACCCTTGATAGACGAGCGCGAGCTTGCACAGGACCGTAGCCGCCTGTTCGTTCGAACCGACCCGATGCTTCGCACACAACCCCTGACGGAAGAGTTTTTGCGCGCGGCGGAAAAGATAGAGAACTACAGCGTAGGCTCGCTCCCAGGAGATGAGACGGTCGCGCTTGTTTGCAAGTCGCCCACGGACGACGACTGGCTTCTTGTCGGAAGATATAACGACCGGCAGAGCGCGCTCACGAGCGCAGCCTTAATCTCTAAACAGATGAGCCGGCTGTTCCAATACAGCCAGCAGCTTTACATAGTCGAGCATACCCTTTTGTGGTACGAGCAAAAGAGACCCGACGGCGACATCATGATTAGCGACCCGCTGGACCCGCAGGGCAGCGATAAAGATGCTACGGAGCAGCACGCTGTGGCTTCTCCGCCGGATGATTTCGATTACAGCTTCACGATTACGGCGGTTGTCTCGGCGCTCCCGCGACAGTTGAGCAACGAGGACTTTCAAACGATGGTGCGTGAAGTGGTGCGCGAGAATGCGCCCTCGCATATCGTGGCGGACTTCTGCTTTTTGCGTCCCGTTCAAATGCGCCGCTTCGAGACGCTTTACTGGGATTGGCGGCGCGCGCTCAGGCACAGGCAGCGCAGGGAAATCATCGCCGCTTCGAACAGCCTGAAAGAGTTCCTGCAACAATGCCCGACTGCATCCTGAGCGCGACCGTCTCAGGCCGGGAGCTTCCGACAGCATCTCTTTAAAATCTGAGGCGTCGATGGCGCGCGACGCGGAGTAATTAGCAAGCGATGTTGAAGTTTGAGCATAGCATCAGAGAGCAGAGACTTGAGGTGGAGGTCGATTCGGAGGCGCTCGCACTGGCGCTGCAATCCCGGCTCGCTGATGTCAACCGGCAACACTTTCTGCCCGTCATAGAGCGCGTGCTGGATGAGCTGGCAGTTCCCGGCCAACGCATCAGGATAGACAAGCTGAAGGTCAATCTGGGCGCTATATCCTTCGCAGCTTTCGAAGAGGTTGCGACGGAGCGCCTTTATCTGAGACTGCGCGAGGCATTGGAAGAAGCCATGCGCGGTGCCGGAGGCAGCCTCGCGGACGGAAACGGCTTTCAGCCCGAAGAGACATCGCGCCTTGAGCTTCTGGAGCATTACCTTTTGTACGGAATGCTTCCCTTCTGGGCCAGCCGTGCCGCGCCCTTTTCCCTGGAAGCTCTATTGTTTGAGATTGCAGAGAATGACCCGGGCGGACTGGTCGAGATGATTCGAAGGCACAGCCATCGGAGCGCCGTGCTGGAACGTCTGGTGCTACAGCTCAGGGAAGAGTCTCTACAGCGATTGCTGCACCTGCTCGAACCGGAGCATGCCCTTTTAATCATCGCTTACATGGGCGACATGATTGTGACTCACAGGGCCGCGCCCGTGCTCAGCATCAACGAGGGACAGTTCTCGAACCTCCTGTGGCTGCTGGTGCTGAGCTACATAGTGCAAGACCCCGGGACTCAGTTCAACCGCAAGAGGTTCATGGAATCGCTGTTGAAGGGAATGGGCCGGAGCGTGGGGCTGGGTTATGCGGAGCTACTGGTACTGTTTCGACGCGGGCTGCAAGAGATGGACAAGAGGCATTCACTCAAGTCCTCTCTGCCCGGCGTCATAGGCGAGCTGCTGCTTGAGCTTGATGCGGAGACCGCAAGACGCGAAAGCCTCCGTGGCATTGAAGCTCAGGCAGGCGACGCAAGAACTCAGACTGGCGACGCAAGAGCTCAGGCTGGCGAAGCGGAAGCCGAGGCTGGCGAGGCAGAGAGCTATGATTCGACTGAGCAGGGCTCGCGGGAGTTGGCGGCCCGGCGGGATTCTTCTGAATCCATGCAAGAGTATATATCGCAGGAAGAGCATACGTCGGACGCGCTCTCTTTGGCCGCGCTCTCTTTGCTTGAGTCTTATCTTGGCGGGGGAGAATTACCTGCGCCGGGCGAAACGGTATGGAAGGAAGGCTCTGACCCGCGCGCCCTTCTGCGCTGGCTCATTGAGCATGATGCAATCGGGGCGCGCCGTTTGATACGTGAAATCGCTCTACGCACCGGGCCCGGCATCTCGACTGTGATTCGCCGCCTGCTGCAAGCCTTTTCGCCTGAGGACCTGTTGATGCTTATGGTCCCTGAAGCGCAGGCGTCTATTGCTCTATTCGTAGAGGTCTTGACGAGCGCCCGAGCGAGGTCAGGCGATGCCGTCTACGAGGCTGAGGATGAGCGTAACATCTGGACATACTTGCTCGAATATCTGTTGAGCGAGCGGAAGGGCCGCTTCGATTTACGCGGCGCGCTTCCCACAGTGCTTGGGTCCGTAGCGCTTCGGAAAGGCTTAACGACTCTCTCTTTGGCCGCGGAGCTTGCGCGCGAGCTGAAGAGTTCGGACGGAGACGCGAAATCTTTATCGCAGGTGGAGGAAGCGCTTCGGCAATTTTTGCGCGAGGATGCGCTTCCGGCCATAGAAGCGCGGCCCGCTTTCGCGCGCTACGATTATGCGGAGATTCTGCGCTATTACTTTCGTTATGGAGTCCTGCCGTGGGGCGCAACCTTGCGCGATTCCGCGTTGACGATTCAGAGCGCCCTGAAGTTTCTGCCCTCTTTGTCGCGCCCGCTGCTGCGAGTCGTCTTCTCAATTGATGATGAAGAAGAGCGCGTGAAGGCCCTGACGCGCGCCGTTGGTATGCTGCCGGAAGAGGGGCTCGCGGCGCTGCTAGATAGATTGTTCTATCAGGCGAAAGAGAAAGACAGTCCCTTCAGGTCCGCTTTGGCGGCGTTCGCGGCTGAGACCGCTAACAAGGAAGCATTTTATGCGCGGCTGATTGCAGCCAATCTGGAAGGGCTTGCCCTGGACCTTGAGGAGTTTGCGGCGGCGGCTTCAATGGAACGGAGCGCAGCCGCACTTTTCACCTATACGGATTTCGACAAATGGGAAGCGCACGCGCTCAAATCCGCTCTGGCTCAAAGGCTGCGCTTCGGCGACGAGTCGAGTATAAGTCAGGAGAGCGCAGCTTCCATCCTGCATACGCTTTTGACTATGCACGCCGAAGAAGCCAGGCCCTTCCTTGTGGCTCTCAGTGACAGGAGCGAGCTGCTGACCTCGCTCGTGCGACAAAGCGCCCCGCAGGATTTGGACCTTTTGCTTGACCTCTTCTCCCCGGAAGGATCCGAAACATTGAGGGCGCTCATGCGCTCTTTAAATGAGCTTCCCGCTCCCTTAAGACCAGGGACGGAAGAGAGCGTGCGTCAGATTATTCTTTACGAGGCGATTGGTCTGGCTGAAGGCGAGCCTTTGACTGCGGAGCTTTTCGCGCGACTACTGCGGAAACTGTTCGGCGCGAGTCTGCCGTCCGAGGCCGCTCAATTTTTGCTCGATGACGCCGCCGCGCAAGCCTCGTCGGAAGGGCTGCCGAAAGCGCAGGTCGCGGCCCTGAGAGCGGCTGTAGAATCTGAGCTGGCGCGGGCTGAAGGCTATATGCCAGTCGATGCGCGCGCCGTCGAGGAGGGCGCTGTTGAAGAGCGTGCTGCTGATGAGCTAGGGGCTGATGAGCGCGCCGCCGATGAGCTAAGCCTCAAAGCGGCGCGAGCCGTCGCCGCCGCCGCTGACTTGCGCGAAGCGGTCTTGGCATTCATGTCCGAAGAGAGCAGCGATGAGATAGAGCCGGGCGCGTCTGAGACGAAAATGGACACGACGACTCTTAAGGCTGCGCTTTCGGATCATGCTCTTTCGGATGACGCTCGCTCGCAAGCCCTCTTAGTGATGCTTGACGAGTCGCCGGAGTTAATCAGCGACCTCCTGCACAGGCGCAAATCCAAGCGCAGCGTGCGCGAGCATTGGGTGAAAAGCCTGTCCGAATCGGCCCTTGTCAGGCTCAGTTACCTGCTTGAGCCGAAAGGCCACCGTCTCTTACTGGACACAGCCGAAGTGTTATACGCTGCGTGGCTTGAGACAACGCCGCGCCTCGGGCCTGCGCGCGCCGAAAGGGAAAGCTATTGGAGCTTTCTCTTGCAGTTTCTTTCCTCCAACACGGAAGCGAACCGCTCCGTGGAGAGGCTGGTCACAGCTTTCTTTCAGTATTTCGGCGGGCGCTACGAAGTATTGGCGCAAGGGAAGACGGATAGCTCAAAGGCTGGCGCGCGACTGCTTGAGCGCGCCGGACAAATTGCGCAGGAAGCCGGGCAGGCGGCGCTGCTTTCTATCCTCAGTCTCAAGCGAAATCCCCTGCTCTACGCATGGTCCTCTAAAGCGGAAGCGGAGAGCGCCGACGTTTTAGACCTTGAGAAAGCGGGCGAGTCGCAAGCAAGCGAAAGCCTGCGCGGCAAGCCGCGGCCAGTCCGAGCGCGTACAGCTTTTAGTCTTGAGACTGAAGAGAAGGAAGAGGCCGTAGATAAAATCATCTATATCAATAACGCCGGGCTGGTGCTGACGGCCCCTTTTCTCCCGCACCTCTTTGGGACTCTGGGTTTGTTGCACGAAGACGACGAGGGACGCGTTCACCTGCGTAATATTGAAGCAGTCTCGCGGGCCGCGCACCTGTTGCAGTACCTTGTAGACGGGCGCACAGATGCGCCGGAGCCTCTGTTGGTGCTCAACAAAATCATGTGCGGCGTCGCCCCCGCCAGTCCCGTCGAGCGAGAGATTCAGCTTAAAGAAGAAGAGCGAGAGATGTGCGAGCAATTGTTGACGGTTATGATAGGGCACTGGGAGGCCATCTCGAACACTTCGATTGCGGGCCTGCGCGAGACCTTTCTGCAACGCGATGGAAAGCTTGAGCTAACGCCGGACGGCTGGAAGCTGCGCGTGCAGCGTCAAACCCTGGATGTGCTGGTGGACCGCATACCCTGGAGCATCTCCGTCGCCTACAACAAATGGATGCCGCAACCCGTTTACGTCACATGGTAATGTCATGACAGCCGATATGCCCTCCGCCAACGCACTTTATATAGAGAATGAGATCGCGTGGCTGCGCGAGATTATGGAATGCCGTTTCAAGCAGCACGCGGGAGAGGAGATGCGCGTTAACCCGCTCGACGAAATACCGCCGCCGACGCTCCCGAGCGACTCGTCCTCTTACGCAGCGGTCGTGCATACATTTCAGATGAGCGCAGCGGAGCGTCTGGTGCTGATTCTGAGCTACATCCCGCATGTGCGGCCCGACGTGCTGGACCCCTTTTTTATTCAGAACCAATCTGTGCAGCGACGGTTCACAGAATTCGGCGGCCTCACGGGATTATCGCACGCAGGCTTTCTGCCGACCGGAGAGACGGCCATGTTTCTGCTGGCGGGCAACGACCTTCAGGCGCGGCTTCGCTTTCACGACCTGTTCAACCACGAGCATTATTTCTACACTCACAACATACTGCAGCTGAACCACACGCATCAGGAAGAGCCGCCGCTCTCCTCGGCTCTGAATCTCACGCCCGAGTACGTGGAGCGTCTGACGACGGGGCGCGATTATCATCCGCCGTTCAGCTCTGAGTTTCCCGCCCAAAGGCTTACTACCTTTTACGAATGGGATGACCTGGTGCTCGACCGGCCCACCAGACAGGAGATTGAAGATATTATAGTCTGGGTGCAGCATCAGGACATTCTGCTAAACGATTGGAAGTTGGGGAAGCGGCTCAAGCCGGGTTTTCGCAGCCTGTTCTACGGCCCGCCCGGAACGGGGAAAACGTTGACGGCAAGCCTGCTAGGAAAGACCACAGGGTTTCCGGTCTACCGCATAGACTTGTCCAAAGTGGTCTCGAAGTACATAGGCGAGACGGAGAAGAATCTGGCGCGTCTCTTTGACTACGCGCAGCATCAGAACTGGATTCTCTTCTTCGACGAGGCCGACGCGCTCTTCGGCAAGCGCACGGAGTCGCGCAACGCCAACGACCGCGCAGCCAACCAGCAGGTCTCTTATCTTCTGCAGCGCATAGAGGATTTTCCGGGCGTCGTCATTCTAGCCACAAACCTGCGCTCTCACCTGGACGAAGCTTTTGCGCGGCGCTTCCAGTCTATGATTCATTTTCCCATCCCCGGCGTAGAGCAGCGCAGACGCCTTTGGGATGATAATTTTAAGAACAAACCGTACAGGCTCGCCCCTGACGTTGACCTGCACAAACTGGCGCGCGATTACGAGATTTCAGGCGGCAGCATTATCAATGTGCTGCAATACGCCTGCCTGAAAGCGGTGGTGCGCACGCCGCCGGAAATATACGTGCAGGATTTGCTCTACGGCGTCAGAAAGGAGCTGCATAAGGAAGGCAAATTCCTGAAGCCTGCCAGCCGTTAGAGTTATAGAGACGCACGCTCATATGCTTCCGCGTCATAGTTTCGCCACTCGCAGTATCGCATACAGGCTACGCTCCACGTCCGCTTCCGTGGTGGCCCAGGAAGAAACGCTGACACGCATCGCTGCGCGCCCCTGCCAGACGGTCCCGCCGCACCAACAAGCGCCGTCGGCCTGAACACCCGCGACAACTCTACGTGTGGTCTCATCATCCCCGAACGAGACCAACACCTGATTCAGAATAACCTCGTTGAGGACCTTATAGCCCGCAGCCTTAAAGCCTTCAGCGAAGCGTGCCGCATACCTGCAGTTGCGCTCGATTAACTCGGCCACACCTTCACGGCCAAGCGAGCGCAACGCCGCCCACACTTCAACGCCGCGTGCGCGCCTTGAGGCTTCGGGAGTGTAGTGCATGGGCTCACGCATCTCGCCTTCCGGCAGGTACGAGGCGCTGATTGACATGGCGGCCCTGAGCCGCTCAGGGCGACGAACAAAGGCCAGCCCGCTGTCATATGGAACGTTCAGCCACTTGTGAGCGTCCGTAGCCCAAGAGTCCGCATGAGCAAAACCCTTTGTCAGATGCGCGCGCGCAGGCGACGCGGCGGCCCACAACCCGAACGCTCCGTCAACATGGACCCACGCGCCCGCCTCGCGCGCCATCGCGCAGATTTCCTCAGCCGGATCGAACGCCCCCGTGCTCACATTTCCGGCCTGTATGCAGACGATGGTGGGTCTGGATTTAGACAACGCAGGAATCGCATCCGGCAACATTCTTCCCTGCCCATCGACGGGGACGGCAGTCAAACGCTTGCGCCCGAGCCCCAACATCCCGAGGGCTTTAATCAACGTCGGGTGAGCCTCAGCGCCTATGACCACCTGCACCTCCGGCGCATTAAACAACCCTTCGGCCTCAACGTCCCAGCCGAGCTGGCCCAGCACGCCATTGCGCGCAGCGGCCAGAGCAGTAAAATTAGCCATCGTCGCGCCGGTCACAAAAGCCCCGCCGCATTCAGTCGGCAACGCCAGAATATCAACGAGCCAACCGAGCGCAATCTCTTCCAGGGTGACTGCGACGGGCGAGCTGGCGAAGGAGAAAGCGTTCTGGTCCCAGGCTCCCGCGAGCCAGTTCGCCGCGAGCGCAGCGGGCAGAGAGCCGCCCGTCACGAAGCCGAAGTATCTTCCCCCTGCGGATGCTACTGTAGCCGGAGAGCCAATGTCATCGAGGATAGCAAGGACCGTCCCCGCGTCTGCGGACTGTTGCGGCAGCGCCTCTCTTAACCGCTCAAGGTTATTAAGCGCCTCGGGAGAAGGTGCCACGCCACGGGCTTCCAGATTTTCATGGTAACGGATTGCGCGACTTGCAGCGTCCTGCAACAAAGCCTTCATCAGAGCCCTCTCAGACTTTCCATTATTCGATTCTTCACGAAAGCAATACGCAAAGCCTGTCCAGCAACCCCAACGTGGAACGCTACGACCCGGACCTCTGGACAAGTAATGGGTCAATATGAAGTTGAGGGTAGAGAGGATTGATTATCACCGCCGCAGACGCCGAAGAGACGCGGAGATGGCGCAGAGAAGTTGAATGCTTTTCTCCGCGCCCCCTCTGCGCTCCCTCTGCGTCTCGGCGGTGAAGGTTTTCAAACTGACTCACTACCTCTGAACAGATGAGTTTGCCTTTCTAAACCAGCCCGGCCAAGCCGACATTCAAAGCGACCTCTTCTGGATTATGCAACAGCCAGCGGCCCGGATTATAGGCCGCTTCCACATGCGGCAGGACGACCGGCTTAAAACGAGCGAGCTAGTTTTCTTCCTGCAACCGTTTCTCTCATCACGGAAGGTCCGCTAACTTTGCTCGTAGAACTTCAAAGCCATCGCGCCATGAGTGGCCGCGCCGCCGGCGCGAAGGGCCGCCGCCAGGAAAGTGGTCTCCGAAAGCTCTTCACGGCTGACGCCCGCGAGCTTCGCCGCCTTCGTGTGAACTTCGATGCAGTACGGGCACTGCGTCGTGAAGGCCACGGCCAGGGCTATAAGCTCCCTATACTTTCTGGGAATCTTACCGCCTTCCCTCGCGACAATGCGGTCGAGGCTCAGCCACGCCTTAAATTCTTCGGGAGACAGCTCTGACATCTCCTGAAAGAAGCTCATATCATTTTCATCGTGATAATGCGACATACTCGAATCTCCTTTGAAGAAGTAGTAACAGGATAGACTTCCTAAGACCGAATCCATCCGTTCATCAGGCGTTGAGAATAGCCCCGACCGCCCGTAGAAGTCATAAACTTGCAGTAATGTTTCGGTAATGCGCGCGTGCGATGGGCTCATAAGAGACTCTGATGGATTGGGCCTGCGTAAGCGCGGGCTCTTTGAGTCAGCATCATCTAGCGGCGCTCGTAAAAAAGCAGAGGCGAGAGATTATCCCGCCCCTGCCGCTTATAGCTTCAACACTAATCTCCCTGATTAAGCGGAAGCAGAGCGAAACGGAAGTGGTACTCGTCAGATTGCAGAAATCCTCCAAGCAGGAATCTGTCATCATGATTCGTCTCGTTTAGCTTCTGCAGCCAGAAATCAAACCCTCCCACCTCGGCATCCCTGCGAAGGAAACCGAAGTAGAGCATAGTCACAAACGCTCTGTCCCTGAAAGCGGCCTGCACCTCTGGCGTCTCCAGAAAAGCCCTTAATGTCGCAGCCCTGCCCGCCGTCTGATAGTTGTCTATCAACTGCTGACGGCTGCCCGGCATTACTCCGCTCTTCTGCACGAGAGCGTCCACGAAGGCTTGTCCAGTCTGGCTCCCGTTGTAGAGGTCCATAAACTCCTGCCGGGACATGAACTCTTTGATGAAGGCGGCCTTGGCAGCTTCCTGTTCGGCGACCGTCTTCGGGCCGTTGAGCTTGGAGACATCTATAATCCATTCGTTATAAGTCGGACGCCTGCCTAGCGCCGCGTGGTAGAAGAGATAGACGAAATATCCTCGCTCCAGAAACTCGTCCGAGGCGAAGAACCTCAATGCCGTGTCTACTCTGTCGCAGGTCTGGCCCGCAGGACAGTCCGTGGTCATTCTGGCCTTCCAGAAGGCGAAGCCTTCAGGCTCCGGCTCACGTCCGAGAAAGTCTATGTAGAGTTGTCGGATGAAGAAGTCCAAATCGTCTATCGGATTCTGTGTCGCGAGTTGCGCGTCGTTGTCCGTGATGGTCACGGTCTCTGTGTCCGGCGCTCCCAGAGTCGCGCCGACGGGGTTGCTCAACCGTATGCTCAGCTGCTCCGCGGGCTCAACGTAAGCATCGTTGATTAAGACCAGCGGAATCGTCTTCTGCGCTTCACCCGCTGCGAACTGCAAGGTTCCTACAGCCGTCTCGTAGTCGCACCTGTCGGATGCTATGCCGTTGCTGTTAGTCTGGCACGGCGTCAGCGCAGACTGGTCTATGGTCTGGTAATCGACCGTCATGGGCTGCGAGATGTCGCCCGTGCGTGTGATTACGATGTCTCCGTGTCCGGCTCCCTCAGAGAAGCTGATGCTGTCGCGGCTGAACTCTACTCCCGGGGCATCGTCATTCAGTATAGTGCCCGAGCCCTGCTCGTCACCGATGGTAGCATTCTGCGGGCTCGTCAGATTGACGAAGAACGTCTTGTTGGGCTCCGTCTTGGTGTTCCCATTGACCAACACGGTAATGGTCTTGCTTAACTCTCCCGGAGCGAAGGTGAGTGTGCCGGTCGTTGATTGATAATCCGCGCCCGCCGTGGCTGTGCCGTTGGCCGTTGCGAAATCCACCTTCACCTCAAGATTGCTGGGCGTCGAGAGCGTGACGGTGAAATCGAAGCTCTTCGTGCCTGCGTCTCCTTCCGCCAGCGAGGCGTCATTGATGGAGATGGCGGTCGCTATATTAACAACCTGATCTCCTGCAAGAGCGCCGTTGCTCTGAGCGAAGCTCGCCGTCCCGGCGTAGTCGGCCACAATCGTATGGTTGCCTGCCGTCAAAGTGGAGATTGACACCGTAGCGATGCCCTGCGGATTCAAAGGCCGTGGCGCGCTCTGGTTTGTGCCGTCTATGGTGAACCGGACCGTGCCGGAAGGCACGCCCGCCGTGGATGTAACCGCGGCGCTGAGCGTCACGTCCTGACCCGGACTGGATGGATTAGCCGAGCTTGTCAGTATGGTAGTGGTCAATGCTTTGGCTACGTCAAAGCTCTGGTCCACGTCCGCCGCGGCGTTCTGGTTAGAGCCGCCGGACTGAGATGCCCTGACAGTGCAGACGCCTGCGGCCAGTATGGTCACAGTGTCGCCCGTCACGGAGCAGACCGCTGGCGTTTGAGAGCTGAAGCTGACGGCGTTGCCGGAGGCCCCGCCCGTTGCGCTGACGGTAAAGGGAGCGTCGCCGAATCTCTTGCTCGCCAGCGGACCAAAAATGATGGCCTGGTCGGACTTCGTCACCGTAAGCGTCCCGTCTACGAAGGAGAAGCTGTAGTCGTTGGAGCTGAGCGTGCCGATTAAAGCCGTGATCGGGTAATTCCCTGCGTCGCTGCCGGGCGTCGCAGTCGTGCTCAGAGCAGGCTGGCCCGCCGTAGCATTCGCCTGCGCGTCGTTATTGACGAAGCCCGTCATGGCGAAGGTGAAGAGCGGGTTGGCGTTGCCGAAGGCGCGCGTCTTGTCGTCCGCCCTGACGGTAAGCAGGGCTTTCAAGACGTTGATTGTGACGCTCTTTGAGACGGCTTCGTAATTATTTGCGTCCTGTGGCGTGAAGGAGACTTGCAGCGGTTGGCTAGCGCCAGCGTGCAGCACGACCCCAAGCGCGGGTGTGTAAGTGAGTGCGCCCGCGACGTTGGCCGAAGCGTTGAGCTGCGTGGAGCTTAATGCAGTGCCGTAGGTGATGTCCTGCGGACTCTGCCATGTGACGACGGGCGTAGCCTTGCCTATGACGAGCGCGCCGGATGCGCTGCCCTGAAAGCTCGCATCATTGACGGTAGCTGTCACGTCGTAGCTGCCAGCGTTAATGGGAGACGCGACCGGCACACCGCCCTGACTGTAAGCGAGCGTCACATTCAGGTCCGCAGGGTTAGTAGTTGCGGTCGCAGACTTCGTAGCGCCGTCAAAGCTCTGCGCCAGATTGCTAAGGGTAATCACGGCTGTCGCTTTGTTGATGGCGAACGACCGGCTCACAGCGGAGGCGGCGTTGTAGTTAGCGTCGCCCGGCTGTGTGGCTTTGATGGTGCAGGAGCCTGCGCCGGTAAGATGCACTTGATTTCCGTTCAGCGTGCAATCGCCGCTGGCCGCGAAGTTGATAATCAGATTTGACGAAACCGTTGCGCCGATGCTGAAGTCCGGGTCGCCGAAGGTCTTGTCCGCCAGCACATCGAAGGTAATCTGCTGGTCGCCCTTGCCTATGCTGAATGTGCGCTTGACCGCTGCCGCCGGATTGTAATTTGAATTTCCATCCTGCGACGCAGTGACATCGCACGAGCCTGCTCCAGTGATATGCACCTGCGCGCCTGCTACGGTGCAGTTACCGCTGGCGGAGAAGCTGACGGCAAGGTTAGATGACGAAGTAGCGCTGATGCCGAAATCGGCATCGCCAAATTTTTTGTCCGGTAAAACCTCGAGCGTAATCTGCTGGTCCGCTTTGCTAATGGCGAAGGTGCGCGCGACAGCCGTCGCAGGATTGAAGGTCGAATCGCCCTCCTGTGATGCGGTGATGGTGCAAGAGCCCGCGCCGGTCAAGTGAATCTCCGCGCCGCTCAACGTGCAATCGCCGCTCGCCAAAAAGCCTACGGCCAGATTGGACGATGCCGTGGCGCTGACGTTGAAGCTCGCGTCGCCGAAGGTCTTGTCCGGCAAAGCATCAAATGTTATCTGCTGGTCCGCTTTGCCGATTGAGAAGGTGCGCGCGACCGGAACAGCGGCGTTGACATTCGCGTCGCCCTCTTGCGAGGCGGTGATGGTGCAGGAGCCCGCGCCGGTAAGATGCACCTGACTGCCGCTCAGCGTGCAATTGCCGCTGGCCGAGAGGCTGACGGGCAGGTTGGATGAAGCCGCTGCGCTCACATTAAAGTCCGCCTCAGCGAGCGTCCTGTTCGGCAGCGGGTCGAATGTTATCTGCTGGTCGGCTTTACCTATAATCAGGTTCCCGCTGGCCTGACCAATGAAGTCCGGGTCGTTGACGACAGCGGCGACCGCATAATTTCCAGCATTGGTCGGCGGCGTTGTGGAGCCGTTGTAGGTAATGGCTACTTCCAGTCCGGGCGGGTCTGTAATGACCGCGACGCTCTTCGGGCTACCGTCAAAGCTCTGCGCCAGATTGCTTAGAGCGACCTGCGCGCTCGCCTTTGTGGTGAAGCGTGTTTGTATGGAAAAGCCGTCGGTAAAAGCGCCTCCCTGATTGCCGGACGGATTCGCGGCGCGGCTCGCGCTTGAGCTGAAGCCAGCGTTGTAGTACAGAACGGACCCGCCCGTGAATTGCGCAGGTGAATTGAAGGTCACATCCAGAAGCAGATTGCCGTTGGCTGGGTCATAGGTGAAAGGGGCTATGTCTATGACGAGGTCAAACTGGTTGTTGGCCGTGAGCGTTGCGGTAAGCTGACCCGAGAAGACTTGAGCAAAATCTGCGCCCCTGTTTGCGGCAAGATTTGTGCTGAGGCCGTTTGGCGCAGCGTGCGTTGTGCTGAGGGCCAGGTTGAAGTTGTAGGTTGCTATGCCCGGCCCGGAGGTCAGTTGTCCCTTTGAAGCGAAGGCTATTTGCGTGATGGTCACGGGGCCGGAGAAGGCCGTGCCCGCGTAGACCTGTTGGTAAACGCCGCCCGCAGCAAAGTCCGGGAACGCAGCCGATGCGTTCCCGGGGTCTTTCCCGAAAGGGTATCTGGTCAAATCGTTATTACTCCCGATGACGAGCGTGCTGGCATTAACAGCCGTGGCCGCGAAACTGAGCAGGAGCAACGTGCTTAACAAGAGAGCAAGTTTAGGTAGTCGGGGCATTTCCTTATCTCCTTACATAACATCTGCTTTGATGGCCGCGCCACCTATACATGCGAAGAAGAAGCCTTCGTGGGGACACGACAAATCAGGTTGATACATCCGTCGGCTTTAACATCAACTGCCGGCAAGAGCTATGGTCTGGCTTCGAGGACGAGATTGAAGGGCGTCTCGGTCGCGCGGCGAAACCGCCTGAAGCCTCCCGCCATCACCACCTCACGAAGGCGAGCCTCACCGGCCTGCGCGCCAAGGCCGAGGCCGACTTCCTGAGAGCGCGACGCAGGCGTGCAGAGCATGGCCGAGGCTGAGTAAAAAATCCGCCCTATCGGATTCAAATTGTCCTCGACTTTATCGTTGGCGAACGGCTCTACAATCATCCACACGCCGTCGCTCTTCAAAGAGCCGAGGACGTGCCTGGCTGCCCCCACGGGGTCGCCCATGTCGTGCAGAGAATCAAAGAACGCCACCATGTCATAGCCATCGCCCGGATAGTCTTTCGCCCTGGCCAGGTCGAACGTCACGCGGTCCGACACGCCCGCTTCCGAAGCCTTGTTGCGCGCGTACTCGATTGAAGGGTGATGATAGTCAAAGCCTACGAACGTAGAGCTCGGATAGGCTTGCGCCATAAGAATCGTTGAAGCGCCGTGCCCGCATCCGACATCCGCGACCTTTGCTCCGGCTTTGAGCTTTTCCTCCAAGCCGTCAAGCGCGGGTATCCACGAGCCGACCAGATTCGCTGCGTAGCCCGGTCTGAAGAACCGCTCGGTGCCGTGGAACAAGCCCGGATCATGCTCGTGCCAGCCGACACCTTCGCCGGTCCTGAAAGCCGTGGTGATTCGCGCCTCGGACTTCACGGCGGAGAGCGCAAGCTGGAACGCGCCCGGCAGAAAGACCGGCCCGTTCTCGTTCGTGAGGGCAAAGGCTTGCTCTTCGGTCAGGTAGAACCTGCCCGTCTCCGCCTCATAGTTCGCATATCCGCCTGCGGCCTGCGATGCTAGCCACTCGCGCACGTAGCGCTCGTTGGCTCCGGTGCGCGTCGCAAGCTCTTCCGGTCTGAGCGGGCCAGCTTTCGCCATGGCCTTGTACAGGCCGAGCTTGTCGCCTATCACCGCCATCGCGGAATGAAAGGTCGCGCCGAAATCGTTCAGGAACCTTCCCAGAAGCTCGTTCATCTTTTTTTCATTAATAGCCATCTTTACCTCTCCCTTTTCATTGGGTTATTAGCCAAGCCTTAAGCCGATTGCCTGAGCCCATCGTCCGGAAGAAAATTCCTCATGCGTAGCACGCCGATAAGACTTTCACGAATGCAGCCTGCGGATACGTGTGCTCGCCGATGAGACTCGCGCAACTGAAAACATCCACTCAACAGGCGGGGAAGATAGACCCGACCGAATTGGGAAGTCATAAACTTGCAGTAATTGTGCGGTAATGTTTCGGTAATGCAGGTGAAGGCGTATAAGACCGATGACTCTTCGGACCATCGTCCCGCGACAGGGAAGCTACTCGTCTTCAGCGTCGCGGACTTCGGCCAGAACTTGTGCGATGAAATCAAGCAACTCTTCCAGAGAATGAAAGCGAGTCGCCTGATATGTTGCGATATGCTCCACCTTGCCCTCGAATCGCCCGGCCTCTATATCGGTCTCCGGTCGAAACTGAATAACGAAGGCCGCCCTGTGTTGCCATCCCGTTGTCATGAGCGGATAATAGTCGGAGCGCCTGTGGTAAGTCATAAGCCTGTCGTAAAACTTCGGTAACGTCCGGGATTGCGTTGGGGAGTGAGAAACTCATATTCTTCGATCCCTTCTGCCTCGACCTGGTAAACCAATGCCTGTGGAAGGACTCACGGGCAATCAAGCTCAGACCCAAAGCCTTCGCCGTACTCGACTACGTCGTGGAGCGTCCGGGCCAGCTCATCACAAAGGAAGAGCTTCTCAACGCGGTTTGGCCGGACACCTTCGTCGGCGAGGCCGTCCTCAAAGTCACCGTTCGTCAGATACGCGAGGCGCTTGGCGACGACCCGAAATCCCCACGCTTCATTGAGACCGCGCACCGTCGCGGCTATCGCTTCATAGGGCAGATAGCAGAGAACAGGCATCTGCCTGCCAGAGATCAGGAGACTCTGCGCACAGACGCCCCCTTCGGCTCATCATGCGACGGCGCGGACTCCTACATGACGGTAGTAGGGCGCGACGAAACGCTAGCGCGGATGCGAGGCTGTCTGGAGAAGATGCTGAGCGGAGAGCGCCAGATACTATTTGTGTCGGGAGAAGCAGGCATCGGAAAGACCTCTCTGGTAGACATCTTCGCGCGAAGCCTTGCCTCTAACGAGAGCATACGTATTGGCAGAGGGCAATGCCTTGAGCAGTACGGGACGAGCGAGGCTTACCTGCCGGTCCTGGAGGCCATCAGGCGTTTGTGTCTGGAGCAGGGGCAGGTGGTGGACGTGATGCGCTCTCACGCGCCCATGTGGCTGCTGCAAATGCCTTCTCTGCTGAGCGCTTCGGAGCGCGAGCTGTTGAGCCGGGAAGTGCTTGGGGCGACACGCGAGCGAATGCTGCGCGAGATGGTAGATGCTTTAGAGACGCTGACGGCGGACCAGCCGCTCGTTCTCATCCTTGAAGACCTTCACTGGTCGGATTACTCTACCCTGGACCTGATCTCATACCTGGCCAGACAACGTCAGGCCGCGCAGCTCATGTTAATCGGCACCTACAGAACCGTGGAGCTGATAGTGAGCGGGCATCCGCTCAAGGCGGTTAAGCAGGAGTTGCTGGCCAAGCATCAATGCGAGGAGTTGCCGCTTGAGTACCTCAGCGAGGAGACAATCGCCAATTATCTGTCCGTCAGATTTCCCGGCAACCGGTTTCCGTCAGAGCTTGCGGGGTTAATACATGAGCGAACCGAAGGGAATCCCCTCTTCATGGTTAACGTGGTTGACTATCTGGTGACGCAGGGATTGATAGTCGGGACGGAAGAGAGCTGGGAGTTAGCCGAAGATATAGAGCGGGTCGAGCTGGGAGTGCCCGACAGCATCAAGCAGATGATTGAGAAGCAGGTGGAGCATCTGGATGCGGGAGAGCAGCGAACCCTTGAGGCAGCAAGCGTGGCGGGAGCCGAGTTTTTAACGCCCACGGTGGCGGCTGGGTTGGGAGAAGACCAGGCGGTTGTGGAAGCGCGCTGCGATGAGCTGGCTCGCCTGCGACAGTTCATTCAGGATTGCGGCATACAGGTGATGCCCAACGGCGAGGCCGTCAGCCTTTACGGCTTCACGCACGCCTTGTATAGAACGGTGCTGTATGAAAGGTTGTCGGCGACGAGGCGCGCGCACCTGCACAGGCGCATAGGCGAGCAGGCGGAGGCGCTCTACGGCGAGCGCGCCGTGGAGATTGCGGCGGAGCTTGCCATGCACTTTGAGCGGGGCGCGGACCACAGGCAGGCCGCAAAGTATCTTCAGCAGGCCGCGAACAAGGCCATACGCAGATTCGCGTATCAAGAGGCCGTCTCACTCTCGCGTCGCGGGCTGGAGCTGCTCGGAAAGTTGCCGGACGCTCCGGAGCGCTCGCGGCAAGAGCTCTGCCTGCACCTGACTCTTGGCGTGCCGCTGGTTGCAACGGAGGGCTACGCCGCCCCGGACGTGGGCAGGGTGTACCTGAAAGCCAGAGAGTTGTGTCAGCAGTTGGGCGATACCCCGGACGTGTCTGAAGCTCTCTGGGGGCTCTGGACATTTTACACCCTGAGGGCAGAGTTAGAGACGGCGCGCGAGATGGCGGAGGAGCTTCTGCGTCTAGGTGAGCGACTTCCCTACCCGGGGCTGGCGATGCGCGGCCACTGGGCCATAGAGATTACCTACGCACATCTGGGAGAGTTTGCGCTGGCCCTTGAGCATTACGAGAAAGCCCTGTCGCTCTACGACCCCAAGCGACATCTGGACGACGGATTCCTCTATGCGCTCAACCCGGGGGTCGCCATGCCGTGCTTTGCCGCCTGGGCCTTATGGTTTCTGGGCAAGCCGGAGCAGGCCGTGGACCGTATTGAGGAAGGTCTTCGACTTGCGCGCGAGTTATCGGAGCCTCTAAGCCTCGCGCACGCGCTCCTCTTTGCGGCGATTCTTTATCAGCTTCGAGGGGAAGAGCGTCTCTCGCAGGAGTACGCCGACGCTACACACGCCGTTTCCACAGAGCATGGGCTGGCGCTCTATCAGGCTATGGCGACAGTCATGCAAGGCTGGGCGCTCATGAAGCACGGGCGATACGAAGAGGCGATTGAGCAGATGCGTCAGGGGCTCTCTGCTCTGCAGGCGACGGGCACGGAGCTGGTCCGACCGCACTTTCTGGGCCTGCTGGCAGAGGCGCTTGGCCATGCGCGCCAGCCTGAGGAGGGGCTACGCGCATTGGATGAGGGGCTTGAGGTGGCCGAGCGCGGAGGCGAGAGATATTACGAGGCCGAGCTATACAGGCTCAAAGGTGAGCTGTTGCTCATGCAGGCGGGCGCGCGAGGAGCTTCGCGCGCGGCCCCCATTGGAAAAAGAGCTGGCGAGAGGTCTCTGGTCAATCAGGCGAAGGGCTGTTTCAATCAGTCCATACGGATTGCCCGACGCCAGAAGTCTAAGTCCTGTGAGCTGCGCGCGGCGATGAGCCTTGCGCGCCTCCAAAGGAAACGGAGCGAGCAGGAAGAAGCGCTGGACCTGCTCACAAAAAGCTACGAGAGTTTCACGGAGGGCTTCGATACCGTGGACCTGCGCGAAGCCTTAGCGCTGCTCAACCAGTCTTCATAATCAAACCAATTGCCCGGCTATGCTGTAACGTTGCCGGTCTTGCTTCGCGCATCATTGACGATTACAAAGTCTGCGGCCCTGCGACTGTAGCCATAACGCCACCCGTTTATTAGTCGGACTCAAAGCCTTTTCATTACAGCTTCAGGTGGCGAAATGATACTATGCGGATAGCACCTGTTCGGACAATCGAATCTTTGGAGCTATCAGGCATTCTTAATCTTCCTGACTAAGATGGCAGCGCCTCTCACACTCTTTGAGCACGAATTCAAAAGGTTCGAATGGACTGATTTGGACTGCGCCAGACTTGAGCGGCTGCGTGCGGCTCTCGGCGTGGAAGTCCTGCGCGCGACCGTGCGCAACGGCAGGAAAGTAATTCAAGCGACGCAGCAGGTCGGCGTCGTCCGTCTGGGAAGCCGCACGATTCAGATACTACCGAAGATTTATCAATCGGGAGGGAAAACTGAAGAGGCTGTGCGCGGGCGCGAAGCGACACACAATCTGCTTTATCTACTCGCCTACGCCGGTCAACTACCCGTACGCGAGCATACTCTTGCCCCGCTGCTCAAACGAGGCGACGACTGGTTTGAAATCCTGACGCGCCTCTTCGCCTCGCATCTTCTGGAAGAGTGGCAGCGCGGGGCTTATCGTAACTATCAGATTGTTGAAGACGAGCTTTCCGTACTCAAAGGCAAGTGGCGCATTACAGCTCAACTGCGCCGCCCCCTGCGTAAACATATTTTCTCAGTGGCATACGACGAGTTTACCGCCGACAACCCGCTCAATCGCATCTTTCGTTTCGTCGTGGAGCGTCTCTGGCACCTGACGCGCGACAGCGGCAATCGACGCATGTTGGGCGAGCTGAGGCTATGGATGGAAGAGGTCAGGCTGTTGTCTCACGTGACAAGGGCGGAGGCCGATCCTTCTATGCTCTCGCGGCTCAACCAGCGTTACGCCCCGCTGCTTAATCTAGCGCGACTCTTTCTGGAAGGCGGCTCGCTGCAATTAGCTGCGGATACATTTACGACTTTCTCGTTCGTCTTCGACATGAATCAACTGTTCGAGGCTTTCATAGTCAATTTTATACGCCGCCATCAAGCGGAGATTTTTCAGGACGCGCCCGCACTACAGGGCTGCGACCTGTTGCCACAGTCCCACGGCGCACCCTTTCATCTGGCTCACAAAGAAGACCGTCGTCCGGTTTTTCTATTAAAACCCGACTTGGCCTTTCGTGACGCAGCCAGGCAATTTCCTTTGCTCGTGGACACGAAATACAAACGGCTGGATAGCGCCGATATAAAGCTAGGCATTTCTCAGGCGGACTTCTACCAGATGTACGCCTATGCCCGCCGTTATGACTGCTCGCGCGTGCTGCTTCTCTACCCCCAAACGGCGGAAATGGCACGCTCGCTGCGCCTGCGTTTTCCGCTTCAAGGAACCGCTAAGATGATTGAGGCCGCAACCGTCAACTTGCAGGTTACGCTCTCCAGCCATCAGGGACGGCAGAGTTTGATTAGCGAATTGAAATCCATCCTCGGAGGATGCGCATGATGCCAGAGAATAAAAATCGTGAAGATGACGCAGCCTCAGGCTGGCACGACAAATTAAAAGAGTGGCTGCAAAGCAATCCGAAACGTATGAGCGCTGACTTAGAGCAGTTGCGCGAAGAGTTCGTGCGGCGCTTTCCTAAAGAGAGGCTGAATGAGTTGACGTTGGAGCAGTATGCGCTCGGGACGGATAACTACCGGGATAGCTTCTGCTACTGGGTGGAGTTCGGAACAAAGAAGCTGGGGCATATAGGCGGAACGGCTGCGAAGTTCGGCATCTGGAAAAGCAAGCAGGGATGGCGCTGGAACAGAATGTACGAGGGCCCGGAAGATGCCCTGTCTCGCATCAAGAGGGGTTTGACGGCGCTGGTGCAGGCCGCCGAGCAGGGGCGATTCGATGAGCTTGATAAGATTGGCCGCGAGCAACTCGGACAACTGCGCTACGGCCTGCGCGCCAAGCCACTTTATCTATACTTTCCAGACAAGTTCATACCCATTTTTAGTCTCGATCATTTAACACATTTCCTAAAACTGTTCGGTGCTGAGCCGCAGGGCGAAGTGCTGGCTCGTAATCGTCAACTCCTGCAATTGCTGAAAAGCTTGCAGGAGTTTGAAGGATTCGATACGGCGATGATGATGAAATTCCTCTACGACAGCTTTCCGCCGCCGAAAGAGATGAAGGAGTCGGAGGCAGAGATTGATGAAGAGGCTGCTGTGAGTATTCCGGAAGAGCTTCGGCAGCTAATGAGTGTCACAGAGCGTACGCGCAACATTCTGCTTTATGGCCCTCCGGGCACGGGCAAGACTTACATCGTCAATCACTTCACCAACTACTTCCTGCTCTATCACAATGTTTCTCCGGAGAGAGCCGCCGAGTACTGGCGCGCGGTGACGGAAAGGGATGCCGAGACGTGCCGGTCTTTGCAGTCGCTTGTGCGCGCGGAAATGGACGGAGCAACCAGTCAGCCTGCCTTCTGGTGGATTAACGCCAACGAGCAGGAATGGACGTGGACGAAGCTGTTCGACAAAGGCATATGGTATTTCGGCAAGCGCCATCCGGCTCGCAACTTCGAAGCGGCTAAACCGGGCGACATTATTTTCGGCTATCTTGCGCGTCCGCATAAGCAGATGGTCGCGCTCGCACAGGTTGAAGAAGGGTTAGACATTCGCACGGTCGAGGGTCAGGATAAGGAGTGCATAGTCATTAAGCCTATAGAGATGCTGCCGCACCCGCTGGCGTGGAAGAAGATTGCAGAGCATCCTGTGTTAAGAACCTCAGAGCCTATTCGCATGAACGCCAGGGGAACCATGTTTCGGTTGAGCATAGAAGAGGCTCAGGAGCTGGCCTCAATGTTGAGGGCCGAAGGCAATGACATTAATCTACCCACGCGCGCACGCGGTCGCTTCACGGACTTTGTGACCTTCCACCAATCGTTCGCTTACGAGGAGTTTATAGAAGGGCTGAAGCCGGTTCTGAGCGGTGAAGCGGCGGACACGATTGAAACAGGCGACGGCGAGAATAGCTCGCCCGCAAGTGCGAATCAGAACGAGATTAAATACAGGGTTCAACCCGGAGTGTTCAAGGACATCTGCGAGCGCGCAAGGCGCTCATGGGAGGCGCATCATAATAAAGCCTCTCGGTATCTGCTCGTCATTGACGAGATAAATCGCGCCAACATAGCAAAGGTGCTGGGCGAGTTAATCACCTTGATCGAGGATGATAAGCGGCTCGGGAAAGCAAATGCGATGACGGTTAGATTGCCTTATTCTGGCGAGGAGTTTGGCGTCCCGCCGAATCTCTACATCCTGGGCACGATGAATACTGCAGACCGCTCCATAGCGCTGCTTGATATTGCGCTTCGCCGCCGTTTCACTTTCATAGAGATGATGCCACAGCCAGCGCTACTTAAAGCTGTGGCGGGAGTCGATCTGAATCGGCTGCTGACCAAATTGAACAGTCGCATTACGGCTTTACTCGACAGGGATCATCAGATAGGCCACAGCTACTTTCTGGGGATTGATGAAGCGGACGTGGAAGGGCTGCGCTTTATCTGGTATCACCGCGTTATACCTCTGTTGCAGGAGTATTTTTATAATGACGGCGAGCGGCTCAAAGCGGTTCTGGGCAATCTGTTTCTCAAGCGCGTGGAGATAGACGCCATGACGCAGGAGGCATTGGGCGATGTGTACGATTCGGAGCTGGCCGAATATGAAATTCTGTCGTTGAGCGGAGAGCCGTTTCTAGACGCTCTGCGCTCACTGGCTGAATGATGACATCCCGGCTTCTTAGCTTCGGCGCGATGATGTCCGAGAAGCTTGTGCGGTCGGAAAGACGCAGGCTACGGCGCGCCTACTGTCCTGGAAGGCAAGGCGCTTGGACGATTACCGCTACAAGAGAATATAGCTTGGAGAGTAAGATTCTTCCGCTCCTCCCATGTCAAATCATTGAGTAGCGGGTCAATTTGAAAAACCCTCACCGCCGAGGCGCAGAGGGAGCGCAGAGGGGGCGCTGAGAAAAGATTAAATCATCTCTGCGCTATCTAGGCGTCTCTTCGGCGTCTGCGGCGGTGAATCTCAATCGGCGCTACTCTCAACTTCATATTGACCCACTACAAATCATTGACAACGCCGGAACATCGAGCTTAACCTGCTTATGTTATCTCATCCTCAAGCGCTTGATTCTCTGTTTGAATTACACCATCTCTGAAACTCAGGAGTAACTCAATGCCAGCACCAGCCCCTCCTTCTGGCCTGACGCCGAACACTCGAGACCGGATTCCCGTGAATGGCCCGCAGGCTCAAGTCACACTCACATGGCAACCCGTGGCAGGAGCAACTTTTTACGCTGTCCGCGTCAATGACAATACGGCTCCATTGCTACGCTACCCGCACAATAACTGCCCCGGCGATCCTCATTTTTTATGTGTCAATTCTCTGAGCGCCACTTCCATTTCGTTTCAAGCCAGAGCAGGACACGACTACACATGGTGGGTGCATGCCGTCAATGAAGCGGGATGGAGCGCACCGGCAGTCGCTGGCTTCCGACTGGGAGAGCCGCCTGCCGACCCGAACTATAAGCCGGGCCCCCTGCGCTTTTATATGGCCACGCCTCCCTATCGCGAAATCCTCCGCCCAACTCCCTCGACCTGGAAGGCGAGTCTCTATATTAATCGAGATGCTCTCAACGAGCGCATGAATTTTACCGTTAAGGCCGAGCTTCATAATGCTGTTGATGCGGTCGTAGCCACGGCAGAGACATTGCTGCCGGGAGGCACCCCGACCGGAGTACGTGACGGGGCTCTGACAATGAGCACGCCCGCCCTCACCAGTGGCTCCTATCGTTGGCGGTTTAGCTTGCTCGGACCAGCCGGAGGGCTGCGTGACTCAAAGGAGATAGAGCTCCGCGTAGTCGATACGGAGCCGAAGGTGTACATCAAGGAAGGGCCGAAGCTTATCAGAATGGGTGTGCCGTTGATGCCCGTAGGGATGTACGACTATGACTCGGAGGGTGAGGATCATTTATCACATCTGGCCTCTTTCGGGTTCAACGCGATCATCAACTACACCTTCGGCCATTTTTCTTATGAAGGCGACGCGGCCTACGCCATCCAGTTGGCACGAAACTATATGGATACGGCGATGCGGTACGGCATCGGTGTCATCTACAACCTCGCGAGCTTCTACAAGGAGCATCGCGAGTTCCCACCAGTCGATAAAACAGGGCTTGAGCTGGCGACGGAGTATATCAACGCCATCCGAGACCATCCGGCGCTCTTAGCCTGGTACATTGCGGACGAGCCCATGCAGCCCGACAGGATTCCCCATATACTTTCATTGTACCAACTGGTTAGAGACCTTGATCCTCAACACCCCGCAGTCATAGTGCAGCATAACCCCAGCGAAGCCTTACTTGATGCACTGTACAACGCGACAGATATTATTGGCGTTGATCCGTATCCGATTCCCGGAAACGATTTGACGCTCGTAACGGATTGGACGACGATCGCGCAGCACAGCGCGCGTCACGTCAAGCCTGCGTGGACCGTGACTCAGGCATTCGCCGGGCAGGTTTACTATCCTGATGCTCCGCAAGACGCCCGTGAGCCGACACTGGCAGAGAAGCGGTGCATGGTCTACCTCGCGTTGGCGGCCCAGGCGCGCGGGCTGATGCTCTATTCATACGCCGATCAGTTCAAGGAATTAATTATCGATCCTATAACAGGTCAGCCGGTAGTCGTTTCACCGCCCGCCGACCCGACACTTCTTCCCCGAAGGCTTTCTGAGCTCTCTGCAATCGGAACAGAGATTCAATCGCTGGCACCAAAACTCGTCGCCGGACAGGAGCGTCCTCTCGGAACGCAGGGCGCGGGAGAAATACGCGCCCGTGCGGTTGAGTACGGACGCTTCCTGTGGGTGCTGCTGGCTAATCCCTCAGAGTCAAAGCTTACTGTTAATCTTGGTCTGCCCACGGGAAAGTGGGGTCTGGTCGAAGCGCCTTACGGCACAGTCAGTGGCACGTTGCTCTCAACCAGTAAGCTCCAGGTGACAGTTCCTGCGCTCAATGGAGGCTACCTGCGCGTGTCGCGTGTGCGCGCTGGCGAAAGTCTCAACGAGTAGCCCGCCTTGCGAGGCGAGAAGCTTCGATTTGAGCCACATTCATATGGATGAATCTTTTCGTGCTCTTTTCTTCTTCGCGTTGCAGCGTGTGATGTGGTGGTTAAGCTCCTTCTCTTTTCCTCGTGTCGAGCTGACGTTTTACTTACGGCTGGCCGCCTCCGCGCTGCTGGTCGGGTCGGCTCCCGCCCACGACTCATCCGCGGTTGGCCCGTACACCGAAGGGACGCGCTTATTAAGCAGGCGAAGATAGACCGTGAGTTGTGTTCGATGATGCGCTGTATGAAGAAGCCGCCTCCAGAAAATCCAGATGCGCTCTCGCTCGACATCGAAAAACGGCACCTGCTTCAACCACCACGTCTCCGCTTGCGTTGCCAGGAAGCCTAAGCGTGGTAAGACAAGCTTGGCTAAGCGCTCAGCGTAACCTTCCGGCGTATGACTCTCCGGCTGAATCTCGGCGGCGGGAGGCTCCGGCAGCCCAAGGAACTCGCCGAAAAACCGCCTCTCCGAAAGAAGCTGGTGGTTGAAGATTTCCTGCACCGTGCTGGAGCGTGGGTGAGGACGAAAAGCCATCTCCTCGGACGAGAACTCACGCCAGATTGAAACGACCTTGTTCGTTTCGCTCACGTAAGTATCCAGCAGGTGTTGGAAAACGGGGGATGAGGCGCGCGGTATAGCTGAGTCGGGAATCGCAGTGTAAGCGTGCGTCATAGGCATTCCGCGCAATCCTCCAGGTCTAATCTACACCGCTAACGCCTGCTCATCTAACCTGTCGCAGTCAGCCAAATTTCCAACTCTGCTTCCTTCGCCTATCAGTCAGATGATTTAGAAAGTAAAGATCGTGGCGAACTCAGACCGTATATTATGAGACTCCCGGCTGGGGATACCGCGCAAGAGCGGCAACCCGCCGAAATCGAACAAGGAGTTGTTGGCCGCTCGCGTCCTGTAAAGTCCCTCTTCGAGAGCAAAGGTGACAAAGGTGTTCAGCTTGTACTGAATGTTTCCCGAAAATAGATCGCTGCGGCCACGCACCGGAGAGAAACGGCGCGCGTCCCGCGCAGTGGCCTGGTCGAAGCCGTAATACAAGTAAGCGGTCCACCCTGAGCTGCGCCCTTTCGGGTCTGCGTCGAAGAGGCGCGAGAGCGGAAGTCCTACCTGAATGAATCCGCCCTGTCCTCGCACGGGGCGTTGCGGCGCAATCGTCGGCACGCCGCCCGCCAGACCGAAAATGACAGTTGATGCGCCGTCAATTGAAGAAGCGGCGGCGGTGTTAGTCAATCCGAAGGTATCGTTGAAGGTGGAGAGCAGTTGACCGGCGAAGAAAAAGCGCAGGTCTGAGCCGCTGTAATACTTGCCGACGACAGTGACGGCGCGCGTCGGTAACTGAAACTCTGCGCTGTAGCCGTTGCTGCTACTACTGACCTCCGCGCCGCTCGGGAAAGCGGCCTTGAACGCAGCGGGCACGCCTCCAGCCGTGACGATTGCTGTTCGTCGTGCGTTCTCGAAGCTGAAGATAAGCTGCGCGGGCACGACGCCCGGCGCTTTGTCTAACTGCCACTGGACGACAAAGCGGCCTTCAATTTCGGGGCGGCGCGAATCCGTGCCCTGGCGCTCGCCGAATCCTAATTGATCGGCCACGTTAGCGGGCAGGTCGCCGAAAGCCGGAAGCACTATGGCGAATTCCGGTTGGAACTGCCATGAGTGAGGGCCGCCCGCGTTGTAGTTGAAGCCGAAGCGTGCCTGCGGCGCGCGCTCGTAGGCCGCGCCAAAACCAAGGCCGCCGAAGTTTGTGTTCTCTATCATGTTCGGCAGCGTAGAGGAGACGAACGGCGTCCAATCCTGACCGAAGAGCGCGAAGCCTGTGCCACGCTCTGTGAGCCTACGGTCAATGCGCACCCAGGCGAGGCGAATCGAAGGCTGGCTGGAACGAATCGAAGAGATGTTGCGGTTGTTGGCGCGTGTGAAGTTGCCCTCGAAATCGAGCTCAAGTCTGCCCGTGATGACTGTCCTCGGAGCCGGGTCGAGCCACTCGAAATTCGCGCCGAAGCGAAAGGCGCGCGCCTTTAGATGAAATTCCGGCGAAAGATTCGGCCCCGTATCCGCCGCGAGCAGCGGCAACGGAAAGTCATTGCCCTGCGGTGAAGACGTATCATAGATGACGCTCGTCTTGAAGAAGCCGTAGAGCTTGATTCGCGCTCCCGTGCCGAGCTTGATGTCAGGAATCAACCCCTCGCGCTTCGGCGGGTCAATTGACAGGAGGCGAACGGGCGCTATAGCCGCGATTACGCCTGGCGTTGCCGCAGGCTTGGGGGCAGTTTTATCCTGCTCCGGTTTCTCTTCACCTGTCACCGGCTGAGTAGCGGCTACTGCACCGGCAGATGTTGGAGGCGTTCGTATAGCCTCAAACTCGGCAGCCGAAATCAACCCTTTATCGCGCAGCAAGGCTGCCAGCCGGTCACGCTGCTCGGCTGGCGTGCCGCTACTGCTGACGGCGCGCCCCTCACTTTCGGTCAACACCCCTTTCGTCACCAGCACACGCACCAAAGGGTCAGAGATGACCGGGTCGCCATTATTAACCGGAGCGCGGACGGCGTCTGTAGCGACAGGTATTTCGCCTTCTCTCTGCTTATTATCCGAGCGGGAGAGCGCGCTGGCGCTTGATGGCTCAGCGCCATTTGAGTCTTTAGCGCTCGTGGCGGTTTGTGCGCGTGCGAGCGGCATCACCGCCAGCAACAGAGTAAGGATGAGCGAGAGACGAAAAGGTAGACTCATACTGTGATGCCTCCTGTCATCAAGAAAGAGTAGATGAGCCTGCTCTATCCATCTTGATGTGGAAAGCGGCTCAGGGCGCGGGCGGAAGCGGTGTCTCATCTACCGCCTCTCGTTCAATAGCGGCGCGCTCGCCTTCCCGCGCAAGCGTGTTATGTGTGCGCTCGATTCGGCGACGCGCCTGCTCGTAGTCTTCGCGCGGGTCGCGTCCCGTCACCTCTTTGTACCAGGCCGGATGATGTGTCCAGGCCCATTCACGGCTGACCGTGCCGTCGGTCATAGCCTGGAACGTGCCCGGCTGCTGCGCCGTGCCCTCGTAAACGTGTATGATGAAGCCGCCTAACATAACCAGTGCTGCGATGTCGTGAATCACGTAGCTGATAGCGACCAGGATTCGCGGCACGGCGTTATCGAGCCACATCAACACCCCTGTAATCAGAAAAAGCACGGCGCTTATGACAATGGCCCAGAAGTAGAGTTTCTGCCCTCCGTTAAAGAAGCCTACGTCCTTCGCCTCAATCTTCTCTTCGTTCGTTATGTACTGCTTAATCCGGCGGAGCCAACGGCTGTCCGCCGCCGTCCACATCATCGGCGCAAACCAGTTCAGGAACTGGAAGAAGAAGAAGAACTCGAAGGCCAGACCGAACCAGGGATGCAGAAAGCGCGTCGTCGGCCCACCGCCGAAGAGCGGCGTGAGCCAGCGAAAAAGATACGGCGAGTAAATGGCAAAGCCCGTGAGCAACGATAGGATAAAGGAGATCGCCACCGCCCAATGAAGCACACGAGTATAAACGGGATGGCGCAGTAGCTCGCCACGACGCACGACCGTTTGCCCGAGCTTGCCGACCTCGCGCCGCGCCTTTTCATCAAAACGCTCGACGGCGCTGCTCATGGCTTCTCCTTTCTAGCCGCTTCGACCTCGTCGGGCCGCTCTGCCAGCGGCGGGACCGGCTCAGGCTGCGGCAATTTAGGGCCGATGGCGACGCGATGGAAGAAGACCCCCAAGATACCCAAGGCTGCCACCAGCAATCCGGCGGGTTTGGCGAGCCATTTCCAAACAGTATAGCTGGCGGGTATCTGCGGATTCGACGGCAGGCCACCATAGAGCTCCGGCTGCGTGATGTCGTGCAGCACGTAGATGACATGCGTGCCGCCGACGGACTGCGGATTATAAACGCCAGCGTTCTTGAAGCCGGAAATCTGCACCAACTGCTGTGTGCGCGAGTTGGCTAAGGCCAGCATTTCGTCCTTCGTGCCGAAGTGCAAACAGCCCGTCGGACAAGCCTTGATGCACGCAGGCTCAAGCCCCTGGCCTACGCGGTCGGAGCAGAGCGTGCATTTGAAAACTTTCTTCGTCTGCGGGTTGAACTTCGGAATATCGAACGGGCAGCCCGAGATACAGTAGCCGCAGCCGATGCAGTTCTCCTGCTGGAAGTCAACGATGCCGTTCTGGTATTGGATGATCGCCCCGTCCGCAGGGCAGGCGCGCAGGCAACCCGGGTCTTCGCAGTGCATGCACTGGTCCTTGCGCATGAGCCACATGAAGTTGCCCTCGCGCTCGTACTCGTTGAACTTAATCAGGTTGTAATAGTTCCACTCGGTCGTAGGCATCGTCTGGTAAGTGTTATCGAAGGTCGTCTCGCGGAAAGGATGATCGTTCCACTCAACGCAAGCCACTTCGCAAGCCTTGCAGCCGATGCAGGTCGTGACATCAATATACTTGCAGACTTCGACCGCGCGCTGCGTGCCTTGACCGGGAACGGGGCCGGGGTGCGCCGAGATTTGTTGAATTTGTAGCGTTCTTTCATCACTCATACTCGCCCTCCCCTCATGCCCTCTCAATCTTGACGAGGAAGCCTTTGAACTCCGGCGTGTAAGCGTTTGGGTCAATCGCAGCGGGCGACAACTGGTTGGCAGGCGTCAGCGCCGTCTTGCCTTCGTCCTCCTTGATGCCGCGATAGCCCCAGTGAATCGGGATTCCGATCTGATAAGTCTTCTTGCCGTCAATCATCATGGGCTTGATGCGACGTGTGACCATAGCTTTGGCTATATAGACGCCGCGCGCGCTCGTGACCTTAACTTTCTCGCCGCCGCGTATGCCCATTTCGTCCGCAAGCTGTGCAGGGACTTCGACGAACGGCTCCGGCACGAGCTGGACGGTCATAGGGTTGTTTTTCGTCCAGTAGTGATAGTGCTCGGTCAAACGGTAGGTGGTGCAGACTACATTGAAGCCTTGATCAGGCGTTCCGAACTTGTCCATGTCGGAGTTGTACTTCTTGGCAACCGGATTGTTTGACTGGTCCGGATGGAGCGGATTCTTGATAGGACTCTCCACCGGCTCGTAGTACTCTGGGAAAGGCCCGTCGGCAAAGGCTGCGAGCGGCCCGAAGATGCGGCCCACGCCTTCCGGGTTCATGATGAACGGTCCCATGTGGTCTTGCGGATTCGAGTCCGCCTTGAAGTCCGGCACATCGTTACCAACCCACTTTTGCTGCGCCTCGTCCCACCAGACCTGACGGCGCGCTGTGTCGTAAGGCTTGCCCGACGGGTCGCATGACGCGCGGTTGTACATCACGCGCCGGTTCGCGGGCCATGACCAGCCCCAGTTCGGATAGATGCCGAGTCCTGAAGGGTCCTCAGTGCCGCGCCGCTGCATCTGCGCCCCGGCCTCGGTCCAGGAGCCCGAATAGAGCCAGTTGCCGCATGCGGTCGTGCCGTCGTCTCTGAGCCACGCGAAGCCCGGCAACTGCTGTCCGGCTTTAATGGTGACGCCGGGCTGTTTCTCGTCCGTCAAATCAGCCAGCGCCCGGCCATTTATCTCTTTGGCGACTTCCGCGAGCGACGGATTCTCCGGTGTTGTGTAAGCCCAGGTGAGATTCAAAATCGGATCGGGGAACTTGCCGCCTTCCTTACGGTATAGCTCGCGCACTTTAAGAAAGATGCGCGCAAGAATCTCCTGATCCACTTTGGCCTGCCCCGGCGGAGGCACGGCCACATTCTTCCACTGAAGCCATCTGGCGGAGTTGACGAAAGTCCCATCCTTCTCGGCAAAGCCTGCGCCCGGCAGGCGATAGACGGTCGTGCCAATCTTCGCCATCTCGTCGCGCGTTATGCCCGGAGCTTTCCAGAACTCGCTCGTTTCCTCCGGGTAAATCTCGCAGACGACGAGCCAGTCTGCCTTCTTCAGCGCTTCGATATTCTTACGCGAGTTCGGGCCAATCGCCACGCCATTCATTCCAAAAGCAAAGAGCCCTTTAACTTGCCCCTGGTACATGTAGTCCCACATCTCCGTCCAGGAGTATTTGCGGTCAATCTTCGGTAGATATTGATACGCGAAGTCGTTCTCCTTCTTCGCAGCGTCGCCGTAGAACGCTTTGAGAAAGGAGACCATGAACTTCGGCGTGTTAGACCAGTAGTTATAGGAGTCCCACGCGTCGGGCTTCGACGGCGTTGGCGTAGTGCGTTTGAGAAACGTGGCGAGGTCTGTATCAGTCGGAGCGGGAATTTTCAAATAACCGGGAAAGATGTCGAAGACGCCGCCCATATCAGTCGCGCCCTGTATGTTGGAGTGGCCGCGCAGGGCGTTGACGCCGCCGCCGGCGCGCCCCACGTTGCCTAGCAGGAGTTGCAGAATCGCCGCCGTGCGAATTATCTGCGTTCCAGAAGTGTGCTGCGTCCAGCCGACCGCGTAGATGATCGTCCCGGCCTTCTTCATATCGCCGTCCCTGCGTATGGAAGTGAAGAGGTCTGCGGCTTTTAAGAACTGGTCACGCGGTATTCCTGTGATGCGCTCGACCATCTCGGGCGTGTAGCGCGAGTACTGTTTCTTGAGAAGTTGAAAGACGGAGCGCTCATGTTCGAGCGAGAGGTCGTAAGCGACGTTAGCGGGAAGCGACGGCGGTGGTTTCGTACCGCCCTGAGCCGCAGCGCCGACCGGGCCTTGCGCCTGGTATCCGCCGCCCGTAGGGCTGGACATGACGCCGTTACCGCCTCCTGACTCTTTTCCCGTCTGGGGCGGCGTGGAGGGTTTTGACCTCACGGGCTCTGACTTCTTCTCGAAATTTTTCGCAGGCTCCTGTCCTTGCTTCTGCTGCTCGCCGGTTGAGCTCGACGAGGCACCGGCGTTTGTGGAAGAGGATGCTCCGGCGGCGGCCTTACCCGTTGGCGTGGCAGCACTGCTCTCGGTCTTGGGGCCGACGTTGCCGCCTTCCTCATAATTCCAGGTTGATTTGTCGTAGCTATTCTGTCCGTCGAAGCCGGAAAACAGACCGTCCTCAGGGAGCTTGAAGCCATCTTTGACGATGAAGGCCGCGTTCGTGTAGTTAATCAGGTAGTCGCGGGCCAGGCGATTGTTCTGAATGGCGTAGTTGATGAGGCCGCCTAAAAAGGCTATGTCAGTGCCCGCGCGAATCTGCAGGAAGAGGTCTGCCGTCGCAGCCGTGCGCGTAAAGCGCGGGTCAACGACGATCAGCTTAGCGTTGCGTTTGAGTTTGGCCTCAATCGGCCACTTGAAGCCGCACGGGTGGTTTTCGGCAGGATTGCCGCCCATGATCAACATCATGTCTGTGTTCTTGATGTCGATCCAGCCGTTGGTCATTGCGCCGCGTCCGAAGGTGGGCCCCAAACTGGAGACCGTCGGGCCGTGTCAAACACGGGCCTGCGTCTCGAAGTAGCAGACCCCCAGGCTGCGCATCGCTTTGACGGCTAAGAAATTGAGCTCGTTCGTATCCGTGCAGCCGCCCGTCCAGCCTATACCTTCACAGCGGTTGACCGTATATCCTTTATCATCCTTCTCAACGAGCGTAGCATCGCGCGTGTCTTTCACTTTACGCGCAATCTCGTCAAATGCCTGCTCCCATGAGATGTCGTCCCAGTGGTCTGAGCCGGGACGCCTCACCTGCGGCTTGAGCAGGCGTCGCTCGTTGAGGATGTCCTGCTCGAGCGAAGCGCCCTTCGGACAGAGCGTGCCGCGATTGATAGGATGATCCGGGTCGCCCTCTACGTGAACGACCTGCGCCGTAGCGTTCTTCGCACGGTCGCCGAGCGTGTGAATGATGACGCCGCAACTTACGGAACAGTACGGGCAGGTCGAGCGCGTCTCGGTCGTGCGCGAGATTTTTAGCGCCTGCGTCTGCGCATAGACCGGGGCTAACTGAAAGCCGAAGGCGGTGACGCCCACGCCTCCGACGAGCGTCGTCTTAAGGAAGTCTCTCCGTGTAACACCCATTGCGAAAACCTCCGAGGAGAGTTAGAGGGATTGCCAGCCGTCATTAGCTCATCACGGGGGATGTGAAACGGGATTTCGTAGCAGGCAACAGAACTTGACGACCGTCAGCCAACTCAGAAAGAGACCGTCATCATGCATTCATTAAGGACGGGCTAAATTAGAGCCGAGACTTTGTACAATGTGTACTGTTGCGAGCCAAAGATTATGCCCAACACAAGCGAAAAGTCAATGGTCATTTTTAGGAAGTCGCCTAAACTGGTGTGGCCTCAAGCACGGTCGCATTCAGGAGTCACATATAGGCTCACGCGTATAGAGCCTCACAATCCGACTAAGTTGAGCTCGATTTTCATGTAGCCGTGCTCTTGTGCCCATAAGTCCAGCGGCGCGGCGGCCACCTCGTCCACCAGCGGGACGGCGAGGCCAAGCTGCGTCAGGTCAATTCCTTTGATATAGCGGTTGCAAGTATCACAGGCTTCCACACGTATATGGTTAAACTCCGGCGAGTGAAAATAGCCTAGCTTCGTGGGCCGCTCCTCACAACAGTAAGCGCACACGACGCGCCTGAAGGGCCAAATCGTGAGACATGTCGCACAGATTAAATCTCTATTACCGCTTTCCGCAGAGGCTTCTTTGGCCTGAAGGAAGCTGACTTGCGGGTGGCCTCCGCAGAACGGACAGCGGCTCTCGTGTCTCTCAAAGATTCTGTCAAGGGGTCGCCCGCCCGACTCCGCCAGCCAGCGCGCGTAAGGCTGCAGGAATGCTTTGGCGAAGAACTGCACATCAGACGGCGCGCGCCACTGTGCGAGCAGCATCTCGTCTATTTCATCGACGCCGGCCCGTAAAAGCGAGCGCGCCTCTTCTATAAGAGCGGTAGGTCCATGCGCCTCTACGAGACGTAAAAACGCGGGCACCAGCGCGCCCACCGCCGCCAGGTCATCCTCAAGAACGCCCGTGGGCAGCCAGCCTTTGCGGCTTCGTAAAGACTCATAAATCTTTTTCTGCGCGCCGAGCAGCTTTGCATAAAAGGAGAGCAACTCTCTGGTCGCCTCGCTTTTCGCGGCCAGGTGCTCCGCCCTCTCAATCCACGCGCTCCAACTTTCTTTCATTGCTTTTACGGCAGTGATGGAAGATGCTCTACTGCTTTCACACGCCTGCGCTAATAGTATCATCAAGCGGCGAATGTCGAATGAATCGCACGAATACGCTTGACGAGCTGAGGTAACGTATCGCGCGTGTAAACAGGAAGAGCGCTGATGAGTTTCTTGTCTGCAGAGCCCTCGCACCACGCCGCGAAGCGCTCACGCGCAGTCAACCTCTCGTCTACAGTTTCAAAAAGGTAGAGCGCGGAGCTTTTCGGGAGCGCGCGGTGAGCCGAGGCTTTAATCTTACAGCCTTCGGCACGCGCGACCATGATGGCGAAATCCGCGTCAATGAACTTGAGAAAGCTGTTGCCTTCAATCAAGACCCCGGCTGCCTGCACACGTTCGAGCGCCAGCTTGATTCCCTGCTCGACTTGATTGTCAGTCACAATCACCCAGTGAACATTCGACGCCCCTGCATCCCAATATCGTCCGGTGTCCTTCCCCTGTGCAAAGGTCTGCGCGCGCCCTGAGCGAATCACAGGCTCGTCGCCGAGTAGATGACTCACGCAGCAAGCATGAGGGTCTTTGCCGCACGAGCGATAGTGCCCGCGCGTCATCTTAATCGCTTCCCATCCGGGAAAGGCACGCAAGAGTTCACACAGCAGCGTTGTCTTGCCAACCTCTGAGGAAAAGCCGCTCACGGCGACCGTGATAGGACTCATATTCTTAGCTCGTTTGCGACGACAGCAGACTTCAACCTAACGCGCCATCAAGCTAAAGCGCCGACCTTTTACGGTCTACCCTGGAAGCTCACGATTCAAGCAGCGCGCGCCTTCCCTCTCATTTCCGCCTCTGTGTCGGATTGCGGATTGACGGCCACGCCATGCCTGAAGACCAGCTCGCCGCCGAGCCAGCCGGAGATTGTAATCAAGATGACACCCAGCACGGAGAGCGCCACAGGAATAGTGTAGCTTCCACTAACTATCCTTGCGCCGCTCGTCGTGCGCAGGTAAAAACTGGCGGCGAATATCAGCAGCGCGATGACGTTAAGGCGCGCATGCCAGTTGGCCACCTTGACCACTCCCGGCTCTTTCAGCGAAAGCCAGTCAATCAGGCCGGGCACGGCTGCGACCGCCCCGCCGATGATACCGCCCAAGAGCGCGTAGAACGCAACGTAGTCTCGCCAGACGGGGTTGTCGCGCCAAAGATAGATTACGTCAGCGACGAGCGAAAATATCCAGAGGGCTATCGGAAACGGGATGAGCATAGGATGTACGGGATGCCCCCCTATGCTTGCAGGACTTGCCATAACTTTCCTCCTCGGTTTATTGCCGCACCTCCCTGAGAGCGTAGCTTCAGGCTTCTGCTATTTGAATTTCTGCGGATATTGATTGACGATGCCTGCTTTGCGTCCGTGACGAGTTGTGCTACGTTCTACTCCGATTACACACATCAGAGCGTTATGTGCGCCTACTCTCGTTCGGGAAACCTAACGGGGGTTTTTGTTTAGCGGGAACTTATTTTTAGGATACGTCCTAAAAATAGAAATGTAAAGGTAAAAATATGACCGTGCCGGATGGTTTCGAAGGGTTGCGTTTCCCCTGTGATTGCGTCTCGTCCAGAAGCGGCGGCTACAGCGACCCGTGGACGGGAATAACGAAGAACAGGCTCTTGCCGGACGGGACGAAGGAAGCGATTCTGAACCTCGTCGCACAGGAGCCGAGGACGATTTCTCAAATTGCCGAGACGCTTTCGCTCTCAGCGCCGAGCGTGTATGCGCACGTCAGCGATATGCTCAAGAGCGAGCTTTTGCGCGAGGCCGTAGAGTGGGAGAAGACCCACCCGGCGGAGCGTTACTATGAGCCGAACTTCCCTGTCATCAAGAAAGAAGAGGCCGAGGAGCTCTGCCGCCTCTGCCATGACATGGCCGCGAAAGTGGCGGACCTCTTCAGGAGGCAACAGCGTAAGTTGGAGAAAGCATTCCGTGAGACACCGCTCGGAGGTCAAGGCTGGGATTTTGCAGAGGTGGCGCAGTACGTATTCGCGAGCGTGCAACGCGGCGCGCGCGAGATTCTGGAACAGGACGGCACTCTGTCGCCTCCCAGGGCGCACCGCAACGGCGTCGAGTGGGTGTTCTGGGCAGAGCAGCCTGCGGCTGATTCAGACAAAGAATAAGCTATAACCTCAACTGATAACCGGCGGCTCTTTCAACACAGGTCGCTAAGCGACCCGTCGGTCAGAAAGCGCCGGACAGCCTCCGCAATCAAGGGCGCAATCGAGACCACTCGCAGTCGCGGCCAATCTTTACACGCTACGGGCACGGTGTCTGTAATGAGCACTTCGCGCACGCCCTCACAAGAGAGGCGCTCGCGAGCGCGCCATCCAATAACAGCCCGCGCGTACAGGCAAGCGCGCCTCCGCCTTCAGACAAGATACGTTATACTCCCGCTGTAAGATGGCTTCAGCACTGAAGAGCATGATGAAACAAGTTTGCGTCTGTCTGCTCATTTGTGCCTTGCCTCGCCTGCTGCCGGGTCAATCATCCTCGGCAACTATGTTCCGCGCCAATCTGCAACGTACCGGCGTGCTCGAGACCAAAGGGGTCAGGCGGCTTCGCGGGGTTAAGTGGAAGTTCAAGACAGAGCGTGTCGTCGAAGCATGGTTCTCTTCGCCCTCCGTTTCCGATGAAGTGATCTATTTTGGCAGCGATGACAGCTATCTCTATGCCCTGAATGCTCAGACGGGCGAGCTCAATTGGAAGTTCAAAACCGGGGATGTCGTGTACTCTTCGCCCGCCATTGTTGCGGGCATAGTTTACGTTGGCAGCCATGACGGCAACCTTTACGCCGTAAATGCTAAGACGGGCACGGAAATGTGGAGATTCAAGACAGGGTATAGGGTTTATTCTTCGCCCGCCGTTAGCGACGGAGTTGTTTATTTCGCAAGCGCAGATGCTTATCTTTACGCGGTGGATGCATCAACTGGAAAGCTCCTGTGGAAGTTCAAAGCTGGAAGCTGGATTCTATCTTCTCCGGCGCTGGCCAACGGGACTATTTATTTCGGAAGCTGGGACACTTACCTTTATGCGCTGGACGCCCGGACAGGTCACGAGAAATGGAGATTCAAGACCTCATATAGAATCCTCTCTTCACCCGCCGTTGCCAGCGGCTTGATTTATTTCGGAAGCATGGACGGCGCTTTTTATGCAGTGGGGGCGCAGACAGGCGAAGAAAGGTGGCGCTTCAAAACGGGAGATCGAATCAGGTCTTCTCCAGCCATCTATGACGGCGCAGTTTATATAGGAAGCGACGACGGTAATCTCTATGCGTTAGAGATGAAAACCGGCAGCGAGAAGTGGAGAGTTAAGACGGGCGGGGCTGTCATCTCTTCGCCGTCCATAGCTGACGGCATCCTTTATTTCGGGAGCGCGGATGGCCATCTCTACGCTATAGACGCACGGACTGGAAAGAGGGTGTGGAGGCTCAAAGCGCCGACAGGCTGGATGCGCTCCTCACCGGCCATCAATGACGGAGCCATCTACTTCGGGAGTGATGACGGAAATCTATATGCTGTGCAGTAGTGCAAACCTACGTCTTAACGAATCAAGGTTAGTCAGAGACTCATGACACTCGCAGAGCCGTTTCTGCCAATCGAGTCCTCATTGTCACCTCTTTGTCCTTGAGAGTTGATACGGCCTTCGTTAGTTACAAGTGTTCTCTTCTCTGATGGCCGGTTATTCTGTTGCCCCGGCCTGCTTCAACACACGCACGACATCATCATGGCCGTAACGCGCAGCTTCAAGCAGAGGGCTGTGCTGCGGCGCTCGTCGGTAGCGTTCACATCCGCGCCCGGCGGTGAGAGCAATGCTTTCACAGTATCAGCGTTGCCTTCTCGCGCCGCGCGCAGAGCAGCGCGTATGTCAGATGCATATTGCGCCTTTTAAAAAGTTGATAGCGAAGTGCTAACCGAGACATCCGTGCCGCCTAATTTTTAGCTTGCATAACGGATGAGAGTAGATTTACTCTTCCGGCATACAAACCCCTTCTTTGCCGAACTTCCCCTTTATAAAGATTAGCTGATGCTTCTAGGAGCATGAGCAGAGCGCTATTCGGTAATTGAGAAGATTGCATGTGCAGGCACATCCGGGAGGGAAGCTTTTATGAAGAGACTAAAATATAGGGCCGTTCTTTTGCTCGTCCTTGCTGTGATGAGCGCCAACATTAGCGCGCTCGCGCAGAGACGCGGGCGCTCAACCAACACGCGGCAGCGTATGCCTCCTGCTTCCAGAGGCAACGCCAGCGGCTCGAGTTCAAGATTAACGGGTGTCTATCGTCTTGACACGACGAGCAGCGAGGACCCGCGCGAGGCTGCCGAGCGAGCGGCAGGGGAGGCGGCCTTTGGCATGGAGCAGAGCGACCTGGATACTTTGATTCAGCGGCTCACTTCACCCGAGCGGCTCGCCATAGAGCGCCTTGGCAATAGTATCAGCATCGCCTCGTCGCGCGCCCCGCGTATCACCTTTGAAGCCGATGGTAGAGAGCGCGTTGAGTTAGCCGATAACGGGCATGAAGTGCATACTCGCGCCGTGATTTATAATGACCAGTTGATGGTTAGCTCTACGGGAAGCACGGAGGATGAGTTCAGCGTTACTTTCGACCCGATTGAGAATGGGAGGCGGCTGCGCGTGACGCGGCGCATCTACGATCAAAGACTCAACCGGCCTGTCATCGTTCAAAGCATCTACGATAAAGTCTCAACCGTCGCCCAATGGAACGTATACGGCCAGCCTGAAACCGCGCCCACTGTGGCCGCCAGAAATAACCCGCGCTCATCGCGTGTGAGCGCCAGAAGCAATAGACCGCAACCGCCCCCTGTTATAATCAGCCGTGCGCCGCAGCCGCCCGCTGCTTACCCGGAGAGAAACAACAGCGTCTTCACCATAGGTCGCGGCACGCAGGTCATAGCCGTTTTGAATAACAATCTAAGCACCTCGCAATCGCGCGAAGGCGACCCGTTTACTATGACGGTTCGCCAGCCAGCCATCTTCGAGGGCGCTACTTTGGAAGGGCACGTCTCCCGTATTAATCGGAGCGGGCCGCTCGCTGGACGGGCTGAAATGGCTCTGAGCTTTGACCGCATACGCTTGCGCGACGGGCGCACGGCTGAGTTCGACGGATTCATTGAAAGCGTGCGTGCCACTAATGGAGAAGAGGTGCGCGTAAACAACGAAGGCGACGGAAACATACAGGAGAACGATAGTCAGGGTAATCGCACAGCGCAGCGTGTTGCCATAGGCTCAGCCGTAGGCGCTATCATCGGAGCCATCGCCGGTGGCGGCAAAGGCGCGGCCATCGGCGCGGCCATTGGCGCGGGCGCGGGCGCAGGCTCCGTCTATATTCAGGGGCGAGACGATCTGGAGTTGAGTAGCGGCACTGAAGTTATAGTCCGCGCGAAAGGCTCTCCTTAAGCGGCTCTTTGTCATTTATAGCGAATTGCAATTGGGTGAAGCCAAAGCATTCACCGCCGCAGGCGCAGAGAAGGCGCAGAGGGGGCGCAGAGATATTAAATTACTCTGCGCTATCTCCGCGTCTCTCTGCGTCTGCGGCGGTGAATATCAACTTGATTCGCAGTCAGGCGAGAGCTGCTATAGAGACAGCTTCCGGGATTGACGGAGCTAGCTTTGCTCGCGGATTAAACGCTGCTCGGTCTGTAATTCGTCCACGCTCTCTTCTTTCGCACCGGGAAAGTTTATCAACGCCCCTGCGCGTTCCGGGAGGCTCACAGTCGTTTCCGCCTTGGGAGCTAATTGCGGCAGGGCTGAATCGTCCCTGAATTTTTGAAGCAACTCAAAACGAGCGCTGATGAGGCGCGAGGCGCTGAATCCTAAGCTCGCGTTCAATTCACACAACTGCTCTGCGATGGCTTTTTTTGAGACGCGCTCAAGCGCCTGGCGGAACTCTGCGGCTGCTCCCTCGGCCCCGTCCACAATGGTCAATTCAAACTCTCTTCCGCCACGAACAATGCGGCTCGCATAATTGAGCAGGTGCGTGCGGCCCTCGTTATGTATCGTCCCGGTAGCGATGACCATCAGGCGCGGGGCGTCCGTTTCCATCTGCATGTCAACGATGCGGCGGGCAAATGCCGGAGTTAAATCTCCATCCCTCAGCGCGAAGAGAAACGACTGGTCGCAAACGGTGGCCATCATGTAGGCTTCGCCGGAGCCTTCAGGCGGCTCTATGGCAATCTCGCTCTCCGAGATACCCATCTGGCGTAAGATGGAATGAAGACGATTCACGAGCCACGCGGCGTCATCCAGCAAAGCGGAAGAGAGCGGCGTCGGAGCAACCACTTCCTCTATCTTCTCGTCGGCGACCCTCGCCCCGCATTCAGTGCAGGAAGCATCGCTGACGGTGACGACGGCGAGCGCCGACGGCGAGGGTAAGCTGAGCAACGTGTGTCCCGTCTGACGACAAGTAATAAGCACCTCGCGCCTCAACAGTCCGGTTTCTACCAGCCTGTCCCAGGAGAAGGACGACGGCTTGCTTGTACTCTCCGATAGAAGTTTGGCGGCGTAGCCTTCGGTGTAAGCCTGCTTGGCGCTGCGCAGGAAAGCCCTCGCGTAAGAGTTCTCAAGCAATTCGGCGGCGCGAATTCTCTCGCGCGAATTCTCTTTGCGAACGACCGTATATATTAAATCGCTATCCTGCCTGGTGACGAAACGCTCGAATCCGCTCTGAGCCACAGACTGCTCCACGCGCCACTTTCTCAAATCCGGCTCAGGCTCTTCCTGGCTGCCCGTGACTTCGCTTATAGCCTCTATCAAGCATTGGCTCACGCTCTGACAGAAGGCATCCAGCTTCCTTAAAGGCTCTGTGACGTGGGGTTGATAAACAATGCCGGCGCGTATGCCTGTGAAGAGAGAGGCGTTGTCCCCGAAGACGAGAGAGAACACGTGGTCGTCTAAAAGGAATATGTCGCCACGTATGTATGCGGTCTGGTCTTCAAGTCTGGTTGACATGGAAATGGCCTGCTCCATCTCCACTGCATCGCCCGCTCCTGAAAGAGCCTGCTCGTAAAAATTGAGTCTGAAGGAGCGAATGAGCGGCTTCCACTGCCTCTCGTGAAGTTTCTCAAGCAGAAGAAAGCGTATCTCGTCGGCTGTGTCGTAATCTAAGATTCTACTGGCGAGGAACAGCATGTTCGCATCTCCAATCTTCCAACATTTGCCGAAAGCACCGGGCCGCAGCCGCGCGCTCCGCACCTCAAGCCATACGCGTACGCTTCACCGAGGCGCAATGATAGGCACCAGCACCGTGTCCGGACCTGAAACATTCGGGGGATAACGACGCGAGCGCGCAATCCTGAGCGCCAGCCCCTCGTAGGCTTCCATCCCCGAATGATGCTCGGCCACGTAGGCTTGCGCGACGCGCCCGCCTTCTACCTGCAAGACAACCTTCACCGTAATCGCATCAGAAGCGCCCGCGGAGGATTGGTCACGCGCCGCGCTTCCGCCATTGAGCGCGGAGGAATCCTGAGTCACTCTTCCGCCGAGCTGGCTTGTGAGTCCCACGACGGTCAACAGGCTGACCATCAAGGAAACCAGAGCGCTGATGATTACTATCCGACGGCTGCTGGTTTGTGTAGAGGGCGCGGGCGGAAGAGCCAGCATCTCTTTCGCGCCCGGCAGCGCAGCGCTGGCCGTTTCAGTCTCCACCGTCTCAAAATCTGCGTCAATCGTCTGCGGATTTTCTTGCGCAGAATTTTCTTGCGCGGAAATCGTAGAGATAGCTCGCTCCACTTCGGCAGGCGAAGGCTCCACGTTTATGGTCTTCTCTTCCGTGCAGCCTAACAATTCAAGTATGACCTTCTGCGAAGTTTCATTAATCGAGCGGCGTGGCGCTTCCATGAGCGGATTGAAATTAAAAGAGGAGTTGGGCTGAGAGAGCGCTACGAAAAAGGCTTGTAGCCCGACGAAGGTGTCGAGTTGGGCATCCACCAGGTCGCCCTGCGTGAAGTAAAAAGCACAAGGGCTGATTGGATATTCTATGAGCAGCCGCCCGGACTTCCGCTGCCGCCGCAGGATTGAGATTAGCTCGGCCAACGGGTAGTCATTCAGATGCCCCGTCAACACCACAAAGTTTGCGCCCCGCACTTGACTCATCTTTGATGCCGCGTCTTCTCTTCAGAGTTAAGATGTTTTCCCGTTTCAGCGTGTCTCTTGCGTGTCGCGCTCGCCTATGATGCGCCACCCGTCTTCCGTGAGCTGCCAGCGCAATTCCTGCAACACGTCCCCATAGCGCACCGCACCCTTAACCTTCACGACATACTGTTTACGAAAGCTCATGGTCGCAGCCTTGCCATCCTTGTCCAGCGTGATTTCCGGCGCACCCGCACGCACGTCTATCAAATCCGCACGCTCAAACATACGAGCCTTGTCCTTTCGCACCGACTCGCGCGAGACATTTCTGGAGCGATAATAGAAGAGGAGCTTCGGGCCGTAGAAAGAGGTCTCTTTATCTATATCGCGCGAGTTATTCGCTTTAATCCACTCGTCCAGTTGGCGACGCAAGAGAGCGAATATTTCCGGCGATCCTTCTATGGGCTGCCCTGTGCCGCCCGCACCAGTCGCGCCCGCTTCGGAAGCCGCTTCCTTCTCGGTAGAGCGCGCCGAATTCTGCTCAACTATGCTGGCGATATTTTTATCGAAATAGTAAGTGATGCTTCTATAGGTCACCTCATCCGGTTCGGGACTCTCTTTTCCGGCCTCTGAAACAACCTTCGAGGCGGTCATTTTCGTCCAGTTACCTACGGCATCGAACTCATATCTATAAGTCTCTTTGCTCAGTATGGAATCATTAGCATCGCGAGCAGTCATCCCGACTAAATTGCCTTTATCGTCATACTCATATTCCTGTCTACCGTTATACGGACTGGTTGAGACTAAATAATGCGCGCTCTCAATGCGGTTGCCCTTCTGGTCATAGGTTGCCAGTTCCATTAACTGGCGCGGCCCTTCGACCAATTCACCTGACTTGTTGAGGAGCTTAGAGGTTTCGACTCGTGTCTGATGGACGGAGCCAATCAGTCCGTCTCGATCTTTATCATTATCGAAGAGAGCAATCGAGGGCGGGCGTTGCTCAAGCTGTGCCTCGTGCGCTACCCAGAGGAAAGCCAGAGTAAAACCGAAGGCCAGCGATATAAGAATCAGAATGGATAACTTTAGCGCATAGAATCTTCCCGCCATCAAATCCACCTCAGGCCAAGCATTAAACGCCTACTCCTAAAAATTTTGCCTGCTGTTCGAGATAAACTCAGGTCAGATTACCCGCCCGGTTTGAGCATTACTCGGTAACGTCTTATATATTAAATCCACGACCAGCCCACACCGGCAATTAATGGACTAAAGGCTATATCTTGCATCGACGGCTTCTCAATATACAATATTTTGTTGGAAATTGTAACTTCTACAGACTGGCGCGCGCGCCCGCTCCGCTACTGGCCTGAGTTTCAAAACCGGAACGGGAACCATTCATCTTCGACCGGAGCGCAAAGAGAGGAAGACAGCAAAACGCGCTCGGCCTTCTCTTACTTTTAGTAAGAGAAGGCCGAGCGCGCGGGATTCAACGGCTCTTCACAGATTCTCTAGAAGAGCCGAAGGTTGAGCATCTGCTGTAAGATTGCGCTCAGTCTGTCAAAAGCGTAGTGACATTCAGTGTCGCTCAGTTTCGAAAGGTTTCAATCGCACCCTGGCCGGAGTTTCCTGCGCTCATTATCAATCAACCCACCGCCACAGGCTTCTCTTCGGGCCTGTATTCCGTGCTGGTGCAAAGACGCCAGGTTGAACGGATGCCTATCTCGGTGAGATAGCCCTGCGCCTCTTCTATCTGCTCAGAAAGGTTAAAGCTGGCCGGGTCGAAGATTAGCCCTACGATGGTTCCGCTGTGCGCCACCTGCAATCCGAGCGCGCCGACTTGCATCACAAGCTTCTCCAGATAATCGAAGTGGGGTTTGGGCAGATGACGCTGGTTGATGCGCGCGCTGGCCGAAGCCACACATCCGACGAGCCTGGGGTCTTGCGTGTTGACGGCCTTCCTGAGCAGGCCTAGCAGTGGACGAAAGGCTTCTATCTCCCACCAACTGTAACGCGCCGGTGGCGCGCTCAGCGTCTCATAGCCGGTAGGGTCTGTGTTGAAGCCCAGAACCTCTATCGGCGGAAGCTGCTGACTGAACTCTTCGAGCACCTCGCCCTCGCGTTGAGCAAACAGGACGGCGCGGTCGGAGAACATTACCGAATCGGAAGCAATCTCAGCTTTGACGGCGAGGCTGGCAACCACGCGTGGCGACAGGTTGCGACCGAAGGCGGCGCTGACGGCGCGAATGGAGGCTGTCACGTCGCTGGTTGAGGAGCCCAGCCCCCAACTTGGCGGCATATTATTTTTGATGATGAGGTGGCCGCCGGTCAGTCCTCTTTCGCAGTACTCAAGCGTCAATTGGGCAGCGCGCGCGGCCTTGACCTTCCATTCGGGATTCACGCTCACCGTGCCACTTGCGCTCGGGTAGAAGACGGCTTCAGACCTGAAGACACCTGATACTAATGAGACCAGCCCGCGTTTCAGGCGACCGCTGGGGTTGACGTAAACGCCTTGAAAGATTTCCCCGTGATGACCTATTGACGCGCCACCTCCACTGAGCAAACCTGCGCTCAGGGCGTTTGAAGCAGCATTCGAGGCGTAGCTCCGGTTTTCCATAATCAAGATTTTCAAGCCTCCGTGTTATCTGTGGATGAGGGTCACAAAGCGGCAATCGCGGTTGTGATGAAAACTGTCAGGCTTCTCCGACCGGCCATTCCGGCTCAACGTCTGCGCGCCTTTCGCGGCAAGGCTTTGACGGGCGGCAAGAGTTGAGCGCGCGAGCCATTATCCAACTTCGGAAGTCGCTCGTATCCGAGCGAGCGGGCCATCGTCCAGGTGACATCGCCGAGGAAGTCCTCTTCGTGATTCTGCTTCCAGCGGTCTGCGATGTTGGCGTCAACCTGCTTGTGCGTGTGAAATTTGATGTCGCCCAGCATTCTGGAAAGCCCGTGAATGCCATCGGTCATCTTCTTTTCCTGATTCGCATGAGGCTGCACCATAGCGGGCTCAAGCTCTACGCCTAAGAAGCCGCAGAGTTGACCCAGGACTGAAGCGGGCTCTTTGACCAGCTCTTCGAATCTAACGACGTGTTGACGCGCGGCTGGCACGTCCCTGAGGAACGTGCCTATGTTCTGATGGCAGATGGTCCAGATGGACTCGGCCAGTTGTCGCGTCGTCAACGTGTGCTCGTATCTGAAAATCTGATCCAGCTTGGCGTCCTCGAACGAGCGAATCATGCCGTTCGGGTGTCGCAGCAGGTGTATGTAAAGCGCATTGTCGAAATAGTCCTCGGCACGCTTCAGCGTCTCCAGGTCGAGCGCGTATGCGGGCGTCTTATCCACCAGCACGCGCGGGGCAACCAATTCCTGCAACAGCAGGTAAAACTGCTGCGTAGTCATCCCCTTCTGCTCGCACTCCTGCATCAGACGCTTTGCCGCCTCGGCATCCGAGCCGTTGATGTCCATGAGCGCGCGGATTGTGCCTTCGAGCCAGAAACCGTAACGACCTGTGAAGGTGGCTTTACGGTCTTCCAGGGTGTTGCAGCAAAGCAATTGCAACTCAGGCGGCGCGAACAACCCGCTGTTGCCAGCCAGCATGACTCTTAACAGCGTAGAGCCTGAGCGGGGCGGCGAGAGGATGAAAATCGCTGGCGGGTTCTTCGGCTCTAGACTGAAACTCGGAGGCGGAAGCGGCTTCATAATGCTTCTGACGTAATCCAGCTTCGCGTCGTCAATTCTCTTTGCCACAGCCTGCTCATCGGAGCGCCAGACCTCGCCGTTGAGCCGGGCGACGGCCTCCCTGTAATACTGTTGAAGATAGGCCGCAAGCTGCGCGATGGTCGGCGCATCAAAGAGCGCGACGACGTACACGACCTCGCCCAATTCCTCCTGCAAACGGTTGAGGAACATAGCGACCTTGAGCGAGTCTCCGCCGAGCTCGAAAAAATTGTCGTCGTGGCCGACGCTCTCTACGCTCAGAATTTCGCGCCACAAACGCATCAACACCTTCTCTAACTGCGTGCGCGGTGTGGCGACAGCCGTCTGCGCGGAGCGCCTCGTAGGGGCGGGCAGCGCGCGGCGGTCAATCTTGCCGCTCGGTGACAGCGGCAGGCTCTCTAACATGACGAATGCTGCGGGCAACATGTGTTCCGGCAGTCGCTCTTTCAGGTAGCTGCCAAGCTCTGCGCTCGACGGCGCGCTTCCGGCCTCGCCGACGAAGTAAGCGACGAGGCGCTTCTCGCCCGGCGTGTCCTCGCGCGCTATGACTACGCACGCTTTGACTCCGGCGTGGGAGTTGATGGCAGACTCAATCTCGCCCGGCTCTATGCGGAAGCCACGCACCTTGACCTGCTCATCTATGCGGCCAAGAAAATCAATCTGGCCGTCCGGCAGGTAAGCTCCTAAATCACCCGTGCGATAGAGCCTCAGGCCCGGCTCATCGCTGAACGGATTCGGGATAAATTTTTCAGCCGTCAATTCGGGGCGGTTGTGATAGCCGCGCGCGATGCCTTCGCCGCACAGGTACAGTTCGCCCGCCTCGCCCGTCGGCACGGGCCGAAGATTCGAGTCGAGCACGTAGACCTGCGTATTCCTCATGGGGCGACCGATGGCGGGTCGCGCGCCGTTTGCGTCGCATTCGGCCATGGTCGCGCAGACTGTAATCTCCGTAGGGCCGTAGGCGTTCAGGAAGAGGCGGCCCGGCGACCAGCGCGCGACAAGCTCGGGCGGACAAGCCTCGCCCGCGACGGCCAGCGTGCGCAACGCGGGCAGCTCCTCTGTCTTTAGAGTGCCGAGCGCAGAGGGCGGCAGGGTGACAACCGTGATGGATTGCTCGCGCAGCAGTCGGCTTAAGTCCGGCCCTGTCAGGGGCAGACTCTGCGCTTCCAGATAAAGCTCCGCGCCCGCCGAGAGGGTCTTGAAGACTTCCGAGACCGAGGCATCGAAGCTCATGGAGGCGAACTGAAGAACGCGACTGCCGGGCCGCACACGGAACGCTTCGGCCTGCGCCAGGACTAGATTCCGCACGCCGCCATGCTGCACCAGCACACCTTTCGGCTTGCCTGTAGAGCCAGACGTGTAGATCATGTAGGCCAGATTCTTTTCCGTCACGCCGCTTGACGGATTCTCTTTAGATTGTAGCGCAATCGCCTCCGCCTGCTTATCCAGACAGATGACGCCTGCCTTCTGTGGCGGCAACAGCTCCGTCAAGCCCTGACTGGTCAGCATCAGCCGCAGCCCGGCGTCTTCTATCATGAAGCGTAGACGGTCTTGCGGATACGTCGGGTCAAGAGGGACGTACGCGCCGCCCGCCTTGAGGACGGCGAGCATGGAGATGATCATATCGAAAGATCGTTGCAGACAAACGCCGACCAGCGCCTCCGGGCCGACGCCCCGCGCGCGCAGATAATGGGCCAGTTGGTTAGCTCTCTCGTTCAATTCGCGGTAGGTAAGAGCCGCCCCGCTCGAAGCCAGAGCGATTGCGTCAGGCGCGCTGTTGACCCGTTGCTCAAAGATTTCATGCACGCACACTGATGCGCTCGCGTAAGAGCGCGCCTCGTTTATTACGTAGGGCACACTTGGTCTCAGCCCCGTCAACGTCTCCGCCGCCCGCTCGGTCTGCGCCGCTAACATCGCAGGGGCATTAGAGAGCGGCTCGGATACTTCTTCAAGAAGCGTATTCATAATTGTTTCTCCGCGACGTTGCTGTCGCCTTCTGCTCGTATAAAGCCGGAGCCAGGATGAAAGAGGCGCGAGGAGCGCCCCGTCTTAATTTTTAAAGAAAAGTTTGTAGCTGATTGATCGGCGCTCGTCGCCGCTTTGAATTATTCGTGAGGCCGGAAGGCCGCTCGTCTTGCAGGACGATTTTAGTCTACTCGGTCAATTGCATGCTTAGCATGGCCGCAGCCTCTTCCTCAGAGAGCTCGGACAATTGGATGAGCATCTCCGCGCTCTTTTCGACGCTGTCGCGCTCTCCGGAGGCAACGAAGAGCGAGTTTGCCATGCCGTTGACAGTCGGCGCTTCGAAGATACTGCGCAACGGCAATCTCACCTCAAAGGCATTTCGCACGCGCGAGAGCAAGCGCGTCGCCAGTAGCGAATGGCCGCCCAGCTCGAAGAAGTTGTCGTTGATGCCGACCTGCTCAACTCGCAGCACTTCGCCCCAGATGCCGCACAGCACTTCCTCAACAGCCGTGCGCGGCGCTTCATAGTCTTCGCCCATCTCAGAGCGCATAGACTCAGGCTCGGGCAACGCCCGCCGGTCAACTTTTCCGCTCGATGTCAGCGGCCACTTGTCCAGAATCACAAAGGCGCTGGGAATCATATATTGGGGCAAGCGCTCCTTGACGAAGCTTCTCAGCTCGCTTGTGCCGGAAGGCGCGTCACTGCCGACAACTACATAAGCGACGAGTCGCTTCTCGCCATCGTCATCCGTATTGACGACCACCACAGAATCGCGCACGTACTCTGATTGACGCAGCACCGCCTCAATTTCGCCCGGCTCTATGCGGAAGCCTCTAATCTTCACCTGCTGGTCTATACGAGCCAGGTATTGAAGATTCCCATCGTCCAGATAACGCACGCAATCGCCCGTCCTATATAAACGAGCGCCGGGCGCGCCGCTGAACGGGTCAGGCACAAAGCGCTCGGCAGTTGGCGACGGTTGATTCAGATAGCCGCGCGCAACGCCTTCGCCGCCAATGCACAACTCTCCCGGCACTCCGATCGGAACAGGATACCCATGCTCATCCAGCACGTAAGCCTGCACGTTGGGAATGGCGCGCCCGATTGGAACTTCACCGGCAATAGTCACGCTCTCTTTGTTCAGGTCGCAAGAGGTAGCGACGATGGTGGCCTCCGTCGGCCCATACGTGTTCACCAAC